>Ga0302229_10000846_pt1 | contig 23659 bp, 20 predicted proteins | sample II_Palsa_N1_3_FD_193518 | JGI IMG/M metagenome (GOLD analysis project Ga0302229, IMG submission 193518) | Peat permafrost microbial communities from Stordalen Mire near Abisko, Sweden - II_Palsa_N1_3 | ecosystem: Environmental > Terrestrial > Soil > Palsa > Peat permafrost | place: Sweden... | reverse complement strand
TCGGCCTCCCCCTGTACGAGCAGACCAGCAGCGGCGCGTCCAAGGCGGCGTGACCTAGCCGAGACGGGCTCCTCGCTCTTTTTGGCCGAAGCGAAGTCAGGCAAATAGCATGGAACACTGGTGTTTCGGCATGAATCTAAACGGCGCTGCGTGAGAAGCGGATGACAGACACGTACGCTCAGGTCATGAGGCCGGCAGACGAGCCAGAGAATGGGCGCACGACGCGCTCACGCGCGCCCAGGCGATCTGGTGTGGCACCCGGCACCTCGGCTGCAGCCGACGGTGCCGAGGCGGCACGAGATTCGCCTCCGACGCCCATCGGCGCGTCCAGGAAACCTGCGGGAAAGCCCAGGACGCCACGTACGCCAAAGACGTCCGCCAAGAAGCCCAGGACTTCAGGGACAACCGGAGAAGTCCCAGCCTCAACCGCTCAGCCGCTGGGCCGAGCTACTCCGCGGACCCCAGGCGTTCCGGTGCAGGCTCCGGATTCAACGGCCGAAGAGACATTTGCGGCGGCCGCTGCTGCCTTCATGGCGGGGCGGGACGCCCAAGTCCGTTCAGACCTGCAGTTCGAGGACGTGCCGGCACCGAAACGACTCGCGCCGTACGCCACCGCCATCGCGGCTACCGTCCAGCGGGACGACGCGGATATCGCCTGGGGACGGCTGGTGCTGCTTTATGACCCAGACGGCCAGCAAGGCTGGGAGGGCTCCTTCCGGCTGGTGGCCTACATCCGTGCCGAAGTGGAACCGGAAATCGCGGCGGACCCGCTCCTTGGCGAGGTCGGCTGGAGTTGGCTGTCAGAGGCCCTGGACACACACGTACCCGGCTATGCGGTACCTAGCGGCACGATCACCAGGGTCATTACCGAAGGTTTCGGCGCGAAGCGGGACGAGCTTCCGCTGACCGGCTTCGAACTGCGGGCCTCCTGGTCTCCGGCAGGCCCCGACGGACCCTGGGGTTCCACGGGCCCAGGGCCGGGCACCAGCGATCTCCACACGCTGGACCTGTCCGCGCACATCGCGGCCTGGTGCGATTGTCTGTCCGCCGCAGCCGGCCTGGAACCGCCAGGGACACGGGCACTGCGGCAGCCGGGGTGCGGGTGAGCGCAGGAAACGATGTCGTGAGTTCCGGCGGGTACGAAGAACCTCAGGCGCCCGAAGAGGCCAAGAAGCCGATACCGCTGCTCGAGCCCCGTGACGGGCTGCCACCGGTTATCGAGACCGACGCGGCCCTGACCGAAGTCACTAGCAGGCTAGCCCACGGCGAGGGACCCGTCGCGGTCGACGCGGAGCGCGCCTCCGGATACCGCTACGGGCAGCGTGCCTACCTGGTCCAGCTGCGCCGCGCCGGAGCAGGCACAATGCTCATCGATCCGATCGCCTGCCCCGACCTCTCCGGCATTGACGCCGCCGTGGGCGATGCCGAGGCCGTCCTGCACGCGGCGTCGCAAGATCTGCCGTGCCTGGCCGAGATCGGCTTCCGGCCGCGGAAGATCTTCGATACCGAGCTGGCCGGGCGCCTGCTCGGCTACCCACGGGTGGCTCTCGGAACGCTGGTAGAAGAGGTGCTCGGCTTCCACTTGGAGAAGGGCCATTCGGCTGCCGACTGGTCGACCCGGCCGCTGCGTATCGAACTGCTGCGCTACGCGGCCCTCGACGTCGAGGTGCTAGTCGACCTGCGGGACGCCCTGGCCGCGGAACTCTCGGCCCAAGGCAAGACCGAATGGGCCCGGCAGGAATTCGAGGCCGTGCTCGCGGCCAGGCCAGCCGCATCACGGCCAGACCCGTGGCGGCGGACATCGGGGATTCACCGGGTGCAGTCCCGTCGCGGGCTCGCCGTCGTTCGTGAACTGTGGACGGCCCGGGACAAGATCGCCCAGGCCGCGGACATGTCCCCGCGGCGCGTTCTGCCCGATACCGCGATTGTCGAGGCGGCCAGATCGTTTCCGGCCAACCACGCACAGCTGATCCGGATCAGCGGATTCGTCGGCCGTCAGGCTAGGCGACACGAGAGAGACTGGCTGGCCGCGGTCGCGCGGGCCCGGGCCAGCGCCGACGACGAGCTGCCTGACGCCACCGGAGGATCGATACCGAACGGACCGCCGCCTGTGCATCGCTGGGCCGAGCGGGACCCCGCCGCCGCGGCCCGACTGGCGGCGGCGCGCGCGGCCGTGACAGCCATCGCCGAACACAGCAAGCTGCCGATAGAGAACCTGATCTCCCCAGACACAGTGCGCCGGCTCAGCTGGGATCCTCCTCAGCCGTACGATGAACAGACCGTGGCGCAAGCGCTGGCCGCGTACGGGGCCAGACCCTGGCAGATCGAGCTCACCGCGGGACCCATCGCCCGGGCCCTGACCGCAGGAGACAGCAACGCCAAGAATAACAAAACCCCAGACAGCGCCGCCCCAGACAGCGCCGCCCCAGACAGCGCCGCCCCAGACAGCGCCGCCCCAGACAGCGCCGCCCCAGACAGCGAAGGGCCCGACGTGGGGGAAAGCTGAGCATGCACCTACTCGCTAGCGGCAGTCCTGCGCCGCTGCCGGGTTTCCTCAACTCGCTGGCAGGCCCCCTCGACCATTACGGCTACTGGGCGATCGCTCTGCTGCTGCTGCTGGAGAACATCGGCGTCCCGGTGATACCCGGCGAGCTCGCGATGATCGTCGGTGCCATTTTCGCCGCCACCGGCCGGGCCGGCCTGAATGTCGTCGGAGTCGGCTTCGTCGCGGTCATCGCGACGTTCGCCGGCGCCGAGGTCGGCTACCTGATCGGCAAGTACGCCGGACGCGAGCTGATCCTGCGTTACGGCAAGTACGTCCTGATCAAGCCGCACCACCTGGACCGGGCCGAGGGGACCGTGTCCCGCTACGGCGGCATTGTCGTGGTCATTGCCAGGTACATCGTGGGGCTACGCGAGGCCAATGGCATCATCGCGGGCATCACCCAGATGCGCTGGGTCACCTACAGCGTGTATAACCTGATCGGCACGTGCGCCTGGGTCGCCACCTGGGTGACGATCGGGGACGTGGCCGGCAAAAACATCAACACGATCTACAAAGACGTCAACCGCTACTCGATCTACCTGCTCATCGTCTTGGTCGTGCTGCTCGCTGCCTACATCGTCCTGCGCGTCCTGCGCCACCACCGCAAGACCCACGAGGCTCCGGCGGGCGATGAGGCTCAAGCAAGGCCTGGAGTCCAGAGGACCATTGAGGTCTGGGAAGAGCCTGAGGTCCGGGAAGAGCCTGAGGTCCGGGAAGAGCCTGAGGTCCGGGAAGAGCCTGAGGTCCGGGAAGAGCCTGAGGTCCGGGAAGAGCCTGAGGTCCGGGAAGAGCCTGAGGTCCGGGGATCCGAGGCTCACCAGGACGGACCTGGAGTCCAGGAGAGTTCCAGGATTGAGGTACCCAGGCCTGGCCCTCACAGCACGTAGCGCTCCAGCCCGGCCAGCTCTCCGTCCGCCATGTGCACGACCCAGAAGCCGCCCTTGGGCAGCGGCGGATCCGGCGGCTCGGGCGGCGCTTGAGCACCGAGCGCGGCGCATGCCGCGGTGAGCGCCTTCGGCAGGTTCTCTCGGTGCAGGCACAAAACGGCCGGGTGGTCGGCCGCCACGAGGCCACGAACCAGGTCCGTGAGTGAGTCACCACGGTTCGTTCCGGAAGAAGAATCACCGGAGCGGCCGGAAAGCGCCAAGGCGGCCTTAGCGTCCACCGTCCCTCCGAAGGCCGCCGCGTAGGGACGCACGCTCTCGGTGCAGCGCAGCGCGGGCGAGCTGAGAACCCTCGCGCTAGGCGCGAAGCAGGGCAGCAGCCCGGCCAGCGCCAGCGCGTCCACCTCTCCCTTGGCGTCAAGCGGGCGCGACTCGTCATCCGCGGGCCAGTTCTCCTTCTGCCCCGCCGAAGCGTGCCTGAGCAGGATCAGCGGCACCGTTGCCCGCGGCCGCAACCCGGCGATCACGGTCGCGTCACGCGGGTAAGTCAGCCGCTCGCTGGCCTGCGCCAGCGGCAGCCAGGACACCTCGTCCACCTCATGGTTGGACGTAAACCCAGAATCCTGGTCACCGGGGCTGAGCATCGACCAGTAGTCGATTCGCTTGCGGAAGGCGCCATTGGCGTATTCCACCGGCGACAGCCGGGGGCCGAGCACAGAACGCACACCAGTCTCCTCGAAGACCTCCCGCACCGCGGTGAGCAGGATATGCTCACCCGGCTCGCGTTTGCCCTTGGGAAGCGACCAGTCGTCGTACTTGGGCCGGTGCACCAGCAGGATCTCGACCCCTGATGCCCCTGTGCTCCCGGACGCCTCGTCCGCGACGCGCCGCCACGCCACCGCGCCTGCCGCGAGGATGAGGTCAGTCATCAGCCGAACGGACCCTCCGCTCCCTGATCAGGGTCTCCTGCACGTCCCGCAGCGGATTTCCCTCCTCGTCCCGGCTGTGCCTGACCCAGTGCCCGTCCGCGTCGAGCCACCAGCAGGAGGTTCTGTCGTCCATGCCGAGCTGAAGGGCCCGGCGCAGCCGGCGCTGGTGGCCGGTATCGGTTAGCTGCACGAGCAGTTCCACCCGCCGGTCCAGGTTCCGGTGCATCATGTCGGCGCTGCCGATCCAGACCTGCGCGTCCTCGTCCTCGTCCGGGCCGAAGGCGTAGACGCGGGAATGCTCGAGGAACCGGCCGAGCACACTGCGCACCCTGATGTTGTCGGACAGGCCACCGATACCGGGCCGCAGCGCGCAGATGCCGCGCACCCACAGGTCAATGCGGACGCCGGCCCGAGAGGCCCGGTACAGCGCGTCGATCACCACCTCGTCGACCAGCGCGTTGGTCTTGAATATGATCCGGGCCGGCTGGCCGGCCCGCTGCCGCCCGGCCTGCCGGTCGATCCGGCTCACGATGCCGGTACGCAGCGACTGCGGCGCCACCAGGAGCCGGCGGTAGGACCCCGTACGGCTGTACCCGGTCAGGTGGTTGAACAGGGCGGTGACATCCTCGCCCACCGCGGGATCCGCGGTGAGCAGGCCGAAGTCCTCATAGAGGCGGGCCGTGGTCGGATGGTAGTTCCCCGTCCCGAGATGACAGTATCGTCGCAGCGTGCCGTCGGGTTCCTCGCGCACGATGAGCGCCATCTTGCAGTGCGTCTTCAGGCCGACGAAACCGTAGACGACATGACAGCCCGCCTCCTCCAGTTTGCGGGCCCAGGCGATGTTAGCGCGCTCATCGAACCTGGCCTTGATCTCCACCACCACGACGACCTGCTTGCCTGCCTCGGCGGCGTCGATGAGCGCGTCCACAATCGGCGACTGGCCGCTGGTCCGGTACAGCGTCTGCTTGATCGCGAGCACCCGGGGATCCTCGGCGGCCTCCTCGATCAGCCGCTCGACCGAGGCGGCGAACGAGTCGTAGGGGTGCTGGACGAGGATGTCGCGTTCGGCGATGGCGGTGAAGATGCTGGTCTCTTCCGGCACCGCCCGGGTCGAGGGAACGAACCCCGGATACCGGAGCTCACCGATGTTCAGGTCGGCGATGGCGAACAGCCCGCTGAGATCCAGCGGCCCCGACACCCGGTAAACGGCGCGCTTGTCGATACCGAGCTCGGTGACGAGCCGGTCGAGCACGTCGGCCGACATCGTGTCCTCGACCTCGAGCCGGACGGCCGGCTCGAACCTGCGCCGGACAAGCTCGCGCTCCATCGCCTGCAGCAGGTTCTCCGTGATGTCCTCGTCCACCTCGAGGTCCCTGATACGGGTGACACGGAACGCGTGCTGCTCGATAATCTCCACGCCGCCGAACAGATCGGTCAGGTGCGCCGCGATGACGTCCTCGATCGGCACGTACCGGCTCGGCGACAGCGCGAGGAACCTGGGCAGCAGCGGCGGCACCTTGACCCGGGCGAACACAGTGGCCTCCGTCCTCGGGTCCGCGATCATGACGGCAAGGTTGAGCGACAGGCCGGAGATGAAGGGAAACGGGTGGGCCGGGTCCACCACCAGCGGGGTGAGCACGGGATAGATGCGCTGCTTGAACAGGTCGCCGAGAGTATCGCGCTCGTCGCCGGACAGTTCCTTCCAGCGCAGCAGCTCGATCCCCTGTTCGGCCAGTTCGGGGTTGATCCGCTCGCTGAAGGCCCGGGCGTGCCGCACCGTCAGCTCGCCCGCCAGCTCCAGCGTATTGTCGAGCACCTGCCTGGGCAGCCGGACGCCAGCGCCCTCGACCGGGAAGCCCGCCACCATTCTTCTGAGCAGCCCCGCCACCCGGACCATGAAGAACTCGTCCAGGTTGGTCGCGAAGATCGCCAGGAACCTCACCCGTTCGAGCAGCGGGATCGACTCGTCTTCCGCGAGTTCGAGCACGCGCTCGTTGAACCTGAGCCAGCTTTCCTCACGGTCCAGGTAGCGCTCGGCGGGCAGCCCGGATTCGTCGTCTGGCTGCGCCCCTTCAGGTCCTTCTGAGGCGGGAAGACTCACCTGGCTGACACTCATGACCCCATTGTCCCCGCCCGGCGCTCAACAGGAAACGTCAAGGTCCTTGCGACCTTCTACCGAACGAGCCGTGGCTAAACGGTACACATCACGGTATCGTGTAGCCGGGGATCCCGGGCCTGGCCTGAATGGCCTGGACGCTCAGCGAAACGTGCCCCTTCCCGGAGCACACGGGGATGTGAACGGGAACGAACGCGGACCACCCCTGATGCGGGAAAGTGACCCGAAGTTCCTCCGCCGTGACCTGATCGCAGGCGGCCGGCCTGGTGCCGCTGACGGCCGCGACCTGCAGCAGTGAGTGCGCCGTCGCCCCTGGCTCCAGCGTCACCGGCTGCGGCCGGACCGATGTATCGCGAATCGCCGCGCTTCCGATCTGGCTGTCCACATAAGCGGACACCTCGGGGTAGCCGTAGAGGCGGCACGTGCGGTGAGAGACGTTGGTGAACTCCAGCGTGTAGAAAGCGTTGCCCGCAGCCCGTATTCCTGCGCCACCGGTTACCGGGTCGGTACCCGCGCCTGCCGTTCCGGACGGGCCGAGTCCGAGCCATGTCTGAAGGCCGGAGGTGGGGCACACCGCATTTGGCAGGACCGCCTGCGTGCTATCCGGGGCACGCGTCAGCATCACAGCGAGCGCGGCCGTGCCGACGAAGGCCACCACCACAGCGGCCACACGCCACCCGATATGGCCGTACCTGGTCATCGCATTCCCATCTGGGGATGCCAGGAATTTTCCCTCAGGGGGCCACCCTAATCCTCTAAGCACTGGTTTGACCGTTTCGCTCCGGATGGCCGCGCGGACCCGGCGGGCGCCGTGCAGCCCGCCGGCTGAGAGCCGCGGACTTTCCGCTAGCCGAGCTCGGCGGCGAACGCCGCCAGGTCGAGCAGGTGGAACAGCGTGTCACACCACCGCTCAGCCTGCGGCCGGTCATCGAAACGCCCGAGGCACTCGCTGGCCGCGTCCAGGATCGCCCGCAGCACCGCGCCTTCGGAGCCCTGCGAATCCCGGACGTTGCCTGCGTTCTGGGAGCCCGGTTCCCCTTCCATGATCGCCGCCGCCTTCTGCGCCATGGCCAGTCCGAGCGTTCCGGCTAGCAGCACCCTCTGCATCATGAGGACGCCATTGTGGTCAGTCATTGCGTTTGCCTCTCGATCATCCACTGTGGCCGTCCCGCCTTCGGAACCCATGATGCAGACAGGCAGTGACATTCTGACCGAGGCAGGGTCAGGCGGTGGCCGTCTGGTTGCGGGGCCGCTGCCAGATCTGTTACTCCGGGCGGCGGTCGGCCAGGCCGACCCAGGGCGCGGCGGGTTGCCCCGCGCCGACGTTGGCGGCTAGGTGGCCGAGCAGGGTACTGAGCGTCGCCAGGTCTGCGTCGGCGAGGCCCGCTCGCAGCTTGGCGTCGAAGGCGATCGCGGTGTCCCGCAGGCGCACGAACGCCGCTTCGCCCGCTTCGGTCAGCGTGACCACCTGGACTCGCCGGTTGGCGGCGTCGCGGGTCCGGGTGACCAGCCCGCGGGCGTCCATGGCGTTCAGGTGGTGCGTCAGCGTGGCCTCGCGCACTCCCACCGCCTCGGCGAGTTCCCGCTGGTTGGCGGGCTTGCGGATCTTCAGGTTGAGCAGGACCAGCCAGACCGGCAGGGTGCCCCCCGCTTTGCCGAGAGCCTCGTCGAACGCGCGCTCTACGGCCCGGGCCGTCTGGCTCAAGCGGAGCCCGGTCGGGAGGGGAAACGGTGCTGGCACGTCAGCCAGCATATCACTAAGCATCGACATCTAATGGATTGACATCTAATCCTTAGATACCTAATATTCTGTCGTAGCGGCGGCCGCGCTCGGACCGCCGCGGTAAAGCGAGAAGGGACTTGCTGGCGTGGTGCGGCGGCCTGCTGGTCGTGTTCGCCCTCCTCGCCGCCCGCACCTACGCCCGCATGGGCCGCTAACAGAAAGGAGCCAGCAATGGCTGTCGAACTGAACCACACCATCGTCCCCGCACACGACCCGCAGGTATCGGCGCAGTTCCTCGCCGACGTCCTCGGCCTGCCCGTCGACCCGCCGGTGGCGCACTTCACCCCTGTGACGCTGGCCAACGGGGTCAGCCTGGATTTCGATCATTACGGCCACGTCGATGAGCACCACTACGCATTCCAGCTGAGCGACGAGGAATTCGATGCCGCCTTCGGCCGGATCAGGGACAGGGGCATCACGTACTACGCCGACCCTGCCTGCTGCCAGCCCGGCCAGGTCTATGCCAGCACGAATGGCCGGCGCGGCACCTATTTCCGGGACCCGAACGGTCACCTCATGGAAATCCTCACCGCTGTGAAAGGGGAGACGGCATGAGCGCGCTCGACGGGCAGATCGCCCTGGTAACCGGCAGCACGCGCGGCATCGGGGTCGCCATCGCCGCCGAGTTCGCGCGCCGCGGGGCCGCCGTCGCCGTGCACGGGCGCGACCAGGCAGCGGCGGACAGCGTGGCGGCCGCGATCGTCCGCGACGGCGGCAAGGCCATGGCCGCGACTGGCGACGTCACCGATTTCGGCCAGGTCGAGTCGGTGCGCCGCCAGATCGAGAACGCCTGGGGGCCGGTCGGCATCCTGGTCGCCAACGCCGGCGGCAGCTTCACCCCGCCTGCGCCGCTCGAGCAGATCCCCGAAGACGGGTGGCGCGCGACGGTCGACGGCAATCTGCTGGCCACGTTCCTCACGCTGAAGAGCTTCCTGCCCGGGATGAAGGAGCGTCGCCGTGGCACGATCATCACCATCGGCTCAGCCGCGGGGCGCCGCGCTGACCCTCGCTCCCCCATTCCATACGCGGCCGCCAAGGCGGGCATCGCGCTGCTGACGCAGGATGTCGCCGCCCAGGCGGGCCCGTTCGGGATCCGCGTCAACTGCATCACTCCGGAGACCATTCTCACCGAAGGCAACCAGAACCGGATCCCGGCCGAGCTGCAAGCATCACTCGCCGACGCGCACCCCCTCAAACGGCTCGGCACACCGGAAGACGTCGCGACCGCCGCCGCGTTCCTCGCCTCCGACCAAGCCGCCTGGATCACCGGCGTGATCCTCGACATCGCCGGCGGCGCCGTACTCGTCTAACCATCCTCAGCTAAGGAGTCCGATCATGGCAGTCAACCAAGCTACTCGCGGGCGGGGCGGCAGGCGGACCAGATCGCCTCGCGGTTGTGCAGCTTGACCCGTTCGCCCCGGCCGAGCGCCATGGCCAGGTCGGTTTCTGCGGTCTCGATGCGCAGCCACTCGGCGTAGGAAACGGGCATGATGCCACGCCCGGCCAGCACGCCGGCCAGCGGCCAGTCCCCCGCGGCCACGCCAGCCTTCGCGGCCCCGGCTGCGGCGATCCCGCCTTCAGTCGCCGACGTCCCGGGTTGATCGACAGGTTCGGGGTACCGGAGCAGGCCCGCGCGCGGCAGCGGTACGTCACCTTCGCCCGGGCCGCCGGCCAGATCCTCGAGCAGGCACCGGACGGTCTCGGCGGCGTCGGACTTGTTGGTGCCGATCACGCCGGTCGGGCCGCGCTTGAGCCAGCCGGCCACGTATTCCCCAGGCAGCGGGGAACCGTCGGCGCCCAGGACGCGGCCGAGCGCGTTCGGGACCACTGAGGCACGCTCGTCGAAGGGCACGCCAGGCAGCGGCACGCTCTGGTAACCCACCGAGCGCAGCACCATCTGCGCGGCCAGCGTTTCGTATTGCCCGGTGCCGCGCAAGGCCCCGCTGGCGTCGATAGCGGTCCGTTCGAGGGTGATGCCGCTGACTCGCTCGGTGCCGAGGATCTCAACCGGCTTGAGCCAGAACCTGACGATCAGGCGGCGCGCGTGCCCCGAGGCAGGAGCCGGGTCGGGCCCCGCGGGCGCTCCCTGCGCCCACTTCGAGATCGCGACCATGTTGCCGCGGACCCGCCGGTCGGCCTCCGCCAGCGCGGCCCCCTCGCCGGAGGAGTCGAACGCGACCAAGTCGGCCTCGTCGGCGTGGACGACTACCTCGACGCCGGGCAGTTCGCCCAGTTCGCGCAGCTCCTTGGTGGTGAACTTGGCGTAGGCCGGGCCGCGCCGCCCGATCATGTGCACCTCGCGGACCTTGCTCGCGTGCAGGGCGTCCAGGACCGGCTGCGGCACGTCGGTGGCGTGCAGTTCCGCCGGGTCCCGGGCCAGGATCCTGGCCACGTCGACAGCGACGTTGCCCACGCCGATCACCGCGACCGACTCCGCGTCCACGGTGAACGTGCCGGAATCCACGTCCGGATGACCGCAGTACCAGTTCACGAAGTCGGTGGCGGCATAGCTGCCAGGCAGGTCTTCGCCCTTGATACCAAGCCGGCGGTCCCGCATCGCCCCGGTCGCGTAGATCACCGCGTCGTATGCCGCCACCAGGTCATCGCGGGTGACGTCCTCGCCGAGGTGGACGCCGCCGACGAAGCGGACATCCGGGCTTTCCAGCACCTTGCGCAGGTATTGCGCGATGGACTTGATCGACTTGTGGTCGGGTGCGACCCCGTAGCGGACCAGACCGTACGGCGTCGGCAGGCGGTCGATCACGTCCACTTGCACCCGAACCGGCACGGGCAGCGCCGCCGTCTGCTTGACCAGCGCCTCAGCGGCATAAAGCCCGGCAGGACCCGAACCGACCACGGCTACGTTCAGCATGAAGCTTTACGCTACTCGACTGGCCGCCGCTGCGGCGCTGCCTCCCCGGACGCGGTGTGGCTTGTCTCGCTCGCCTCGCGGACGTCACCGGCTGAGCGCCGCGCTACCGCCTCGGTGATCTGCCGGGCCAGGTGCTGCGGCGTCAGGCCCACCTCTTCGAGCACCTCGGCGCGTGTTCCGTGCGAGAGGAACTCCTGCGGCAGCCCGAAGGACTTGACCGGCACGTCCACGTCATGGTCGCGCAGAAGCCTGGACACCGCGTCGCCGAACCCGCCGACCCGGCCGTTGTCCTCGACGGCGACCACCAGCCGGTGCTGGCGCGCGGCACCGACCAGCGCCTCGTCGAGCGGCTTGGTCCAACGCGGGTCCACCACGGTGACGCCGATCCCGTGGCCGGCGAGCCGGTCCGCGACCTCCAGGCCCATCAGCGCCATCGGGCCCGCACCGACGAGCAGGACGTCCGCGCCGAGCCCGGCGGCCGGCGACCGCAGCACGTCCATGCCGCCGAGCTTGGCGACGGCCTCGACCTCGCCGCCCACCTTGCCCTTGGGGAACCTGACCACGGTCGGGCCGTCAGACACCTCGACCGCTTCGTTCAGCAGCTCGGCGACCCGCTTGGCGTCCCGCGGCGCCGCGATCTTCATGCCAGGGACGAGTTGCATGATCGACCCGTCCCACATGCCGTGATGGCTGGCGCCGTCGGGGCCGGTCACGCCGGCCCGGTCCAGCACGATGGTCACTGGGAGCCGGTGCAGCGCCACGTCCATCAGCGTCTGGTCGAACGCCCGGTTGAGGAACGTCGAGTAAATCGCCACGACCGGGTGCATGCCGCCCATGGCCAGGCCGGCCGCGCTGGTCATCGCGTGCTGTTCGGCGATCCCCACGTCGTAGACGCGGTCCGGGAACGCCGCCGCGAACCGGGCCAGGCCGGTCGGGTGCAGCATCGCGGCGGTGATCGCGACGACGTCGGGGCGGCGCGCCCCGATGGCCACCATCTCATCGCCGAACACCCGGCTCCAGGTTCCGGGCAGCGCACCCGCGGCGGGCACCTGGTGCAGGCAGTCCACCTCGTTCTGCTCGGCCTCCAGGTAACCGAAGCCCTTCCTGGTGATCACGTGCAGCAGCACCGGGCCACCGAAGTCGCGGGCCCGCCGCAGCGCGTTCTCCACCAGCCGCTCGTCGTGCCCGTCGATGGGGCCGACGTACTTCAGGCCGAGGTCCTCGAACATCACCTGCGGCTGCAGGACGTCCTTGATGCCCTTCTTGATGCCGTGCAGCGTGCCGTACAGGGGGGCGCCGAGAACCGGGGCGCGAGACAGCGTGGTCTTGATGTAGTCGAGCACGTTCTCGTAGCGCTGGGTGACCCGGATCGCGGCCAGGTGCTCGGCCAGGCCGCCGATCGTCGGCTGGTAGGACCAGCCGTTGTCGTTGACGATCATGACCAGCCGCGAGTCCTTGGCCGCGGCGATGTTGTTCAGCGCCTCCCAGGCCATGCCGCCGGTGAGCGCCCCGTCACCGATGATGGCGACCACAGTCCGGTCTTGCTCACCCCGCAGCTTGTACGCCTTGGCCAGGCCGTCGGCGTAGGACAGGCTGGTCGAAGCGTGCGAGTTCTCCACCAGATCGTGCTCAGACTCGGCCCGGCTCGGGTAGCCGGTGAGCCCGCCGCGCTGCCTGAGCGTGCTGAACGCCCCGACGCGGCCGGTCAGCAGCTTGTGCACGTACGCCTGGTGGCCGGTGTCGAAAACGATCCGGTCCTTGGGCGAGTCAAAGACGCGGTGGACCGCAATTGTGAGTTCGACCACACCGAGGTTCGGCCCTAGGTGACCGCTGGTCCTTGTCGTCGTCTCGATGAGGAGGTCGCGGATCTCCGCGGCCAGGCGGGTGAGCTGATCTTGGCTCAGCTCCTTGAGGTCCTCAGGACCGTTAATGCACTCCAGCAGGGTCACCGTCTGCTCCTCATGTGCTGTGCGGGCCTGATGGGGAACGCGAACGAGCCGAGTCTACGACCGTGACGTTTCAGATAGGTCATCGCGGCGGCCCAGTCCCCGACACGCGTGTCGGGGATGTGCTGTTTAGCCCCGGGGGGGCGACCCCCCGGGAACCCCCCGCGTACGGGGGGATTCCATCCCCCCGTGCCCCCCTGGCCCTCCTAGGCCAAAAAGCGGCCCAGGAGGGACGGCGGGAAGCACGAGCGGGCGCGCCGCGAGGAGGCCGACGGCCAGCTCACAGGCCGAGAGCACCAGCAGCAGCCCGACCGGGATGTCCCAGCTGCCGGTGGCCGTGTGCAGCAGCCCGACCTCGAGCGGCCCGGCGCTGGCCACCAGGTAGCCGACCGACTGCGAGAAGGCAGAAAGAGAGGCCGCTACGCCCGGATTCGGGGCCCGGGCCATCATGAAGAAGATGGCCAGGCCGAGGCATGAGCCCTGGCTGATGCCGAGGACGAGCACCCAGAGCGGGGCCTGGCCCAGCGGCGCCCAGAGCGATCCGGCCAGGCCGACGGCGGTCCCGATCAGGCTGGGCACGACCAGGGCACGCTGGCCGGGGGCGCGGTGGGCGAGCACCGGCACGATCAGCGAGGTGGCAAGGTTGCCGACACCCATCAGGGCCAGCAGGTTACCGGCCGCGACCGGTGACGAGCCGCGGTCCTGGAAGATGGTCGGCAACCAGGACAGAGCCGCGTAGTACAGCAGGCTCTGCAACCCCATGAACGCCGTGACCTGCCAGGTGAGCGCGTACCTGTAGATCTTGATCCGGCCCGCGGCGAGAGCCACCGCCGAAGCAGCGGCGGGCGCGGCTATGGCCGGGCTCCCGGCGCCCCGGTACCGCAGCTGCGGCAGCCACAGCAGCATGGCCAGCGCGGCCGGCGCGGCCCACAGCCCGAGCGCGAGCGGCACCGAACCGCCCGAGCTCCGGTACAGCGGCACGCTGATCAGCGAGGAGAGGATCGCTCCCACGGACAGCGCCGTCAGGTAGATCCCGATCAGCAACCCGGCTCGTTCCGGCCAGCGCCGCTTGACCATGCTGGAAAGCAGCACGTTGAGAATGGCGATCGCGCTCGCCGCCAGCGCCGTCCCAGGGAATAGCAGAATCCCGGGGGCCGCCCCCCGCAACAGCAGTCCCGCGGTGAGCACGCCCAGGGCCACCAGCAGGATCGCTTCCTCGCCGAAACGCCGGTTCAGCCAGGCAGCGAAGGCGGAGACCACGCCGAAGCAGATCACCGGCGTCGCCGCGAGCAGCGACAGCGCGGCCGACGACAGGTGCAGCCGCGTTCCCAGGTCGGGGAACAGCGGCGGCAAGCTGGTGATGGCGGTGCGCAGGTTGAACCCGGCCGCGGCGACCGCCAGCACGAGCAGCGGAATCGCATACGGCCGGCGCGGCCCGCCGGAAAGGGACTTAGGCATCAGGAGCTAACGTAACCGGAACCGAACGAAATTTATCGAGCCGAACGAACCGTACTGCGTGCGCAGGGACAGGTTGACGTGACGGCTCCGGCGTGACGGCCCCGGCGTGACGGCTACAGCCCCGGCAGGAGAAGCAGCTTGCCTGTGGTCCGCCGGGCGGCGAGGTCCTCCTGCGCCCGGCGGGCGTCGGCCAGCGGATAGGTCCCGCCGATCCGCACGTCGAGCTCGCCTGCGGCGATCCACGCGAAGACCTCGCCGGCCCGCCACCGCAGTTCTTCGGGGTCAGCGATGTAGTGCACCATGGTCGGCCGGGTCAGGAACAGCGAACCGCCGCTGTTCAACCGCTGCGGGTCGACCGGCGGCACCTGACCACTCGCGGCTCCGTAGAGGACCATCATCCCGCGCGGGCGCAGAGCCGCCAGGCCGTCGTCGAACGTGTCCTTGCCGACGCCGTCGTACACTACGTGCGCGCCCGCACCGTCGGTCACCTCGTCGACGACGGCACGGAAGTTGTCATAGCCGGTGATGTGGTCGGCGCCGGCCCCGCGAGCGAGTTCTGCCTTCTCCCCGCCCGAGGTGGTGGCGACGACGATCCCGCCTCGCCGCTTCACCAGCTGGGTCAGCAGCAGCCCGACCCCGCCGGCCGCCGCGTGCACGACGGCGATGTCGCCTTCGCGTACCGGATACGTGCTGGTGACCAGGTAGTGAGCGGTCATGCCCTGCAGGATGGCGGCTCCCGCCACCTGCAGGCTGATCCCGGGCGGCACAGGAACGACGCGATTGGCCGGGAGCGCGACCTGCTCGGCGTAACTGCTGCCCGGGCCGGCCCAGGCCACCGGATCACCGACGGCCAGATGGCTGACGCCCTCTCCCACGGCGGCGACCGTCCCAGCGCCCTCGGCGCCAGGTACGAAAGGCAGATCGGGGCGATAGCCGCCGGCACCCTCACGCTGGTAGATGTCCATGTAGTTCACCCCGGCCGCGGCCACATCCACGACCACCTGGCCCGGGCCCGGCCGGGGCGCCTCCCGCTTCGCGACGTTCAGTACCTCTGGCCCGCCCCGGCGGTCGACCTCCACCACGCGCATCCTCGCACGCCCCTTTCTGCCTTCTACCGGACCAGCATTCCACAAGCAGGCCCAGGGCCGGACAGCTGGAGCGGATTTGAACACGTTCACATCTCGTCGGGGGAACGCAATCGCCGCCGACGTCCGCCGCTGGCCGGTCAGGGTCGGTCAGGGTCGGTCAGGGTCGGTCAGGGTCGGTCAGGGTCGGTCAGGGCCGGTCAGGGCCGGTCAGGGCCGGTCAGGGCCAGCCAGCCGACCAGGCCGAGCGGGTAGATGAAGTAGCCGAAACGTACGTCGGGTCCCAGCAGGAATATCAACGCCAGCCCGATCGCCAGTCGCCAGCACGCCGCGGACACCTCGCGCGGCGGCCTGATCAGCAGCGAGATCACAATGGCTAGGCCGGCCGCCAGCAGCAGGCCGATCGAGACCACGTGTCCGGCTGTCCCCATCGCGGTGAGCAGGTGCCCGGGCAGCAGGCTCTCGGCCGGCGTCTTGTAGTGGGTCAGGCCGAGCGGGAACAGCACGCTGTTCTGCACCAGGGCGGCCGCCGCGTCACCCCTGACGAGCGTGGCTGGGGCGAGGGCGGCGATGAGGACCACCATGGTCAGCACCGCCGCCCCGAGGAACCGTCCGGCGGCCCGCGCGCCGTCGCGGGCGGCGAACATCGCGGCCATGACCGGGACCGCGAGCCATGCGGTGGACTTCAGGTCGCAGGCGACGCCGAGAGCGGCACCGGAGCTGGCGGCCCCGGTGATCGCCGCTCGCACGGGACCGGCCGCTCGCACGGGACCGGCCGCTCGCACGGGACGGGCCGCTCGCACGGGACGGGCCGCCAGAGCGAACGCCAGCAGCATGAACGCGAGCACGGGAGGATCCGTAGTGATCACGGCCAGGTTGAGTCCGATCACCGGGGAGGCGACGGCGACCGCCAGCCCAAGCAGCGCGTCGCGGCGGCATGAGACACAGGGCCGGTGCGGCATCGCGATCCAGAACGCCACGGTGAGCACGGCCACTGTGCCCACGGCCAGCCACACTCCGGAGTTTCCCGCTAGGCCGCCCAGACCAGCCGCGTACGGCAGGCCGAACAGCGTCATGACGGGTAGGTAGGGGTTGTAGGACAGCCAGGAGATCACCTGCGCCGACGGCAGGTAGGGCGAGCCGTGGTGGATCAGCAGCATCGCGGACCGGTCGATGACCATCATGCCCGCTTCGAGGGGATAGGCGACGGAGAGCCAGAGCAGCGGGGCCAGCACGGCTACGGCCACCGACACCAGCGCGGCGACGGTCCGGGCGCGCGAACGCCACAAGATCAGCAGGGCGGCGGCATAGCCGCAGGCCGCCCAGATGGCCCAGACCTTATCCTCGCCTCCGGCGAAGATGGCCGACACGCCCGCGTACGCGAGGAATACACCGTACGCGGCCATGAGGTGCCGGTGGTTAAGCCACGGCCGGGCAGGCTCGTGCGCGGCCACGGATTCGGCCGGCGTGAGCGCGGCCGTCCGGCCCGCATCGTCCATCTCCTGAGTCAGAGGATCCCCCGGCGGCGACCAGAACGAGAACTGCCTTTCCCGGCAGGAACGCTAGGAGCAAAGACGAGGCCGCGTCAAGCAGGCCGAAGATAGTCGGCGAAGTGAACGTGTGGGTCTTGTCGTCCAGGCGCCCCTGGCTGGGCGGAAACGGGACGGCTCCGCCGCGATCTGGCTCTGCCAGCCGAGGGTGTAGCCGTAATTCGTGACGAAGCCCTGACCGGGCGCCGCCAGACCCGACAGGATTTGCCCGCCTATTTTGCCGCCGGCGCCTCGGGGCTTGGCTCGCGTTCGGGATCGGGCTGGCTGCCAGTATGGGCCGGAGCCGGCGGCTTGGCGGTCAGCATCTTGGTCAGCAAGCCGGCCGCGACCAGCGCGCCGCCCGCACCCGCCACCGCGGCGAGCGGCCGGGGCAGCGCGGGGCCGAGGCGGAACTTGCCGGTTCCGGTGGCAAGTAGGGCGGTAGCCGCGGCCAGGTTGGTGAGCGGCAGCTCGAAACCGCCCTTGGCGGACAGCGGCCCGTTCGCCCGATGGGTGACGGCGGCGATGCTCATCGCCCCCATGATCGCGAGCGGGCCCGCCGGATCGGCGACGCCGGCCGCGGTGAGCACGCCCCCGGCGAGCTCGGTGATCCCGGCGGCGGCCGCCATCTGCTTGCCCGGCGACAGGCCGATCCGGTCGAAGCCGGCCCCGGCCTTGTCCAGCCCGGGGCCGCCGAGAATACCGAACAGCTTCTGGGCACCGTGGACGGCCAGGTAACTGCCGAGCACCAGCCTGGTGCCGAGCAGGGCCATGTTGCGCATGTCGTCCTCCATTGTGTGTGTCTCGTTATCAGCGGTTTATCAGCGGTTTCAGCCGCGCTCGCCGCAGCCACGTTCGGCGGCCAGGCGAATCATCGCCCTGGTCATCTGGGCGGTCGAGGGCGGGTCGGGCAGCGGCGGTGAGTCACGGCACCGGAATGCGTCGAGCGTCAGGGCGGCAAACCGCCGCCAGGCGTCGGGAGCGTCCGTCCGGGTGACATGCATGACCGCGGCCGTGGCGATGAGCACGAGCACGAGGTCCTCGCCGACGAAGTCCTCGCGCAGGCTGCCCTGCGCCTTGGCCCGGTCGATGAGCACGATAACCCGGTCGTTGGCCGTCCTGCGCAGCTGCTCGACGTGTTCATCCGCGGACAGCGTCATAGACAGCAGGTCCGATAGCCCGCGATCGCCGGCCTGCAATTCGCAGCTGCGCAGCACGAATCCCGCGAAGCCCTGCCACGGATCGGCCACGGCCAGGGCCTGCTCAGCGGCCTCGGCGTAGGCGGCGATCTTCTCTACGAGCGCGGCCGCGACGAGCTTCTCCCGGGTGGGGAACCGCCGGTACAAGGTGGCGATGCCCACCCCGGCTCGAGCGGCGATCGCCTCGAGCGGCGCTTCCAGGCCTTGCTCCGCGAACACGTCCCTGGCCACGGCCACGATGGCCGCGCGGTTGCGGGCGGCGTCCGCCCGCAACCGGCGCGCGGGCTCGGCGCCAGGCGGATCACCACGGGGCTGACGGCCGGTCATGGCTTCATGGTAGCCGATGTGGAGGGCACCCTCCGGACTCGGCTAGACAGAGAGCGCCGCCGGCGACCCGGCGGCTCCTTGGACTCGGGCGCGCCCTAGTAGGCTCTTCCGGAGAATTCCCTCCTTGGCATCCTCCCCCGGCTGAAGTGAAGGCATGGGATTCCAGCTGCTCACGTCCGGTTAAGGAGGCAAGCAGTTGAGGTTCGCGGTTCACCGGCCGGGTAACCCCGACGCCTCCCCGCATGAAGGGGGATGGAGGTGGGTGGGGTGCCCCGCCGCGATGTTCCTGGCCGCGTTAACATCAGCATTGCCGGCGAAACCGCAGGCCGTGCGCCGGGGTCTCCACGCCGCGATCCTGATGAGCAAGCAAGTAACGGAGAAGCGACATGGAAAGTAGCCCGACCCCGTGGATCAGCGCGCTGCGGCGCTCCCACGACCGCCTACGAGCTGCCGTCGAACCCCTCGACCTCGGCCAGCTGGAACGGCAGTCGTACGCGAGCGAGTGGTCCATCGCCCAGGTGCTCTCCCACCTGGGTTCCCAGGCCGAGATCTTCGAGTTGTTCCTCAATGCCGGGCTGTCCGGCCAGGAACCGCCCGGCCAGGACGCGTTCGCCCCGGTCTGGGAGGTGTGGAACGCCAAGACCCCGCAGGCCCAGGCGTCTGACGCGCTGCACGCGGACCAGGCCACCCTGGCGCGTTTCGAATCGATGGACGCCGATGAGCAGGCCCGGTTCCACCTGAGCATGTTCGGGCTGGAACTCGACACCGCCGGGATCGCCCGGATGCGCGTGGGTGAGCACGCCATCCACACCTGGGACGTCGTCGTCGCACTAGACCCCAAGGAAACACTGGCGCCGGATGCCGTGGCCCTGCTGATCGACACCCTCGACCAGCTCGCGGCCCGGACCGCCAAGCCTGACGGCAAGCAGCGCAAGATCCGCGTGACTACCACCGACCCCGAGCGCCGGTTCACGCTGGAGACCGGCGACGCGGTCACGCTGGTGCCCGCGGACGACGAGACCGTGCCCGAGCTGGGCGTATCGGAACTGCGACTGCCGGCTGAGGCGTTCGTCCGGCTGATCTACGGACGCCTGGACTCCGGCCACACCCCGGCGGACGAGCACGCCGGCGTGGAGCTTGACGAGCTGCGAGCGATCTTCCCCGGTTTCTGAGCCCGGGCCAGCTACCCAGGCCGCTGGCCGGTGATGACGGTGGCGGCCAGGCCTTCGTCGCTGATCACGCAGGGGACGAGGCCGCTGGCCGCGAAGGCTGTCCCGGCGGCCTTGGCCTGCCGCTCGCTGGTCTCGACGAACAAGTGACCGCCGGGCGCCAGCCAGCAGGACGCCCCGGCGGCGACCTGCCGCAGCACGTCGAGTCCGTCGCCGCCGCCGTCCAGCGCCACCGGGGGCTCGTGCGTCCTGGCCTCCGGCGGCAGGAACGCGATCTCCTCGGTGGGCACGTAGGGCACGTTGGCGACCAGGACCGCGATCCGGCCACGCAGGCCGGCCGGCAGCGGCTGGTAGAGATCGCCCTGGTACACGCGAGCCACCAAGCCCAGGGAAGAGGCGAATGTGGCGACGTTGCGCCGGGCGCAGCGCACCGCGGCCGGGTCGATGTCGGCGGCGTGCAGTTCGGCGCGGGGCACGGCGGCGGCCAGCGCGATGCCGATCGCGCCCGTGCCGCAGCACAGGTCGACGATGACGTCACCCGGCCGGGCCACCGCTATGGCCTGCTCGACGAGGAACTCGGTGCGGCGGCGCGGCACGAAGACCCCGGGGTCCACGGCGATCCGCAGGCCGCGGAATTCCGCCCAGCCCAGGACCTGTTCGAGCGGCAGGCCAGCGACCCGCTGGTTCACCATGGCGTCCAGCTCGCCAGGGGTCCGGGCCGAGGCGATGAGCATCTCGGCCTCGTCCTCGGCGAAAACGCAGCCGGCCGTCCTGAGCCGGGTGACGATCAGGGCATCAGCTGGCCTGGTTATCGCCGGATCCTTCCAGCAGGGACCGCAGCACATACTGCATTATGCCGCCGTGCCGGTAGTAGTCCGCCTCGCCCGGGGTGTCGATCCGCACCTTGGCACGGAATTCCTTGCCGTCGGCTGTCACCACGACCTCGTTCGGAATATTTCCTGAATTTAGTTCCTCTACGCCGCGGATATCGAAGGTCTCATTCCCGGTGAGTCCCAAGGATGCCGCCGACTCCCCCGGCCGGTACTGCAGGGGCAGGACGCCCATGCCGATCAGGTTGGACCGGTGGATGCGCTCGAAGGACTCGACCAGGACGGCGCGCACGCCGAGCAGCAGGGTGCCCTTCGCGGCCCAGTCACGGGACGACCCAGAGCCGTACTCCTTGCCGCCGAGCACGATCAGCGGGACGCCCTCGTCGATGTACTGGCGGGACGCGTCGTAGATCGGCATCTGCTCGCCGTCCTTGGTGGTCACGCCGCCCTCGGTGCCCGGTGCGAGCTGGTTGCGCAGCCGGATGTTCGCGAACGTGCCGCGGATCATCACCTCGTGGTTGCCGCGGCGGGATCCGTAGGAGTTGAAATCGCGCCGCTCCACGCCGCGGGAGGTCAGGTACTTGCCTGCCGGGCTGTCGGTCTTGATCGCGCCGGCCGGCGAGATGTGGTCGGTGGTCACCGAGTCGCCGAGCATGGCCAGCACCCGGGCGCCGGTTATGTCGGTGACCGGCTCGGGCTCGGCCGGCATGCCGTCGAAGTACGGCGGACGCCGCACGTAGGTCGACTCCGCACCCCAGTCGAACGTGTCGCCCGCCGGGATCTGCAGCCCGCGCCAGTTGTCGTCGCCCTTGAACACGTCGGCATAGTCGCGAGTGAACATCTCCTGCGCCACCGCATTGTGCACGACGTCGGCGATCTCTTCCTGGGACGGCCAGATGTCGGCCAGGTAGACCGGCTTGCCTTCGGTATCGGAGCCGAGCGGCTCGTGGTTCAGGTCGATGTCCATCGTCCCGGCTAGCGCGTAGGCGACTACCAGCGGCGGGGAGGCCAGGTAGTTCAGTTTCACGTCCGGGTTGATCCGGCCCTCGAAGTTCCGGTTCCCCGACAGCACGGCCGCCACGGCCAGGTCGGCCTCGTTCACCGCCTCGCTGATCGCGGGCGGCAGCGGGCCGGAGTTCCCGATGCAGGTGGTGCAGCCGTAGCCGACCAGGTTGAAGCCGAGTTTGTCCAGGTAGGGCACCAGGCCGGCCCGCTCGAAGTAATCCATCACGACCTTGGAGCCCGGCGCCAGCGAGGTCTTCACCCAGGGCTTGCGGCTCAGGCCCTTATCGACCGCGTTCCTGGCCAGCAGCGCGGCCCCGACCATGACCGAGGGGTTGGAGGTGTTGGTGCAGGAGGTGATGGCGGCGATCACCACCGAGCCATGGTCGACCGAGGTCTGCGTGCCGTCGTCCAGCGTGACCTGGACGGGATGCGAGGGCCTGGTCCCGTCACCCGCGGCGACCGGGTCCGAGGCCGGGAACGTGCCGTCCAGGCCGCTGTCCAGGCTGGCTTCCGGCACGTAGTTGGGCAGGGCGTCCCGGAAGGCCGTCTTGGCGTCGGCCAGCGCGATCCGGTCCTGCGGGCGCTTCGGGCCCGCGATCGAAGGCACGACGGTGGACAGGTCCAGGGTGAGCTGCTCGGAGTACCTGACCTCGTGGTGCCGGGCCTCCGGGTCGTGCCAGAGGCCCTGCTCCTTGGCGTACGCCTCGACCAGCGCGACCCGCTGATCGGGCCGGCCGGTGAGCTTGAGGTAGTTCAGCGTGTTCGCATCAATCGGGAAAATCGCGCAGGTGGAGCCGAATTCCGGCGACATGTTGCCGATGGTGGCGCGGTTGGCCACCGGGACCGCGGCCACGCCGTCGCCGTAGAACTCGACGAACTTGCCTACCACGCCGTGCTTGCGCAGCAGCTCGGTGATGGTGAGCACCAGGTCGGTAGCTGTCGCGCCGCCCGGCAGCGCGCCGGACAGGCGGAATCCGACCACCTTCGGGATGAGCATGGAGATGGGCTGGCCGAGCATCGCGGCCTCGGCCTCGATGCCGCCGACGCCCCAGCCGAGAATCCCGAGGCCGTTCTGCATCGTGGTGTGCGAGTCGGTGCCCACGCAGGTGTCGGGGTAGGCGACGCCATCGGTGTTCATCACGACCCGGGCCAGGTATTCGATGTTCACCTGGTGCACGATGCCGGTACCCGGCGGGACCACCTTGAACTGGCTGAACGCGTCCTGGCCCCAGCGCAGGAACTGGAATCGCTCGTGGTTGCGCTCGAACTCGATCTCCACATTCCGCCTGAACGCGTCCGGGCTGCCGAACACGTCCGCCACCACGGAGTGGTCGATGACCAGCTCGGCCGGGCAGAGCGGGTTGATCTTGGTCGGGTCACCGCCCAGGGCCTGCATGGCCTCCCGCATCGCGGCCAGGTCGACCACGGCCGGCACACCGGTCAGGTCCTGCAGGATGACCCGGGCCGGGGTGAACTGGATCTCGGTGTCTGGCTCTTTGCCCGGATCCCATTGGGCCAGCGCGCTCACGTGGTCGGCGGTGACGTTGACGCCGTCCTCGTTGCGGAGCAGGTTCTCCAGCAGGACCTTCAGGCTGAACGGGAGGCTGTCAGATCCGTCCACGGCATCCAGCCGGTAGATCTCGTACTGCTCGTCCGCGACCTTGAGCGCCGCCCGGCTGCCGAAACTATTCGCCGTCATCGTTGAGCCTCCTCGCTCGTACCGTACGATCCAACCTACAGTATCTCGATATCAAGGTACTTGCAGAGGGTCCGGGTGCTGGGTCTGAGGCTGCCCCCTGCTGATTAAAATGGCGCTACGGTCTTGCTGTCCGGCAAAGAAGGGGACGCACCGCAGATGCGCTTCGCGATCAAGACACGGCCCGAGCATCAGACGTGGGAAGAGCTCCGCGACGCGTGGATCGCGGCGGACGAGATCCCCCTGTTCGAGTCGGCGTGGAACTGGGATCACTTCTATCCGCTGA
>Ga0302229_10000839_pt1 | contig 23730 bp, 20 predicted proteins | sample II_Palsa_N1_3_FD_193518 | JGI IMG/M metagenome (GOLD analysis project Ga0302229, IMG submission 193518) | Peat permafrost microbial communities from Stordalen Mire near Abisko, Sweden - II_Palsa_N1_3 | ecosystem: Environmental > Terrestrial > Soil > Palsa > Peat permafrost | place: Sweden... | reverse complement strand
GGGCCGCCGTCCGAGGTCGCGTCCAGCCCGGTCGCCCACGCGTGCGCCGGGTAGGACCGGTGCGCGATGCGCAGGTGAACCTCGGCGTCGGCCATCCTGATCGCGGCCAGCGCGACGGTGATGTTCGTCGCCAGCGCCTCCCGCTCCTCCGGCGTCGTGAACTCGTAGGAGACCGACGGGATCCGGTAGTACGCCCAGGCGTGGGTGTCCGTGAGCAGGATGCGGTCATCGAAGTACCTGATACCCAGCCGGGTACGCCCCCTGGAACCCTTAGACCTGTTAGTCCGAGTGCTCACCAGGATTCCTTCCGGGGACGGGTGCGCTGGGGCTTCCGGGTTCGGCGGCGGCCAGGCCCGCGATCAGCACGCCAGCCAGCGCCGTGTAGGCGAGCCTGGTCTGCGAGCGCAATGCGGCCGGGGTGCCGGGCCGTGCGGACAGCACGTCATCCCATGGCACCCGGACAATGGCCCGCGAGCGGCCTCTCGCCACGGCTTCGGCTCTGAGCACGTCCTCCATGGTCCGCTTGCTCACGCCGTTGACCACCGTCACGGCACGGCCCGCCAGCTCGCCGTGCCCGTGCGCGGCCAGCCATTGCTGGGTATTGGCCAGCGAGGTCGCCGCATCCGGACTGGCCGGGGCGACCAGCAGTAGCTGGTCGGCGAACGAGAGCAGCCGGGTCAGCCCGATGGCGGCCGGGTCGATCATGGTCAGCGAATACCGCGCGGCCAGCAGGTCGGCGAGCCGCTGGTAGTCAGTTCCTTCGGGGGCACGAGCGGTTCCGGCCTGTTCGGCTCCGGCCAGATGAGCTCCGGCCGGATCGGCCATCACGTCGAGCCTGCTCCCAGAAGCCCCGGAGCCAGCGCCAGCCCGCACGGCCGGCTCACGGCCCGCCAGCAGCGCCGCTATCGAGACGGTCGGCGAGCGGCGAGCGGCGAGCGACGTGGCACCGGGATTCAGGTCAAGCGCGGCGACCGGAACTCCCCGCGCCGCGGCCAGGATGTGGCCGGTCATGAGAGCTGTCACGGTCTGTCCCGCGCCCCGGGTGCAGCCGAGCACGACGATCCGGCGGGAGCCGGTCAGCGGCAGCCGGGCCCGGTCGCGATCCAGCGTCTCCTGGTCCGGCTTGCCCGGTCCCTGACCGCCGGTGACCACCTTCACCTGGCGCCGCCAGCTGGTGTCAGCACGGCTGCCAGGACCGCTGAGCGCGCGCTCGATGGACGGCACCGGCCGGTCCCTTTCGACGCCGGCAATCCTGGCGGCGGGGGTAGCAGCCGCAGGCGGGACGGGCGCCGTGGACTGGACGTCTGGTCCCGCAGGCTGAGTGGTCGGCGTTGCAGACTCCGGGGCCGATACCGGCGGCGGTGCGGATGCCGGTGCCTGCCGGGGTACCTGCACGGGTCCGGGTGCCCGCGCCTGCGCCGGCGGCGGTGTGGGTGCCGGCGGAGCGGATGCGGAAGCAACTGGCGCTGTTACGGCCGGTCCGGGCGCGGCGGGCTCGGCCACTGGTGTCAGGTCATCGTGGACAGTTACGTCCACGATTTCCTCCGATGGAGGCGGCGCGGGGGACGAGGAGGATACAGCGGCAGAGGGCAGGGAAGACCCCGGCGCCGGTGCGTGCGGAATCTCGGCCGCGGACTCAACCGCGGGCGCGACGTGCCCGGATTCGGACACGGCCGTTACCGCTTCGGCGGACTCCGCTGACGCGGCGGGCTCTGGCACGGCGGACTCCGCTGACGCGGCGGTCTGTGGCTGTGAGGCCGCAGTTGAGTCCGGAGCGGCGGGAAGAGCCGGCTCCAGCGTGGCGGCGGGAGCAGCCGCCTGAACCCGGAGGAACCAGCGAGCCTGGGGCTTTGACGTTATCGCGGGAGCCTGAGACCACCCGGGCGTCACCACAGGAGGAGACGGTGTGGCCGACGGGGCCGCCTCGGCCGAGCTAGCAGCAGGTTCTGCCCTATGCGCTGGCCTGAGCCGCTGAGGAGAGCCGGGCCTGCGGCCATGAAACGACTTGGGTTCGGATGGCGCAGCAAGCTCGGTGGTGGCGGGTTCAGTAGCGGTGGCGGGTTCGGTGGCGATGGCGGGTTCGGGTCCGGCCTCGGCGTCGGGGAACGGGCCCACGTCGGGGAACGGGCCCACATCGGGGAACGGGCCCACGTGGGGGAACGAGCCGGCCCCGGGGAAGGAGCCTGCCCCGAGTGAGGGCCATGACGTCGGAGCGAACGGATTGATGCGGGACTCGTCGAGCTCACGGGCACCGGGTTCAGCATCGTGCGAGACCTCTAGAGCCCTGGAATCCTGCGCCGCGGGACGTTGCGGAAAGATCCACGCGGGGCGCTGGACCGATTCGTCGCCCTCATCGCGCGTGGTCGGAGGCGCATCTTCGCGCGACCATGGACTGCGCGGCCATGTCCGCTCGAGTTCGGTCCCCCTGAACTCGGGGCCCTTGGCTTCAGTTCCACTCAGGTCGGGACCCTTGGCATCGGGACGTGCCGTCGCCCGCTGTGGCATATGAACCTGCCGGATTTGCGCGGGCCTTGGCGGCGCCTGCGGCAACTGGGCCGCCACGGGCTGGGTGGCCGGGGACTCCGCGGACGGGGTGAGGAGCGGAAGCGTGGGCTGTGACACGTCCGGCTCGGACAAGGCAGGCTGGGACGCGCCGGGCCGGGACGAGGCCGATCGCGGCAGGTCGGGGCGGGGCAGCGCCGACCTAGGCGAGGCCGACCAGGACGGGTCGGACTGGGCTGGGGCGACCTGGGCTGGGGCGGACTGGGCTGGGGCGACCTGGGCTGGGGCGGACTGGGACGTGTCCAGCTGCCGTGCTGGCTGTGGCGCTGGCGGGCGGGCGGCAGTTCGCCGCGTCTTAGTCGGTCGCGGGGCAACGCGCGGTGCCGCTTCTTTGGCACTCACGGTGGGCTCGAGCGCCGTTTCAGTTTGGAGGGCCGGAGCTTTCCTGGCCTTCCTGGGTCGCGCCTTCGGGGGGTGCTTGTGCCACACCCGGGCCGTCACCAAGATGTCGTCCTTTTCCGCGAACGGCGCCATCCGGCACCAGGCTCGCGGCTCAGCGACGTAACGAAGCTGTGAGGTCACCAGTTCCGGCAATCGCTTGCTCTCAATGACCGGCCGGGTCGTCAGCCAGGTGAGCACCCCGGGCGGGAGCACGTACAGCCACACCAAGTTATGGTTAAACGGCAGCCCAATCGCAATAAGAAAAACGACATAGGGAACTGTGATCCCGGTGAACACGGCAATCCACGTGATTGGCAACGGGGCTGGCAGCCGAAAATCGTACAGCTTGTAAAGCCGTTTTTCGATCCGCCAGATATTCGTGTAAGTGGGAAGATCCACTAGGGACGCGCTCCTTCTGCCAGAACGGGATCAGTGGACTCCGAGCGCATTCGCTATACCGGTGGCTAGCACTTGCACGATACTTGGCGTGTAAAAAACGACCGCGATGGCGACGGCAAGCACCAGGAACTGGACAAATCGGGTGATCTCGCGGGTGAAGAGGAAGAAGATCGCAACGATCCCGACGATGCCGAGGAACAACGGCCCGAACAAGCCCTGCAAGTAGGTAACGAGACCCTGCGTGCTCAAGGCCACTGGAGCCATCGCCGCGGTGAGCTGAGTATGCATAAAACGTCCCTTCCGGGATCAAATGAACAGCCAAAGAACATTGCGGCATGCCACTGGAGCAGGTACAAGTAAAGCCGATATACAGACACGGGCTGACAAGGCCGCAGCGGGCCGGCCCGCTGTGGTATCAGCGGCGGACGAGCGGGCCCGAGGCGGCACGATCGGACAGCGGGTGGGCAGGAGGCACGCCGGACATAGGCTGACCCTAGGCGGACATAGGCTGAGTCTAGGGAAGCATATGTCCCGCGGGAAGGGGATGACCCTCGCGAGGCATATGTCCCGTGAGAAGGGTATGACCCGCGGCAAACAGGCCACACCAAGGCGGGAGCGGGCCTGCCGGAAGCAGTGCGATCGCATGCGGACATGACGGCACCAGCCGCCAGCGTCCTGGTCATTGGGCTCCCACCGCCTCGATCGACGCACTGATTGCTTTTACATACCATTTTACGCCGCTTTGTTGAACTACCGACATGCTGTATGTGACCTGGAGTTTTGCGCCGCTAGGCACGCCTCGGCTGAGGAGCTGCCATATGACGCTGACCGTTATCTGACGGGTAGTGCCACCAGGGGGCACGTGCAGGCCGGCGATCGAGTCAAAGGCCACCGTCCCGGCCAGCCCGGTCATCCTCACGCCCGGGGCGAGGAACCTGTTCAGCGCGGCGCTATCACCGTCGGCGTAGGCCTGGAAAAAGGCTGGCAGCTCATTCATTAGCTGGCTTTGCGCCGCCAGGTCCGAACGGCCGCGGGCTGGCGACGGCAGCGCAATAGGCGCAGGTGCGGGCAGCAAGGCGGGCTGGCCAGCAACCACCACGGAACCGTCCGAGGTGGCCACCGGCACGCCGAGCTCCATCAGCTGGCCATTGACCAAGGCGAGCAACGTCACGACAGCGTGCTGCGGGCCCTGCACAGCAATGCCCGCGATCTGCTCGGACTGCAGGCTTAGCTCACCGACGCCATTCCAGCCCAGGTCCGGCTGGGCCGCCGCGATGCTGGCGGGAACGAACTCTGCCAGCTGCCGCTCCCGCTCCCGCTGAGTCGCCGGGTCGAAGTTGAGATACACCCGGCCGAACTCTGCCGCATAGGCCTCGGCCAGGACGACAGGAAACTGGCCGGACTTAGCACTCCCAGACGCGGTGCCGACGGCGGGCGAGGCGGAGCTCTGGCTGGGCCTAGCACTCGCAGACGCGGTGCCGACGGCGGGCGAGGCGGAGCTCTGGCCGGAGACGATGGCCGTCACGCCGCGGAACGCGATTATCAGCAGAGTCGCCCAGAGCAGCACCCGAAGCGGCCACAGCACCCATCTGCCACCCGCCCCGCCCCAGCCCTCATCGGTCCGCAGATCAGGTTCGAAGGACATCGCGTCGCGATCCGGCGGATCGACCTCGCCGAGGGCCGGCGGACGCGGTCGCGGGGGGCCGAGACCGGTCGAGCCGAGATAGTAAACGGGCGACTGCGTTCCGTTACCGGAATTCGGCCCGCGAACCATCACACCTCCGCACGTTTCCGCGCCTGCCCGGAGACAGGAGCGGCCGTCCCTTGTGCCGGTCTCGCCGTCCATTGTGCGTCATGAAGTCTCGGTTAGGAACCGGCTACGGCCAATCACCGAAAACATGAGCCTGGACAAATGACCAGCACCCTCTGATACGCGACGGATACCGAATGAGTTCAGCCGGGTTCGGAACGTGTTCGGGACTCACCTGCGGCCGCATCATCATCTACCGGACGGGACAGCGCAGGCGCGGAGCCGAGTTCATTGACGTCGCTGCAGGTCACGGGCTTGCACTTGCCGGTACTTAGTCGCCTGGCCTTGCGTTCTTGCCGTGGAAGCGGAGTACCTGGCCCGGGGCCTGAGCCACCGCTCGTTCGGCATAATTTGGCACTTGAGCAGGGGAAACATACTCGGGACAGGAGCGGGGAGTCGGAAGATATTACCGTGCGCTTACGGCTGCCGGTTTCTGTCGGCTCAGCGCGTGAGTACGGACTAGTGCCTGCAGTGAACGCCGCTTGCTGGACAGGCTTGAAGCCGCCAAACAGGGGCGACGTATCCAGCCCAGCCGCGGCCTTACGCCACCGTTAGACGTTGAAGCGGAACTCCACGACGTCGCCGTCTCGCATGACGTAATCCTTGCCCTCGATGCGGGCCTTCCCCGCCGCCCGGGCCGCGGGCAGCGAGCCTACCGCGATCAGGTCGTCGAACGAGACCACCTCGGCCTTGATGAAGCCGCGCTGGAAGTCAGTGTGGATGACGCCCGCCGCCTCCGGGGCGGTCGCGCCGGCCCTGATCTCCCAGGCCCGGGTCTCCTTCGGCCCCGCGGTGAGAAACGTCTGCAGGCCGAGCGCGCGGAATCCGGCCCGCGCCAGCTGGGCCAGACCCGGTTCACCCAGACCCGCCTCGGCCAGCAGTTCCGCAGCCTCGTCTTCGGGCAGCTCGGTCAGGTCGGCCTCGGTCTTGGCGTCGAGGAAGATCACCTCGGCGGGAGCGACCAGCGCGGACAGCCGCTTGCGCAGGTCCTCGTCGGCGAGTTCGGCGACGTCGCTGTTGAACACGTACAGGAAGGGCTTGGCCGTGAGCAGCTGCAGTTCGCGCAGGTCAGCCGCGTTTATACCGGCGGCTGCGGCGCCGGAGGACAGCGCGATGCCCTGGTCGAGCAGCTGCTGCGCCGCCGCCGCGGCCTGGGCCACCTGGGCCCGTCCGGGATCCTTGGCGAACTTCGTCTCTTTCACCAGCCGGGGCAGCGCCTTCTCCAGCGTCTGCAGGTCGGCAAGGATCAGCTCGGTGACGACCGTCTCGATGTCGCGCTCCGGCGACACATCGCCGTCGACGTGGGTCACGTCCGGGTCGGCGAAGACCCGGACCACCTGGCAGATCGCGTCGGTCTCCCGGATGTGGGCGAGGAACTGGTTGCCCAGCCCCTGGCCTTGCGACGCGCCGCGGACCAGGCCGGCGATGTCGGTGAACCGTACGCTCGCAGGCACTATGCGCGCGGAGTCGTAGAGCTTCGCCAGCTCAGCTAGCCGGGGATCGGGTACGCCCACCACGCCGACGTTCGGCTCGATGGTGGCAAACGGGTAGTTGGAGGCGAGCGCGCTGGCCCGGGTCAGCGCGTTGAACAGGGTGGACTTGCCGACGTTGGGCAGGCCGACAATTCCGATAGACAGGCTCACCCGCGCGAGTGTAGTGCCGTCGGCCACGGAGCCGGGTCAGCTGGCGGGCGGCTGATGGCCGGGTGAGCCGTCGTTAAGGCAATCGCCATGGTCGCGTCCGCGCTCGCCGATATCTTTGTGCGCTGTGAGGCGGGAGTGACCCGCGGTGCGGACTTACCAGTAAAGATGGTGGTGGATTCGGGCTCCGTGGCGGATCCGGTGCATTCCCGCACACCCAATCCACCGCCAAGCCCGGATCCACCACGCAAATTCCGGCTCTCCTGTAGCAGATGCGCGTGAGGAGGAGCACAGGTGTTGCCGGGACTTGCGAGGCAGCAGAGGCGCGGCAGAGGCCGGCGCGCGCAAAACCCGACGCGCGGAGCCGGGCGCATGGAGCCGGGGGCGCTTGCTTAGAACTGGGCTTCGTACTGGGAGGGGTCGATGCGGGCCTCGATGACTAGGGGACGGGAACCTGAGGACGCCTGCGACCTTGGGCCGAAGTCGGCTAGGGCCTTTTCCAGGGCGGGCGCGGTATCGACCCGGACGCCGTCGCAACCCATGGCCTCGGCCAGGGCGGCCAGGTCGGACCCGCCCATCCGGGTCGCCGTCGGCGGGTAGCCCATCTGCTGCTGGCGCAGCTCGATCCGGTTCAGGCTGTTGTCGGTGAACACCACCACGGTGATCGGCAGGTCCAGGGCCGCGGCGATCCGCATCTCGGTCGCGGTCATCGCGAACCCGCCGTCGCCGACCAGGGCCATGACCGGCCGGTCCGGCCGGGTGAGCTTCGCCCCGATCGCCGCGGGCACGCCGAACCCCATGGCCGAAAGCCCGTTGCTCATCAGCACCGACCGCGGCTCCCGCGCCTGCCACACCTGGCCTGCCATGATCTTGTGCGAGCCGACGTCGGTGGTCACGATGGTGTCAGGCGGAGCGGCCTGGCGGGCGATCAGGACCACGTCCGAGGGGTTGAGCTTGCCCTCGGTTCGCCCCGCCAGCCACGCCGCGCGCAGCCGGGCCCGGTGCGCCGCCACCTCGGCCTCCGTCCATCGGGGCTGGCCCGACCACTGGGCCGTGACCCAGCGCAGGAGCGCCCCGACGTGGCCGACAAGCTCATGCGCGCTGGCGTAGACCTGATCGGTGTTCGGCGTGGTGTCCAGGTGCACGACCGGAGTGCTGACGTACCACGGGCTGATCAGCTCCACCGGGTCGAAGCCGGCGGTCAGGATCAGGTCGGCGCCGGCCAGCAGATCCCACACGACACGATGGCCCGCCATATCCAGGACGCCGGCGAAATACGGGTGATCCTCGGGGAAGGTGCCCTTGGCCATCGGTGAGACCACCACCGGGATTCCGGCCCGCTCGGCCAGGCCAGCCAGCTCTGGGCCGGCCGCGCAGCGAAGCGCCGCGATGCCCGCCAGGATCACCGGGCGCCGCGCGGCGCGCAGGACCTGGAGCGGGTCACCGTCGCCGTAGACGTCGACGGACCCCGTCGCCGCGGTCAGCGGGGGCGGGACGACTATCGGGCCAGCGCCGGGGGACGCAGCACCGGGGGACGCAGCACCGGGGGACGCAGCACCGGGGGACGCAGCACCGGCGGGCCCAGAACCGGCGGACGCAGGGCCAGCCGACACAGGGCCAGCCGGGAGGAGCCAGGCGTCGGCGGTCACGGTCAGGTGGACGGCGCCAGGACGCTCGGCGACGACGGTGCGGAGCGCCTTGCGTATGACCGTGTCCGCCGAGGCCGGCTCCAACCGCAGCGCCAGCTTGGTGGCCGGGGCGAACATCCGGCCGTGATCGACCACCTGGTGAGTGAAGAACTGCTCGCGGGAACTCTCGATCTGGCCGGAGACCGCTAGCACCGGCACCCGGTCCAGGGTCGCCGAGGCCACGCCGTTCAGCACCGCCGTCGACCCTGGTCCCAACGTGGACAGGCATACTCCGGGCCGGCCCGTGGCCATGGCCGCCGCCTGCGCCATGAAGGCGGCCGTTCCTTCCCGCACCGCCGACACCACCTCGATGCCCTGATGCCGCGCCGCCTCCATGAAGTCGATGACGGACTCGCCGGGATAGCCGAAGATGTGCCGCACGCCGACCGCGTGCAGGTAGCCGGCCAGCAGCGCCGCGGTCGAACCCGGCGCCGCGGTCGAACCCGGCGCCGCCGTTGAGCCCGGTGCCGCGGTGGAGCCCGGTGTCGTTGGACCTTGGGGCGGGACAGAGACAGACTGCTGTGCCATTGGCCCATTGTCCACGCAGGTGACGTTTGGGGGGCTGCCACGGCCCGTTCGGGAGATTGAAGACAAGGCGCTCCACGCTCAAAGCGTCCTACTCTGCCGTTGTTTCGGTCGCGGGCGGGCGTGTCGCCGTTAGGTTCACCACTCACGGTGAGATCATCACTGCATATGAGTACGCTCTCGCTGTTTGCCGGACTGCTGCTCGGGATCGCCATCGGGGCAGCGATCGGATACCTGTTCGCCCGCGGGCGGCTTGCCGCCGCCACCGCGGACGCCAGCGGCCGCGCCCGCGCCGCGGACGAGCGGGCCCGCGCCGCCGAGGACCGAGCCCAGATGATCGAGCGGGTCGCGGCCGACCGGGCCGCGCTCGTCGACGGCCAGCTCGCGGAGCGGTTCCAGGCCCTGTCCGCGCAGGCGCTCGACGCGAGCACCTCGCGTTTCCTTGAGGTCGCCGAAGGGCGGCTGCAGGCGGCGAACGCGACCGCGGCCGGCGACCTCGAGACCCGGCGGGCGGCGGTCGAGCACCTGGTCGGGCCGCTGAAGGAAACCCTGGCCCGGGTCGAGGCCCAGCTGCGGGAGTCCGACGCGGACCGGACCCGGTCGCACGCGGCGCTGGCCGAGCAGGTCAGTATCGCGCGGCAGACCTCCGAGCAACTGCGGGTCCAGACCCAGGCGCTGGTCACCGCGCTGCGGCGCCCCGAGGCCCGGGGCCGGTGGGGCGAGCTGCAGCTGCGCCGGGTGGTCGAACTCGCCGGGATGAGCCCCCGCTGTGACTTCGAGGAGCAGGTCGCGCTGTCCTCGCCGGACGGCGCCCAGCCCCAGAACACGCTGCGCCCGGACATGGTGGTCCGGCTGGCCGGCGGCAAGAACATCGTGGTGGACTCGAAGGTCTCCCTCGCCGCCTACCTGGAGGCCGCGGAGGCCGATGCGCAGGACGTCCGAACGGCCCGGATGGACGCGCATGCCCGGCACCTGCGCGAGCATGTGGACCGGCTGGCGGCTAAGGCCTACTGGACGGCGCTCAGCCCGTCGCCCGAATTCGTGATCCTGTTCATCCCGGGCGAGGCCTTCCTGGCCCCGGCGCTGGAACGTGACCCGGGGCTGCTGGAGTACGCGCTCGCCCGCAAGGTGCACATCGCCACTCCCACCACGCTGGTCACGATGCTGCGCACCGCGCAGTACGCCTGGCAGCAGGACGCGCTGGCGGAAAACGCCCGCGCGGTCTTCGACCTCGGCCGTGAGCTCTACCAGCGGATCGCCAGCCTGGGGGGGCACGTGGACCGCTTGGGCCGCGCTCTGACCACGGCCGTTTCGACCTATAACCAGACGGTCGGTTCGCTGGAGGGCCGCGTTCTGGTCAGCGCCAGGCGGCTGAACGAACTCGGCGTCGTGGACGCGGAACTCGCCACGCCGGCACCGGTGGAGCAGACGACCCGGGCCCTGTCCGCCCCCGAGTTCGCTAGCACCGAGTTCGCTAGCACCGAGTTCGCTAGCACCGAGTTCGCCGGGCCCGAACCTGCCGAGATCGAGCCTGACGGGAACGGGGCGGCGCAGAACGGGGCGGTTGCGATCGACCATAGGGTCAGCCTGGTGCGTGCCGCCCGATGACGCAGACCCGGACTCCGGCCGGGCAAACCGGGAGCAGGAGGCCTCCGCACCTGGAGCCATCGGGGTCCATCAAGCTCACCGCGCGCGGCGCGGTTATCGGGCTGTTCGTGGCCAGCCTGCTCGGCCTGCTGGTGGCAGCCTGGACCGGCTGGACCGCCGTGGCCGACGCGATATTCGTCATGAGCTGCGGCGTGGTCGCCTACTACACCCGCGCCAAGGGGCTGCGCAGCTTGATGGTGTGCCCGCCGCTGGTCTTCCTGGCCGGTTCGGTGTGCGCGCAGCTGATCACCGCGCCGGACTCGTTCTCGGCCGCGGAGGGGATCCTGGTCACGCTGGCCACCTCGGCTCCGTGGCTGTTCACCGGGACGGCGCTGACCATCGCGATCGCCTTCGGCCGCGGTTACCGGCCCAAGATGCCCAGGTCGGCCTGGATGCGCAGGCTGGCCGAGATGCGCTGGCTGGCCGAGATGCCCAGGCCAAGTGAGATGCCCGTGATCTGGCGGCTGATCGAGCCAGCGCGGCACCTCACCGAGGCAGCGCGGCACCTCGTCGAGGCAGCGCGGCGGCTCACCGAGGCAGCGCGGCGGCTCCTGATGTCACGGTGACGATGGAAGGACCAGCGGATCCGCCGGCGTTAGGGTGCGGGGCGGCGGTCCCGCCGCGTTAAGCGGATCGCGCATTAAGCGGATCGCGCGTTAAGCGGATCGCGCGTTAAGCGGATCGCGCATTAAGCGGGGCGGGCGGCTCCAGAGGCTCGCAGCTCGCGCGGCAGCGCGAACGTCATATGCTCCTCGACCGCCTCGACTTCCTCTACCGCGCCGAACCCGAAGCCGGCCAGTTTGGCCAGCACGGACGCTACCAGTTCCTCGGGCACCGAGGCTCCGCTGGTGACACCGACCGTGGTCACCCCGTCCAGCCAGCGCTCCTCGACCTCGCCGGCGTCGTCGACCAGGTAGGAGGCCTGGGCGCCGTAGTCCTTGGCCACCTCGACCAGCCGGACCGAGTTGGAGGAGTTCGGCGAGCCCACCACGATGACCAGTTCGGCCTGGGTCGCGATGACCTTGACCGCGGCCTGGCGGTTCTGGGTGGCGTAGCAGATGTCATCGCTCGGCGGATCGAGCAGGGCGGGGAAACGTTCGCGCAGCGCGTTGACGGTTTCGTTGGTCTCGTCCACCGACAGGGTCGTCTGCGACAGCCAGACCACCTTGGAGGGGTCCTTGACCTCGACGTCAGCGGCCCCGGCGACCCCGTCGACCAGGCGCACGCTGGCCGGAGCCTCTCCAGTGGTGCCGACGACCTCCTCATGGCCCTCGTGGCCGACGAGCAAGATGTCGTAGTCCTTGGCGGCGAACCGCCGTGCCTCGTTGTGCACCTTGGTCACGAGCGGGCAGGTCGCGTCGATCGCCCGGAGCCCGCGGCGCTCCGCGTCCAGCCGGACCTCGGGGGCGATGCCGTGCGCGGAGAACACGACGACCGCGCCGGGCGGCACCTCGTCGACCTCCGCCACGAAGATCGCGCCGCGCTTCTCCAGCGAGCTCACCACGTGCGTGTTGTGCACGATCTGCCTGCGCACGTAGACGGGCGGCCCGAACCTGTCCAACGCCGTCTCGACCGCTTGCACAGCCCGGTCGACCCCGGCGCAGTAGCCTCGAGGCTTGGCGAGCAGGACCCGTCGCTGGCTTGATGACATGCCTCCATCGTAGGTGAGTATGTCCCGCAACCTGCGAGGCGTAGCCGCCCCCGGACCTGGGTATTGCGGGCCTATAACCAAAGGCGCGAAGATTACCCGTCTGGGAACGCGCTGACTGACAATGGATAGGCGCCAGGAATGCCGGTAAGCCCGCCTGGGCGCCGAGAGGTACCCACGTCCGCAGGAGTCAGAGCCTAGGAGTACGAGGTACCCGTCTTCTAGGGAGAGTGCGACATGCGGGTTCCGCAAGTGAGTGAACGCATCAAAGAAGCCCCCGCTCAAGCTCTGCGCGGGGTCTTCGCCGGGATTGGCCAGCTGCTGCTCATCACGGACAAACTCAGGAACAAGGCCCCCGCCGACGCCGGCGTCCCGCGGGCCCGCACGCCTGAGCGGTCCGAGCCGGCCGCGGACGCGGCGGCCAGCGGGCCCGCCGTCCCGCAGGAAAAGGCGGCGGAGCCAGCCCCGGCCCCGCCAGCAGAAGCAGCAGCTAAGCCCTCGTCGGTGAAGACCGCTCCAGCGAAGCCAGCCGCGGCCAAGGCGACCTCAGCCAAGGCGACCGTGGCGAAGCCGACCCGGGCGGAGACGCCGAAGCCCCCGAAAACACCGCACACGAGGGACTTCGACAAGACCGGCAACGTGCGCCTGCTCGACGACGCAGAGACCTCCGCCGCCGCGCCTGCCAGCCCGGCGCCCGTCAGCCCCGCGCCCGACGCCGCCGCGGCCGGGAGCAAGGACGGGGATTCCAGCCCGCCGCTGCCCAACTACGACCAGCTGTCCGTCGCCTCACTGCGGGCCCGGCTGCGGAACCTGGACGTGGCGCAGGTCAGGCGGCTGGCTGAATACGAGAGGGCGCACGCGGCCCGCGCTGATGTGATCGCCACGTTCGAGCGCCGGATCGCCAAGCTGGAGGCGGACGCCTAGTGACGCTCGACACGTCGGCGGAGGCCCCCGTTCCGGTTCGCACCGTGCTGCAGCTGGTCGGGGGGTGGATCGGCCGGCTCGGCCGGGTCTGGGTGGAAGGACAGATCGCCGAGTGCGCGGTGCGCGGCAGCGCGGTGTTCCTGACCTTGCGCGACCCGGTGGCGGCCGTTTCGGTCCGGGTCATCTGCTCCCGGCAGGTGTTCGATGCCGCCGAGCCGTCGCCCGCCGAGGGCGCCAGGGTGGTCATCTGGGCGCGGCCGGATTTCAACGCCAACCGCGGGTCGTTCGCCCTGACCGCGCTGGAGATCCGGGCCGTCGGAGTCGGGGAGTTGCTGGCGCGGCTGGAAAGGTTGCGCCGCCAGCTGGCCTCAGAAGGGCTTTTTTCGGCCGAACGAAAACGGCCGCTTCCCTTCCTGCCAGGCGTCATCGGGCTCATCTGCGGACGCGATTCGGCGGCTCAGCGCGACGTCATGCAGAACGCCGGCCGCCGGTGGCCCGCGGTCCGGTTCCGGGTCGAGCAGACCGCGGTCCAGGGGCCTTACGCGGTGGCGGAAGTGATCGACGCGCTGCACCGCCTCGACGCGGACCCCGAGGTGGACGTGATCGTGATCACCCGCGGCGGCGGCTCGCTTGAGGACCTGCTCCCGTTCTCCGACGAGACGCTGATCAGGGCGGTGGCCGCCTGCCGGACGCCGGTCGTGAGCGCGATCGGGCACGAGCAGGACACTCCCCTGCTCGACTACGTCGCCGATCTGCGCGTCTCCACGCCGACCGACGCGGCCAAGCGGATAGTGCCCGACGTCGCCGAACAGCTCGCGCTCGTCAGCCAGCTGCGGGACCGGGCCCGCAGGTGCATGACTGGCTGGCTCGACCGGGAAACGGCCTGGCTGGAAGCGGTCCGGTCCAGGCCCGCGCTGGCCGATCCGGTACGCGAGGTCGAGCGTCAGGCTGAGCGCGTGGACGCCCTGCTGCAGCGGGCCAGGATGTCACTGGACACGAGCCTGGTCCGGGGCCGTGACGACGTGGCGCACACCCGGGCCCGCCTGCTTGCCCTGTCGCCCGCCTCGACGCTGCGCCGCGGCTACGCAATCGTGCAGCACAGCCACGACGGCGTGGTCCGCAGCGCGGCCGAGGTCGACCCCGGTGAGCTGCTGACCGTCCGGTTCGCCGCGGACCAGCTCACCGTACGGGCCAGTAATGACGCTGACGGCCGATAGGGTCTTGGTCGTGACAGACGGCAGCACGGACGCGGCGAACGGCAGCCCCGCGCAGGCCGGCCAGAAGGCCGGCCCTCGGAAGTCCGGCCCACAGAAGGCCGACGCCGCACCCCAGGAGGCCGGCGCCCGGAAGGCCGACGCGGCGCCTAAGGAGGCGCTTTCCTATGAGCAGGCCAGGGACAAGCTGGCCGCGGTGGTCAAGCGGCTGGAGGCGGGCGGGCTGACCCTGGAGCAGTCGCTCGAGCTCTGGGAGCGCGGCGAGCGGCTCGCGGCGGTGTGCGGCGAATGGCTGGACGGCGCGCGCGCCAGGCTCGCCGCCGCGATGGCCAAGCGCGACGACGGCGAGGCGGACCGGACTGGGGAGGACGCGCCCTTCTGAGCCCGCTCAGCGCGTTTGCCTGCCCTTACGCGGGGCAAGCGCACTGTGAGGGCAACAGCGAGGTGGGCGCGGATGAATCCATTCGAGCGGGCGATCAGGAAGGTCGACGCTACCCAGCGGCGGTTCACGCCCACGGCGTTCGTCTTCGGGGTGATGAAGAAGTACGGGGACGACAACGGCGGCGTGCTGGTCTCGAACCTCGCGTACTCCTCCTTCGTCTCGATTTTCCCGCTGCTGCTCGTGCTGGTGACGGTCCTCGGCCTCGTCTTCACCTCGGTCGACCCGTCGGTCCGGACCGACGTCCTGAACGCGGTGGCCAAGCAGGTCCCACTGCTCGGCAGCACGCTGGAAGGAAACGTTCACCAGCTCAGGCACGCGAGCGACATCGGGCTGATCGTGGGCCTGGTCGGCCTGATCTGGGGCTCGACCGGACTGGCGCAGGCCGGCTTGTTCACCATGGAGCAGGTGTGGAACCTGCCCGGGACCGCCCGGCCCGGCTACGTGCCGCGGCTCGGGCGCGCGCTGCTGTTCCTGGGCCTGCTCGGCGCCGGCGTGATCGTCACGACCGGCCTGGCCAGCCTCGATAACTACGTGTTCAAGGGCTTCGGGCTGGACTTTCTCGCAGTGGTGGTGGCCGCGGCCTTCAACGTGGGCATGTACATCGGCGCCTTCCGCGTGCTCACCCCGAAGGGAGTGCCGACCCATGACCTGATCCGGGGGGCGATCACCGGCGGCATTCTCTACACGGTGCTGCAGGAGGTCGGCGTCTACCTGCTGCACCACTACCTGCACAGCGACTCGGCGTACGGCGTGTTCGCCACCGTGCTCGGCCTGCTCGCGTATATCTACCTCGCGGTGGAGATCACGGTGTACAGCGCCGAGGTCAACGTGGTGCTATCGCGCAAGCTCTGGCCGCGGGCCATGGTCCAGCCGCCGCTCACCGAGGCCGACCAGCACAGCATGGCGCTGCAGGCCCTGCAGAACCGGCGGCGTCCCGAACAGCACATCGAGGTCACGTTCGACCGGGATCCAGATCAGGGTGACCCGGGTGCGGACGAGCCGACCAGGGTCCCGCGCACTCCGGACGAGATCGCGCCGCCCGCGGGCGTGACCGGTTCGGAGTCGGCGGGCGTGACCGGTTCCGAGTCGCGTGACGAGGTGGCCGGGTCTAGCCCCAGCTCAAGTGGCGACCGGGTGAAGTGAGGCGGCGAGCTCGCGGAGCTGGGCCCAGGTCGCGTTGCCGGTGACCACGACGGTTCGGCCCGTGGTGCTGGTGTAGTACATCGAGCGCTGGCCGCGGGACGGAGTTGAGCTGAGGTGCCAGGATTGCGTGGCCAGGCGCGTGGGAGCCAGTGCCGTTCCGTCGTTTGTCATTCGCCTGATGAAGGCGGCGGCGCCGGCGTTGGTCTCCTCGAGTGAGGCCAGCGAGCCGCCCGGGGTCATGTAGCCGAGCTGCCAGGTGACCGTGCCCGGGCCGTTCGCGCCGCCCACGGCCAGGCCCGAGCTCACCGGCTGCCAGGATCCGGGCAGGCCGGACGGGGCCACCGCCGGGTAAGGCGCCAGCCTGACCAGCCGGGCCAGGTCACCGCGGTAGCTGACGGTGACGGGCTCGGCGGCGTGCGGGATCGGGACCGCCACCACGACGATCGCGGCGGCCAGCAGGCAGCCGGACAACCATGCGCCACCGCGCAGCATCCGGCGAGCTGTCCCCACAGCTGCCAGGTTAGCCGCCGCGGTGTGCCCGGACCTTACATGCAGGTCATGAAGAGGAGGTTGCTTATGGCGCTCGCGGAGCCTGGCTGGGAGACCGAGAGCCTCAGCTGTGCCCCCTGGTGCCCGCTGCACACCGTAGCGGTGACCGGCACCGAAAATGCTCCCTGACCATTCACCTGAGCCGTCGGCACCGGGCTCTGGGGAACGCCAGCTGAGGCACCGATGCCGAGCTCGACATTTATATTGACCGTCTTATTGGCCCAGTTACCGAAGCCGCTGCCCTGAACCTGGTACATATTAGTCCCGATGGACTGAGCCATAATAGTCGGCCCGGGAGCGGGCGGCGTTATCGTAATGGGCCCCTGCGGCCCGGCCGAGGCGCTACCCGAGCTGTTAAGGGCCACGATCTGATACTTAAAGCTGCCATCGAGCACGCCCGGGCTAAACGCTATGGGCAGGCCACTGCCGACGGCGCTAGTCACCGGTATCGTAGTATCCGAAACGAGGTTGCCGCTCGGGTTCTGCCACAATTTGAATTCAAATGACGTCGCTGCGCGCAGCGGATTGGGTGGCCCGTAAGGTGAGCCATCCGCTTCCCAGATCCACGGCGGAAGGTTTGCTTCGTCATACCACTCAAAGGAGGTACCTGACGCTGCCGCGGCCCAGGATATGAGAATCGGCTGGTATGGCGCCGCGGTGCCGATAAGGGCGCGCAGCGAGACGGGGCGGGCGACGTGCAACGATGATGCGACGGCCGCCGCGCTTACCGGAGGGCTGAACCCCTCCTTGAGGGCGAACGCCTTGAAAGATAGGTTCATTTTCCAGTCTCCTAGGAATTGGCGCCGCGGGCCAGGCGAGTCAGCCGACAGTTCCGACGGTGGTCCATTGCGTCCAGCTTGCGCCCGGGGCCGGGCTCTCCTGCTGCGTGGTCAGGATCTGGGCCGTGCCGTTCGCCGCGGGAACGGTCATGACCCAGAGTTTCAGGCGGCCGTCGGCGAGCCGGCCCGCCGTCAGGTCCCCTACCCGGCCAGGGGCAGGGAGGAAGGGACTCTGCCAAGGCGTCCAGGCGGCGCTGGCCGACGCCGAGCCTTTCCGTGTCGTGTGCAGCACGCCATCGCTTGTGCAGGCCCACAGCTGCAGGCTGCCATCGGAAAGCTGCCCGGCCGCGCAAGCCTCCGTGTAGGAGGTACCCCCGGCCGGCGTGGTCAATGGCGGGGAGAACGGGATTTGCCAGGGGTTCCAGGCGGAGCCCGGATCGCTCGTCGCTTTCCAGGAACTCATGAGCATTCCCGAGGTCTGAAATCCCACGCCCGAGGGGGTAAAGATCTGAGCCCACAGCTGCGGCCGGCCATCGGAGAGGTTACCGGCGGCCAGGACGGCTCCGGGCTGCGCGGGGCTGAATTGCGTCCAGCCGCTCCACGGCGCGTTAACTTCCGTGGATACCTTCCATGTGGTCCAGATCGCGACCTCGTGGTCGACCGCCCAGATCTGCATCCGCCCGTCTGACAGTTGCCCGGCCACCGGCGATCCAAGGTCCGGATGAGCCAGGAAGGTCTCCCACGGCGTCCAGCCGGAATTCGGCTCGCTCGTGACCTTCCACGTCGTTCGCAGGACGTTGTCGTATCCCAGCGCCCAAAGCTGGGCACGGCCGTCTGGTGAATGCCCCGCCGTGACGTCAGTCGCCTCTCCCGGACTCGGTGCGAACGGCGCCAAGGACCACCAAGCCGCGGTCGGGTCGAGCGACACCTGCCAGGAACTCAGGATGCTCGGGTAAGTAACCCATAGCTGCAGGCGCCCATCAGACAGCCGCGCGGTAGTCAGCTTTCCCAATTTTCCCGCCGCCCTCGAGAAGAAAATTATCTCCCGTCCGAATTATCACGTTCAGTTACCGGGCGCAAGAGCGGAGAGCCTGCGAAAATCAGGTCGCGCAGGTCCCTGGAGCCCCAATAGTCACCGGCTTCCGGCTGGCGCTTGTCAATACCAGCCGAACAGGACTACAACGTTGCCAGGCAGTGCGCGAAGAATGACCGCTCAATTTACGCAAGGGGTTGCGCCATGGCACCAGTTACGGGAACCGATGACGGCACGGCTGGCTATGGCGTCGAGGGCACAAGCCCGTCGTCCGTCGGCGTGTGGGGACAGGTCGGTTCCAGCGCGAAGGACGGAAAGCTGCCGCTTCATCCACCACCACCGCCGCCCTCCGGTGTCCTGGGATATGGCTACCTCGTCGGGGCGGCCTACGGGTATGGCGTGTACGGAGAGAGCGCCGGCCACGACGGCGTGTACGGCACCGGAGTGAATGGCGTTCATGGATCCAGCGGGGTCGCGGCGGGCAGCGGGACGGCACCTGCCAACGGAGCAGGCGTCTGGGGAGAATCCGCCGCTGGTTCCGGTGTCTGGGGAACCAGTACGGGATACGACGGCGTCCATGGAGTGAGCAGCTCGGCGCAGCACGCCGGGGTATCGGGGACGAACACGAGCGGCGGCGTGGGCGTGTACGGCAGCAGCACGGGAAACGCCGGCGAGTTCGACGGCAATGTCACGGTCAGCGGGAATCTGACCGGGAATTTCGCGACGTTCAAAGGAACCGTTGCCAGCCAGGCCGGGCAGATCGCGGCCAATTTCAACGTCGGCGGGAATGTCACGGTCAGCGGAAGCATCCTCGTTGACGGTGATGTCGTGCTGCAGAATCCGGGACAGGACTGCGCCGAGGATTTCGACGTATCCGAGCGTGAGCTCGCCGCGGGAACGGTCGTGGTGATGAGCGAAGACGGAAGCGTCCGGTCGTGCGACTCCGAGTACGCCACCACCGTCGTCGGTGTCATCTCCGGGGCCGGCGGCCTACGGCCGGGGATCACCCTGGGCAGGCGGCCGTCGGCGACTCCGAGGCTGCCCGTCGCCCTGATGGGAACGGTCTACTGCAAAGTCGACGCGGCTCAGTCGCCGATCAGCGTAGGTGACCTGCTCACCACGTCCAAGACCCCGGGTCACGCCATGCGAGCCAGCGATCCAGGCCGCGCCTTCGGATCAGTCATCGGCAAGGCGCTCCGCGGCCTGGCCGAAGGCCAGAGCATCATCCCCGTACTGGTCGCCCTGCAGTAGCCTCGACCGAACCGGGTGCCCAGGGTTTCGCCGGCCGGGTAACTGCGTAGGATCACAGCACCGGCCGACCGGGAAGGACACCCGACATGAGCGAGCAGATCCTGCCACCGGAACCAGCCAGCCACGCCCCCGACCGCAACCTGGCCCTCGAGCTCGCCCGGGTGACCGAGGCCGCCGCGATGGCCGCCGCCAGGTGGGTCGGCCGGGGCGACAAGAACGGGGCGGACGGCGCCGCCGTCAACGCGATGCGGATGATGATCAACTCGGTGTCGATGCGCGGTGTGGTGGTCATCGGCGAGGGCGAGAAAGATCACGCGCCGATGCTGTTCAACGGCGAGGAGGTCGGCGACGGCACCGGCGCGGCCTGCGACGTCGCGGTGGATCCGATCGACGGCACGCGGCTGTGCGCCAACGGCATGTCCAACGCGATCTCGGTCCTGGCGGTAGCCGGGCGCGGCTCGATGTACGACCCGTCCGCCGTGTTCTACATGTCCAAGCTGGCCACCGGCCCGGCCGCCGCCGACATGGTGGACATCACCGCGCCCCCGGCCGCCAACATCGCCGCAGTGGCGAAGGCGAAGGGCGAATCGCCGCAGGACGTCACCGTGGTCATACTGGACCGGCCCAGGCACGCCGAGCTGATCACCCAGATCCGAGAAACAGGCGCCAGGATCCACCTGATCACCGACGGCGACGTGGCCGGCGCGATCATGGCGGCCAGCGAGGGTACCGGCATCGACCTGCTGCTCGGCATCGGCGGCACGCCCGAGGCGATCATCGCGGCCTGCGCGCTCAAATGCCTGGGCGGGGTCATCCAGGGTCGGCTCGCGCCCACCGACGAGGCCGAACGGCGCCGCGCCCTGGACGCGGGGCATGACCTCGACCGCGTGCTCACCACCAATGACCTCGTGGCCTCGGACGACGTGTTCTTCGCCGCCACCGGGATCACGGACGGCGAGCTGATGGCGGGCGTCAGGTACCGGGCCGGCGGCGCGACCACTCATTCGCAGGTGATGCGGTCTCGGTCGGGGACCATCCGCAACATCAAGAGCGAGCACCAGCTGTGGAAGCTCCGCGCCTACTCTTCGATCAACTTCGGCTGACCTCTATCAACTTCGGCTGAAGAGGCGGAACCGGCGGGTCTTGGGCGGCGTGCGCACGGACAGCTCGCCGCCGAGCACCAGCGCCTTGACCTCGATCACCGGTGAGCCGGGGCCGGCCGGCGGGGGGGTGCTGCCGCGCTTGCGGCCGAGCACCATGTGCCCGCTCACGATCACCGACACCCCGTCGGGAACAATCAGCCTGAGCCGGCCGCCGAAGACCGTCGCGTACAGCTGCACCCGGCTGGTCTGCAGGATCGCCTGGGTGAAGTCGACCTCGACCTCGCCGAACATGGCCGTCACGGTGAGGTTCTCCGGCACTACCCAGCGACCGTCCCGCCGGGCCGGGCCGAAGATCCCGGCGATGACCCGGCCGCCGTCCAGACGGACGGGCTGCGCGGACGGCGCCGTCAGGTCTGTGGTCAGCTCCGAGAGCTCGCCCAGCGTCCGGGCCGAGAAAGCCCGCTGAACCCGTTCGGCGTGCTCGTCCGGGGTGAGCCGCCCATCGCCCATCGCCTCGGCGAGCAAGGCGAGCACCCGGTCGCGGTCAGCGTCGGACGCGCGCAGGTCGCGCGGTGCCTGCCGTGGGCTCATGGCGTCAACTTACTCGGCCCTGAAGGACCGAGCTTGCGGCTAGGGCATCACTGGCGGCGATGCTGGCTGCCGCGTCCAGCCCTTGCCTGTCGCGGGCAGGGGCAGGGGCGCGGCGCGCCTTGTAGGCGATGAACGACCCGAGCTGGGCGAACGCCCAGCTGTTGAGCGTGACCCGTTGGGGCTTGCGGAGCCGAGCCCGCTCGCGGATGCCCGTCAGGTCGATCTTCACACGGGAAAGCCTAACAATGACCTATGTCACCACGCCGGGAACGAAACACCGATATACGAAGGGAAAGGACCGTTGTCCACAGCCTCCACGCACACTTGGTCTTCACGCCGACGTACCGGCGCGGCCCGTTCACCGGGGAGATCCTGGCCCGCTGCGAGGAGATCATGGGGGAGGTCTGCGCGGACTTCGGCGCCGAACTCCGCGAGTTCAACGGCCCAAGGCCGCCCTGTCCGCAAGTACCTATGGGGCGGGCATTCCTGGTCCACCTCGTAGTTCGCCGCGTCCTGCGGCGGCGCGCCCCTCGCGATCATCAAGGAATACATCGAACAGCAGAAGCGACCGGCCTAGACCTGGACCGATGCGATTCCTCCCAGGCCTGAAGTGAAGGCCCGGGTTCCTCGCATCACATGCTGAAAATATATGCTTTTTTTCGCGGTGTCTGCCGCGCTCTGTCTCCCACTCGCCGGCATCGGCTGTACGAGAGCGGGTTGAACGTGCTACCCATGGTGCATGACTGACGGAGCCATCGAAGCGGCGCTCGAGCGGACTAGTGAGGAACAGATCCGCCTGGTCCGCTTCCTTTACGCCGATCACGGCGGGATTATACGCGGAAAGGCCGCGGGCACAGCGCGGCTGCGGGAACGTATGGCCAGCGGCATCGGGCACACGGTCGCGATGATGGCGATGTCCATGCTCGACCAGCTGCAGCCGGTCGTCGGGATGGGCCCGGTCGGCGAGGTCAGGATCGTGCCTGACCCGGACACCTTCGTGCCGCTCCCCTACGCGCCGGGGGCCGGGGCCATGCTTGCTGACCTGGTCAAGCTGGACGGTTCGCCGTGGGAGGCGTGCCCGCGCACGTTCCTCAAGCAGGCCATCGTCGAGCTGGCCGGCGAGGGATACGGCATGCAGGCCGCGTTCGAGCCCGAGTTCACCGTCGGCCGCCGCGAGTCCTCCCCGGGCGGCCCTTCCATCCCGGACCGGCTCATTCCGATCGACGACAGCCTGTGCTACTCCGCCACTGGCTTCCACCTCGCGCACGATTTCACCATGGAGCTCGTCGCGTCGCTCGAGGCGCAGGGCCTTGAGGTGGAGCATTACTACCCCGAACTCGGCCACGGCCAGCACGAGCTGTCCGTGCGGCACGCGGGCGCGCTGCGTGCCGCCGACAACCACGTGCTGTACCGGGAGACGATCCGCGGCGTGGCCTTCAGGCACGGCCTGTGGGCGAGCCTGGCGCCTAAGCCCATTCCCGATCAGGCGGGCAACGGCACGCACCTGCACGCCTCGCTCACCGACCTGCTGCCTGACGGCGCGCCCGGCGGGAAAAACGTGCTCGCCGATCCGGCCGACCGCAACGGTCTGTCCCAGGTCGGCTACCACTTCATCGGCGGCCTGCTGGCGCATCTGCCCGCCTTGGTCGCCCTGAGCTGCGCCAGCGTGAACAGCTACCGCCGGCTGGCGCCGCAAATGTGGGCGAGCGCGTACAGCTGCTACGGGATGGACAACCGGGAGGCCTCGATCCGGATCTGCTCGCCGTTGGGCAACGACCCGGGCAGTTCGGTCAACCTGGAGCTGAAGCCGTCCGACTCGAGCGCCAACCCGTACCTCGCACTCGGCGCATTCATCTACGCGGGGCTGGACGGCATCCGGGGCAAGCTCGACCCCGGCGAGGCGGTCAACGTGGACCCGGCTACGCTCAGCGACGCCGAACGGACCAGCAACGGCATCCACCGGCTGCCCGCCTCGCTGGCCGCGGCCCTGGACGCGCTCGAGGCGGACGAACTGCTGATGGACGCCCTCGGCCCGCTGCGCAGCACCGCCTACCTGGCGGTCAAGCGCTCAGAAGCCGCCCACTTCGCCCACTCCACCGACCCCTACTACGAGTGCTTCCACCACTTCACCAAGCTCTAGGCGCTCTTCGCACCCGCTTCGTCGATGTGGCCGACGGGCCCGGCGGGGCTTTTCGGCTGCGCGCTGTGCTGCCGCTCGGACGCCCCTGTTCCCGGACGTGACGTATCCGGCACACGGGTCAACGGTGGCCATCCGGCTACCGCTATAGACAAATCGTAATTGACTGATTACTCTAAGCGAAATGTATGAGCGGGCCTGCCGTGTCAGGGCCGGCCGGCCGCGGGGCTAGCTCCCCGGCATCAGGGCACCAGGACGCGGGTC
>Ga0302229_10000823_pt1 | contig 23940 bp, 17 predicted proteins | sample II_Palsa_N1_3_FD_193518 | JGI IMG/M metagenome (GOLD analysis project Ga0302229, IMG submission 193518) | Peat permafrost microbial communities from Stordalen Mire near Abisko, Sweden - II_Palsa_N1_3 | ecosystem: Environmental > Terrestrial > Soil > Palsa > Peat permafrost | place: Sweden... | reverse complement strand
AACAGCCGAGGCCACGCGCTTGACCGACCCCGAGTGCACGTCCCCGACCGCGAACACGCCGGGCTGGCTCGTCTCCAGGAACAGGGGCGTCTCCCCCGCGAACGACGCCAGCTCGGTCTCGGGCAGGTCGCGGCCGGTCAGCACGAACCCGTGCTCGTCCATTGCGACGAACCCGCGCAGCCAGTCGGTGTGCGGGTCGGCTCCGATGAACACGAACAAGCCGCGAGCCGGTAGCTCGCGGCGCTCGCCGGTGTTGCGGTCGGCGAGCACGACCGCCTCGAGCGTGCCGTCGCCGCGCAGCTCGACGACCTCGCAGCAGGTGACCAGCTCGACCCGATCGTTCGCTTCGAGCTCGTCGATCAGGTAGCGGGACATCGAATGCTCCAGTTCCTCGCCGCGGATCACGAGCTTGCAGCCCGCCGCATTGCGGGACAGGAACATGGCCGCCTGTCCGGCGGAGTTGCCGCCGCCGACGATCACGACCGGATCACCGGCGCACAGCAGCCCCTCCGCCTGGGTCGCCGCGTAGTAGATCCCGCCGCCCTCGAAACGCTCGAGTTCCGGCACCGCCAGCCTGCGGTAGCGCGCGCCAGTGGCGATGATCACCGCGCGGCCGTTCAGCTCGACACGGTCGGCGAGCACGATCCGGTAGTGGCCGTCGTCGCGCCGCAGCTCGACCGCCTCGGCCGGGAACAGGAGTCGCGCCCCCAGCCGGCCCGCCTGCAGGCGCGCCCGCTCGGCCAGCTCGCTGCCCGAGATCCCGGCTGGGAAGCCGAGGTAGTTCTCGATCCGCGCCGACGTGCTCGCCTGCCCGCCGAGCGCGACCGCATCGATCGCCTGCGTGTCGAGCCCCTCGGAGGCTCCGTAGACCGCGGCCGCCAGGCCCGCGGGGCCGCCGCCGATGATCACCAGATCGCACATCGGCGGCGGCGCGCCACGTGCCCCGAGCCCGAGCTTGGACCCGACCTCGGCGTTGCTCGGGTTGCGCAGAACGGTCGCCCCCATGATCACCAGCGGCGTCTCGGAGGGGGCAACGCCGAGGTGGCGGAGCAACTCCTCGGCCTCGGCGTCGTCCTCGACGTCGATCCACTCGTTCGGTATCCGGTTGCGGGTGAGGAACTCGCGAAGCCGGCGCGAATCGCTCGAGAAGCGCGACCCGACGAGCCGCACACCGCCGCCGACCTCGATCAGGATCGAGCGGCGCGCGAGGAACGCGCCGACGATCAGGTTCGACAGCTCAACGTCCTGGGAGATGAGCCGGCGCAGCGCGTCGAGCGGGACGCGGGTCACCTCGCCCGGATCGCGGACGACGGCACTCAGGTACGCGGCGCCGCCCGTCAGCAGATTCACCTCGCCGAGGAAGCGATGGTGCCCATGGACCGCGATCACGCGGTTCTCGTCACCGAGCCCGCGAACGATCATGACCGTCCCCGATTCGACCACGTAGAAGTCGTACGGCCGGTCGCCCTCACGGAACAGCACGTCGCCGGTCGCGACGGTCAGCGTCTCGCCGACCGCTCGCATCCGCGCGCGCATGTCAGCGTCGAGCCGCGGGAAGGCCCCGTTGCGCTCGGGCGGCTCCTCGAGGCCCGCTCCGAGCCCCGGCACGGATATGTGCGAGGTCGGCTCCTGCGGTTCGCGCGACACTGTGTGGAGGCTACCGGCGATCCGAGGTAGGGCTCCGACCGTGTCGACCACCGAGCAGACGAGCGAGTACGAAGGACGGACCGCGTGGGCGCGCAACCTGGCCGCCCCCGTCACCGACTTCCTGAAGGCCGAGGAGGGCGGCGCGGCCGTGATGCTCGCGGCCGCCGCCGCAGCGTTGATCTGGGCCAACTCGCCGTGGTCGCACTCCTACGACGTGCTGTGGCACACGCGCCTGTCGATCAAGATCGCCGGCGGGGGGATCAGCGAGGACCTACAGCACTGGGTCAACGAGGGGCTGATGTCGCTGTTCTTCCTCGTGGTCGGGCTCGAGGCCAAGCGCCAGCTCGACCTCGGCGAGCTGCGCGAGCGCCGGCGGCTGGCGATCCCGGTGTTCGCGGCGCTCGGCGGCGTCGCGGTGCCGATCGCGATCTACCTGGCGTTCAACGCCGGCGGACCGGGCGCCCGCGGGTGGGGCGCCGCGATGTCGACCGACACCGCGTTCGCGCTCGCGTCGCTGGGCCTGATCGCGCCGCGGACGGCGACGCGCATGCGCGTGTTCCTGCTGACGCTGGCGGTCGCCGACGACCTGACCGCGCTGCTCGTGATCACGATCGCGTACACCTCGCACATCTCGTGGGTCGCGCTGGCGGTCGTGGTCGGACTGTTCGGCGGGCTGCTGGCGCTCCGGTTTCTCCCGGTCGGCCGACGCGCGCTGACACTGGCACTCGGCCTGGCGATCTGGGTGGCGATGCTGAAGTCCGGCGTGGACCCCGTGATCTCCGGGCTCGCGATCGGACTCGCGACCACCGCCTACCCTCCCTCGCGGGATGACCTCGAGCGGGCGACCGCGCTCACCCGCAGCTTCCGGGAGCAGCCAACACCCGCCCTCGCACGGTCGGCTCAGCGGAGCGTGAACGCGGCGATCTCGCCGAACGAGCGCCTCCAGTACGACCTGCACCCGTGGACCAGCTATGTGATCGTGCCGCTGTTCGCGCTGGCAAATGCCGGAGTGCACGTGTCGGCCGGGCTGCTCGGCGACGCGATCAGCTCGCCGATCACGCTGGGGATCGTGCTCGGCTATCTGATCGGCAAGCCGATCGGCGTCGCCGGCGGGGCGTGGTTGGCCTCGCGCCCGCGGCTGCACGGACCCCGCTCGCCGATCAGCTCCCCGCTGCTGATCGCCGGCGGCACGTGCGCCGGAGTCGGATTCACGGTGTCGCTGCTGATCTCGAGCCTGGCATTCAGCGGCCAGCGGCTGGCGGAGGCCAAGCTCGGGGCACTCGCGACGGTCGTGCTGTCGCCCGTCCTCGCCTGGATCGTCGTGCGACTCGTCCGGCGGCTGCCGGCACCCGTGCGAGCGCGCCAGCTTGCCGCGACCGCACAGGACCTCGTCGATCTGTCCGAGGATGTCGACCCCGAGCGCGACCACATCCGCGGACCCGACGACGCTCCGGTCACGCTCCTCGAGTACGGCGACTTCGAGTGCGAGTACTGCGGGCGGGCCGAGCAGGTGATCCGCGACCTGCTGGCGACCCACGGCGGCGACGTCCGGTACGTCTGGCGGCACCTGCCGCTCAACGACGTACACGTCAGCGCGCAGCTCGCCGCGGAGGCAAGCGAGGAGGCCGCCGCGCAAGGCCAGTTCTGGGCGATGTACGACCTGCTGATGGCGCACAACGGGCCGCTCGCGCCAGAGGACCTGCGCGATTACGCCGCACAGCTCGGGCTGGACGTCGAGCGCTTCGTGGACGAGGTCCAGCGGCGCGTGTACGCGCCACGTGTGCAGGAGGACGTGGCCTCGGCCGACGAGAGCGGAGTGTCCGGCACGCCGACGTTCTTCATCAACGGCCGCAGGCACTACGGCGTCTACGACATCGAGACGCTGACGGCGGCCGTCCAGGCTGCCAAGCGACGGGCGCGGCTGACGGCCGCCCCGCCGGAGTCTAGAGTCGTCGGTGAGCATGCCTGAAGCGGTCCTCGCCACCCCGGCACCAGCCGAGACGGGCCGCCCCGAGCCACTGGTGGTCACCGGCCACCACCGGCTCGGGCGTCGCCTGAGCGCGTGGCTGGCGGTCGCGCCGGCCGTGATCGGGATTGCGGTCGCCTGGATCCTCCTGACGCACATGCGGCCGTCGTTCGACGCGTTCGGCTGGCTCGACTGGGGTCGCCAGGTACTCCACTGGAACCTGAACACGGACGCCGCGCCGTCGTGGAAGCCACTGCCGTTCCTGTTCACGTTCCCCTACGCGCTCGCGGGCCCGAATGCCCAGCTGTGGCTGTGGATGATCACGGCGACGGCGACGGCCGGCGCCAGCTCGGTGTTCGCCGCGCGGATCGCGTTCCGCCTGGCCGGACCGGCGAGCGGCCGGCCGTGGGCAAGGTGGATCGCGGCGCTGTTCGCCGGCGTCGGCGTGCTCGCAGCGGGCCCGACGGCAACGTCGGGGCGCGACCTCAACAGCTTCGTTCACCAGGTGCTGATCGCCAACTCGGACCCGATGGTGCAATCGCTGTGTCTGGCCGCCGTCGACGCGCACCTGTGCCGGCGGCGCCGGTTGGCGCTGATCCTGCTGCTGCTGGCGGGGCTCGGCAGGCCCGAGGCATGGGCGTTCGTCGTGCTGTACGCCGCCTACCTGTGGCGCGCCGACCCCGCGGCCCGCGGGCTGGCCGTGGCGAGCGTGCTGGCGATCCCGGCCGCCTGGTTCATCGTCCCGGGGCTCACCTCGCACAGCTGGTTCATCGCCGGGGACCGCGCGCTCGGCTCGCAGTACCAGGTCCATGGCTTCAAGGCGGCCGGTGTGATTGCGCGTCTGCGCAGCCTTTACCCGCTGCCGGCGCAGCTCGCCCTGCTCGTCGCGCTCGGGCTGGCACTGGTGCGCCGCGACCGGAGCTGGTTCGCGCTGTTCGCGGCCGCGGCGCTGTGGGTGATCGTCGAGATCGGCTTCGCCTACCACGGCTGGTCTGCGGTCCCGCGGTACCTGCTCGAGCCGGGGGCGCTGCTCGTCGTGCTGGCGGCGACCGGCGTCGGCTGGGTGCTCGCCTACGCGCCGCCTGGCCGGGCGGCGCTTCACGGTGTCCTACTGGCCGCGGAGCTGGCCGCGCTGGTCGGGTTCGTGGTCGCGCTCGTTCCGGCCGCCAACCGGCTGGTTCACGCGGTGCAACCGCAACTGCCGATCGCCCGCCGCGCCGACACCCAGCTGTCGCGACTGGAGGCGGTGATCGCGATCGACGGCGGCCCCGCTTTGATCAAGCGCTGCGGCCAGCCCGTGACGCAGAACGACAAGCAGAGCGAGCTCGCATGGGCGATCGGTCTGAACGTCGGCAAGGTCGGCTTCGCGCCCGGGCGCGCGATTGCCTCCGGCCTGCCGATCGTCTACTTCTGGCCACACGACTCGGGCTGGCGCGTGCGACCCTTCCACGTGACTGCACGGTGCGAGGCGCTGCGCACGGACTCGGCCGTGACCTGAAGGAAACCCCCAACGAGAACGCTTTGGAGGCCGCATGCCCGACGCTGAGCTGACCCAGGTTCCGACGCTTCGCCAGCTCCCGGCGTGGGAGGCCCTCGAGCGACACCACTCAGAGATCGCGGGCGTGCACCTGCGGGAGCTGTTCGCGCGCGACGCGGAGCGGGGCGAGCGGATGACGGCGGAGGGCGCCGGGCTCTACCTCGATTACTCCAAGAACCGCATCACCGACGAGACGATCAGGCTGCTGTGCGATCTCGCCGCGCAGGCGGGATTGGCGGCGCGCACCGAGGCGATGTTCAGCGGCGAGCGCATCAACGTGTCGGAGAACCGCTCGGTCCTGCACGTGGCGCTGCGGATGCCACGCGGCGCCTCGCTGATCGTCGACGGGGTCGATGTCGTCGCCCAGGTTCATGAGGTGCTCGATCGGATGGCCGCGTTCGCCGAGCGGATTCGTGCGGGCGACTGGCTGGGGCATACCGGCAGGCCGATCCGCAACGTCGTCAACATCGGGATCGGCGGCTCTGACCTGGGGCCGGTGATGGCGTACGAGGCGCTGCGCCACTACTCGCGGCGCGACCTGTGCTTCCGCTTCGTCTCGAATGTCGATTCCACCGACTTCGTCGAGGCGACCCGGGATCTGAGCCCGGAGGAGACGCTGTTCATCGTCTCCTCGAAGACGTTCACGACGCTCGAGACGATGACCAACGCGCGCTCCGCCCGCGACTGGACGCTGGCCGCGCTCGGCGACGAGGCGGCGATCGCCAAGCACTTCGTCGCCGTCTCGACCAACGCCGAGAAGGTGAGCGAGTTCGGGATCGACACCGACAACATGTTCGGCTTCTGGGACTGGGTCGGGGGCCGCTACTCGATGGACTCCGCGATCGGGCTGTCGACGATGCTGGCGATCGGTCCTGAGCTGTTCACCGAGCTGCTCGCGGGCTTCCACGCGGTGGATGAGCACTTCCGCGCCGCGCCGATGGCGGAGAACCTGCCGGTGCTGCTCGGGCTGCTCGCCGTCTGGTACGGCGACTTCTTCGGCGCGCAGACGGTGGGGGTGATGCCCTACGAGCAGTATCTGAAGCGCTTCCCGGCTTACCTGCAGCAGCTGACGATGGAATCCAACGGCAAGCACGTGACGCTGGACGGGGGCCACGTCGACTACCAGACCGGCGCGATCTACTGGGGCGAGCCGGGGACCAACGGCCAGCACTCCTTCTACGAGCTGATCCACCAGGGGACGAAGCTGATTCCGGTCGACCTGATCGGTTTCGCGAACACGCTCAACCCGCTGCGCGATCACCACGACCTGCTGATGAGCAACGTGTTCGCGCAGGCGGAGGCGCTCGCCTTCGGCAAGACCGAGGAGGAGGTACAGGCCGAGGGGACGGCGGCCGCAATCGCGCCCCACCGGGTGATGGAGGGCAACCGGCCGACGAACGTGATCCTCGCCGAACGGCTGACGCCGCATACGCTCGGTACGCTCGTGGCGCTGTACGAGCACAGCGTGTTCACCCAAGGAGTGATCTGGGGGATCGACTCGTTCGATCAGTGGGGCGTCGAGCTCGGCAAGGCGCTGGCACAACGGATAATCCCCGAGCTCGAGAGCGGATCCGATCCGAAGCTTCAGCATGACAGCTCGACCAATACCCTGATCCGACGCTACCGGCGGATGCGCGGTTGACCCGCGGCGCACGCCCTTACGCCGAGCTGACGCGTACTATGGAAGTGTTCGTGGGCCTGCGGTCCCCTCGCCGGCAGGCCCCGAGTAATCGACAATTGGAGTTTCGTTGCGCATCTTGATCCTCGGCGGAGACGGGTTCTGCGGCTGGCCCACCTCCCTGCATCTCTCAGCCTGCGGCCACGATGTGGCGATCGTCGACAACCTCGCGCGGCGCAACGCCGACATCGAGCTCGAGGCCGACTCGTTGACGCCGATCAAGCCGCTCGGCACCAGGCTCGCGGCCTGGCACGAGCTGACCGGCAGGGAGATTCCGTTCCACCGGATCAACGTCGCGACGGACTACTACGAGCTGCTTGAACTGCTCGGCGCCTACCAGCCCGACGCGGTCGTGCACTTCGCCGAGCAGCGGGCCGCGCCGTACTCGATGAAGAGCTCCTGGCACAAGCGCTACACGGTCTCCAACAACGTCAACGCGACCCACAACCTGCTCGCGGCGCTCGTTGAGGCCGAGCTCGACACGCACGTCGTGCACCTCGGAACGATGGGCGTCTACGGCTACGGGACCGCGGGAGTCAAGATCCCGGAGGGCTACCTGCGCGTGCGCTTCGACAACGACGAGGGCGTCGAGGTCGAGCAGGAGATCCTCTATCCGGTCAATCCCGGCAGCGTCTACCACATGACCAAGACGCAGGATCAGCTCCTGTTCTCCTACTACAACAAGAACGATGGGGTTCGCGTTACCGACCTGCACCAGGGGATCGTCTGGGGCACGCAGACCGAGCAGACGCGCCTCGACGAGCGGCTGATCAACCGCTTCGACTACGACGGCGACTACGGGACGGTGCTCAATCGCTTCCTGATGCAGGCGGCGATCGGCTACCCGCTGACCGTCCACGGCACCGGCGGTCAGACGCGCGCCTTCATCCACATCCGGGACACCGTGCGCTGCATCGAGCTCGCGATCGCGAACCCGCCGGAGCGGAGCGAGCGCGTGCGGGTCTTCAACCAGATGACCGAATGTCACCGCGTTCGTGACCTCGCCAAGCTCGTCGCGAGCCTGACCGGCGCCGAGATCGACTACCTCGACAACCCGCGCAACGAGGCTCCCGAGAACGAGCTTTACGTCGAGAACAGGCAGCTCGTCGACCTCGGGCTCGATCCGATCAGGCTCGCGGACGACCTGCTGACCGAGGTGACCGAGATCGCAAGCGCGTACGCGGACCGGTGCGACCGCGCGAAGATCCCGTGCAGCTCGCGCTGGATTCAGCGGCACGGCACGCAGACCAAGGCCGCGACCAACGGTTCCCCGGTCAGCCGCGGCGCCGCCACGCCGGCATAGAGTCCGTCTCAGAACCCCGCTTCGATCGGCGCGCCGGCGAGGAGCGCCGCCTGCTCTGCGATCTTGACCGAGTTGTCGCCGACCCGCTCGAGGCTGCGCGCGATCAGCACGTGGCGCAATGCGAGCTCGCGGCGCCGCGGTGAGACCTCGAGCGCGTGCGCGGCGGTGAACACGCCGCGGTTGAGCTGGTCCAGCTGGTCATCCTCGCGGTCAAGCTCGGGGGCGCGGTCGCGCTCACGGCGAGCGAGTGCAGCCACGGCACCGGCGAGCTGTGCCGCCGCCATGAACGCCATCCGGCTGACTTTCTGCGCGGTCCCGCGCCGGTCGTGGATGCTCGCGTCGACCGCCTGCAGCTGCTCGGCGATCAGACCGAACTGATTTGCGATCAGCGCAGCGTGCTGGGCGATCTGGAGCAGCGCGACGACGTGCCGCAGATCGTCGCCACGGGGCGCCGTCCGAGCCGCAACACTGACGAGATCGACTTCGATCCGCCTGCAGCCCCGCTTCAGCCGCGCCCCATCCTGGCGCAGACGGACGGCCTCCGCCGGCTCTGGGCGCAGCACCGCGTCCCCGACCCGTTCGACGAGCAGCACCGCCTCACCCAGCTGCGCCTCGAGCCGTAGCGCGCCCGCGCCCAGCTCACCTGCAAGCGGGTCTGACATCCAACAGCTTCTAGCAGCCGCGAGCCCACGTCACGACAATCGGTTGTGAGCGCGCGGGAAAAACCCCGCACCTTGCGCACACGGACGGCCGCGCCAACCTTCGGCGCGGCCATCTCAGATCTTGTCTGATTCCTCGGCGATCAGCTGTCGCCGAGGAACGCCGCGGGTAGCTTGCGACCCGGCACCTCGTTTGGGGTGTAGATCTCCGGATCGCCCGGATACGCGACCTGCCAGTTGTGCGCCGAGTACCAGTCGTAGCGGTTGAGCTGCGGCGGGTTGATCATGTCCTGGTGGTCGAAGCGGCCCGCGGCCTTCTGCTCCAGGAGCCACTTCTGCCATGCGGCGTAGACGCCGCGCATGTCCGCCGGGACGATGCCCTGCGGCCTGAAGGCCTGGCGCTCAGCCGCCGTTGCATCCTTCGGCGCCGCGGTCAGCGTCGATGGGTAGCCGGGCGCCCCGAGCGTCAGCGGGATCACGTTCGGCACCACGTCGTAGGGCGCAAAGTCCGGATGCGACGTGAACGCGGCGTACATCGGCTCGGCCGCCATGTCCTCCTGGTTCATCGGCTTGATCCCGAGGATCTGCTCGATCGTCTTGACCATGTCGAGCTGGGTGTAGTACTGGTCATCGACGCCGGTGGCCGAGTACGGGCTGATCACGAACGCCGGCCCGCGGTGCCCGTCGACGTGGTCGACACCGTTCTGGGTGTCGTCCTCGAGGACGAAGATCGCCGTGCTCTTCCAGAACTTGCTGTGCGAGATTGAGTCGACCACGCGGCCGACCGCGAGGTCGTTGTCGGCGACCTGCGCGACCGGATCCGGCACGTCATCGCCGGTCGTGTGGTCGGTCATCAGCCACATGAACGTCAGGTTGGGCATCTTCCCCGACTTCTCCTGGTGCTGGAAGACCGGCAGCCACTGATCGACCCGGTACTGGTCGGGGATCGACAGCTGGAAATTGGGGAAGCAGGGATCGCTGATCGCCTGCAGCGACGGGATGTCCGATTGCACCTGGGTGTACTGGCAGGGGTCCGAGATCGGCTCAGGTCCGACTTCACCATCCTGGAGCCACTGCGACTCCTGGTACCAGGTGTCCCAAGCGGGAGCGTCCGATGGCAGGCTGTACGGGTTGTAGATGTACTCGCCGAAGTTCTGCACCGTCTTGTGTGCGTTCTCGGCGGCGTTCCACAGGAAGCCGTCCCGCTGGTAGGCGAGCGCGTCGCCGCCCTGCGAGGGGTAGGAGCGGTAGAAGGCGCCGAACTCCTTCTCGACGTAGTCGTTGGCCTCCGCCTGCACGATCCAGTTGTGACCGTCGGCGGACAGCGTGCCCTCGTCGTAGAAGTTGTCGAGGTCGCCGAACCGCTGCGCAAGCGCGTGGCCGTTCGGCGTGACATCCAGCCCGAACTGGGCGTCCGCCGCGTCGCCGTTGCCCTCCGGCTGACCGTTCGGATATGTCAGGTCGCCGAGGTCCTGGTCGTAGGTGCGGTTCTCCCTGATGATCACGACGATGTGCTTGATCGGCGAGTAACCACCGAGGTGCGTCGGGATCACCGTCGGCACCGTGTCGTAGTCGCCCTGGTTGATCGGCTTGATCTGATCCCAGTCGTTGTCGGTGAACACCGTCTGCGTGTCGGCCGGGATCTGGCTGTCGGCCGGCATCGTGAACATCGTCACGCTGCCGGTGTCGTCGTAGGTGTTGTGCCCGGTCGCGGGGTTCGTGTCGGGACCCTTGTTGATCGTCGACGGCGGCCCCTGAGCGCCGACCCCCTTGTCGTTGGTGACGACGATCGTTCCGGCGCCGAGCGCGGGATCGGGCTCAACCTCGACGGGGTACCAATCGGTCGGGAGCAGGCCGAGGTACTGCATTGGCGTCGAGATCCCGTCGTACTTGTAGACGGCGACCGCGTTGTCGCGCCCGATGCTGACGAGCACCTGGTTCGGGTCCGGCATGCTGATCGCGTTCGCGTAGCTGCCGACGGTCGCGCCCGGGACCGGGTTGGTCTTGACCGTCTGGGCGACCGTGTCGGTCTGCGTGTTGATCACCGACACACTGTCATCGTTGGAGTTTGCGACGAACAAGGCGGAGCCGTCCTCGTAGAGAGCGGTGGGCTGGAGGCCCACGGGGATCTCCTCGGTCTCCGTATCGGTGAGCAGGTTGACGACCGAGACGGTGCCGGTCGTCGCGGCGCCGGTCACCGGGCTCGAGACGATCGGGGTGCCGTCGGACAGGTTCGTGGTCTGACCCGCTTGCGCGGGCTCGCCACCCTCGTTGGAGACGTAGGCGGTGGTCCCGTCGGGCGACAGCACGACCTGGCGCGGCGCGTTCCCGACCGGGATCTCGCCGACGAGCTGATCCGTGGAGGTGTTGATCACGCCGAGCGCGTTTGCGCCATTGAGCGCCACGTACAGCATGCTGCCGTCGGGCGACAGCGCCATGCCGGCGGGGAGGTCGGCGCCCTCGGCGTTGCTCGGGCCGTAGTTGGGGTTGCACGCGTCCGAGCTGAGCGGCGATCCGCAGAGCGGGATCTCGTCCTCCTGCGTGGCCGTGCCGGTCGACTGGTCGAAGCTGAACTTCAGCAGGTAGGTCGTCTGCGGCACCCACAGTGTGCTGCCGTCGGGCGAGAACAGTGGGCCGTCGGGGCCGACCGAGTAGTCGGTCGAGCTGCCCGAGCCGGTCGCCAGCCAGTCCGTCGAGACGATCGAATCCGTCTGCAGGTCGATGATCGTGAGGTTGGCCGAGAACTCGTTCCAGCCGAGCGCCGCCATGTAGATCCCGTTGGGGCTGATCGCGCTCGAGGTGAAGCGGCCCTGGGTGTCGAGGATCCGCGTGCCCAGCGGCGAGATCCACTGGTTGGTCGGCAGCAGGACGCCATTGGCATAGGTCTGCGCCACCTGCTCGTTGGCGAATGGGTTAAAGCCGCCGACCGCGGCCGTCGCCGCACCGACGACGACGGCGCAGGTGAGGATCGCGACGATCACTGCGCGGCGTGCGCGTCTCGGCGCCTTGGCGCGTTTCAACGAGATGGTGGTCACGAGCAACCTCCGTTACGTGAGTCCGGAACTTCTTCGTGGATTCTCATTTGTGTGTGCCGACCAGTTGTTACCGAGTTGTATCCAGCCGATGAACTGTCCGGTCAGCGGCCGCGTCGTCTGCGCTTCACAAGTCGTTGACGAGTAGCCGGAACGCCGCCCGTATAGTGCGCGGCCGTGGCAGCCGTTAGGTCGACCGGGCTTTTCAAGCGGTTCGATGCCACCGTGGCGCTTGACGGCGTCGAGGTGTCGGTCGAGCCCGGCGAAGTTCGTGGGTTGCTCGGCCCGAACGGTGCAGGCAAGACCACGCTCCTGCGGATCCTGTTCGGCCTGGTCCGTCCCGACGCGGGGACGGTCGAGCTGCTCGGTAGGCCGCTCGAGCAGCTCGGCACGAGCGCCCTGCACGGCGTCGGCGGGTTCGTCGAGGATCCCTGCTTCTACCCGTACCTGAGCGGCCGCGCGAACCTGCGCCTGCTGGCGCGGCTCGACGGCGGCACCGTGACGGCGCGGCAGATCGACGCGGCGCTCGCGCGGGTCGATCTTGCCGACCGCAGCGAGGATCGCCTGAGCGGCTACTCGACGGGGATGCGCCAGCGCCTGGGGGTTGCCGCCGCGCTGCTGCGCTCGCCGCGGCTGTTGCTGCTCGACGAGCCCACCAGCGGGCTCGACCCGGCCGGCACCCGCGCGGTCGCGACGCTCGTCCGCGAGCTGGCAGAGGATGGCGTCGCGATCCTGCTCTCGAGCCACCAGATCGGCGAGCTCGAACGTGTCTGCACGACGTACACGTTCCTGCGCGAAGGCAGCGTCGCCTGGGACGGAACCGCCGCTGAGCTCGAGTCCCAGGCGCCGGCGTCCGCCTACGCGCTGATCACGAGCGACGACGACCGCGCGCTCGAGCTCGCCGCGGCGCACGCCGGCGTCCGGGCCCAGCGCTCGCCGCGCGGCGGGCTGTCGCTGGCCGCCCAGCCCCGCAGCCTCGACGCGCTCGTCCTCGCCCTCGGCGACGCGCGCGTCGTAATCCGGCGGCTCGAGCTGCTCGTGAGCCCGCTCGAGAGCATGTTCTTTGCACTCAACGCCGGCGATTCGCTCGACGAGCTCGAGCCCGACGAGTTCGTTGATCGCGTCCTGATGAGCGCATGACGATGAGCGCATGACGACGCTCGCCCCACCCGCACAGGCCCCGCTTGCCGCGCCCGTCCCGCGCGAAGACGGCTTCCGCAACGCGTACGCGACCGAGCTGCAGAAGCTGCTGGCGCAGCTGACGACGCGACTGCTGGCGTTGCTCGTGCTGCTGGCCCCATTCGCGTTCACAGCGATCCTCAAGGTCCAGTCCGGTACCCCGTCGGATGCGCTGTTCGGCGCCTGGGTGCACTCCTCGGGCTTCGCGGTCTCGCTTGTGATCCTCGGCTTCGCCGGCAGCTGGGGCTTTCCGATCATCGCCGGCGTGCTCGCCGGCGACCTGTTCTCCTCAGAAGATCGCTACGGCACCTGGAAGATGATCCTGACCCGATCGTGCAGCCGCGAGGACGTGTTCGCCGGCAAGCTGCTCGCGGTCGGAACGCTCGTCGTCGCGCTGTCGATGCTGCTCGCCGCCGCTAGCCTCCTCGCCGGGCTGGTGATCGTCGGCGCCCACCCGCTCGTCGACCTCAGCGGCCAGCTGACCTCGACCGGACGCATGCTCGCGCTGACGGTCGTCAGCTGGATCTACTGCCTGCTGCCGGTGCTCGCCTACGCGAGCCTGGCGGTCCTGTTCTCGGTCGCCACCCGCAACGGGATCCTCGGGGTGCTCGGACCGCTGCTGGTCGCGCTCGTAACGCAGCTGCTCGATCTGATCGGCAAGGGCGTGATCGTCCATACGCTGCTGATCGGCTCGGGCTTCGACGGCTGGCACGGCCTGTTCGTCGCGCATCCGTTCTTCGGACCGCTGCTCGTCTCGGCGCTCGTCTGCCTGCTGTGGATCGCCGCCTGCCTGTCGGCCTCCTGGCGGATCCTCCGCCGACGCGACTTCCTCGCCGGTGCCGCACACCGGAGCCCGAATTGGACGATGCCGCTGCGGGTCGTGCTCGCGACGACGGCGATCATCGCGGTGCTCGCCGTCTGCAGCGGCCTCGGGCCGGCCGGGGTTACCGGCTACCGTGTGGCCGCTTCGATCGGTCCCACCTTCAACAACGTCACCCTGCTGCAGCAGGCCCTGATCGGCAGGCACGCACCGCCGAGCGCGAAGCTGGCGGTCCTGCCGAATTGCAACAGGCGCGGTGCCGCCGACATCGGACCGGGCGACTGGCTCTGCCAGCTCTACGTCTACCTGCCGCAGCCCAAGGCGGTCGACTTCCAGCAGACGAACGTCGAGTACGACGTCAGCGTCCAGTACAACGGCTGCTGGAAGGCGTCATCGCCGCCATCCTTCATCGGCGGCCAGACGATGCAGAACGCGGCGGGCAAGAGCGTCACGAACCCGCTGTTCGTCGTCTACGGCTGCTTCAACATCTTCTGAGTGCGGCGTTCGATCGCGCGGACGATCCGTGCGACCAGGGGGAGCGGCGAATCCATCATCTCCCAGGTGACGCGGATCACGTCCAGGCCGTGGTCCCGCAGGTAGGCGTCCTTTCGTCTGTCCCGCTTGAAGGCCGCCGGCCCGGAGTGCCACCGGTAGCTGTCCGCCTCGACCACAACCCCTGCGTTCCGCCACAGGAAGTCGACGGAGTATGGCCCGATCTGGGCGTTGCGGTCAGCGTCACCGATCCCTGCCTCGCGCAGGATCTGGAGCAGCCGCCGCTCGGCCTTGCTGCGGGTGACGCCTCGGCCCCGCCCGGGTCCCAGCATCTCGAGCAGCAACTTGCCGCCGCGATGGGTTGGGGTGCGGGCGACGAACTCGCGGATCTTCGTCGGGCTGACACGGTTGAGGTGCAGCGCCTCGTCAAGCGCGCGTTCGACGTCGCGCACGTCGTGCCTGGCCGCCATGTCGCAGAGTGTGCGCGCCGCGCTCGTGACCGGTAGCTCCCGACGGATGACCACATCGACGGCCGTAAGTGTCTCGCTCCGATACACGTGGATGCCCTGCCGGCTTCGGCGCGCCAACCGCGCCGGGACGATCAGCTCAACCTTGTCAGGACGATCCGTGATGAACCCCCACCACGCGGCCGCAGAGCGCACGGCGAGCGCCGCCGGCGCGCCGGCCGAGAGCAGCGCCGCCGTCTCGGTACCGCCAATTACGTCCAGTGCGTGACCTACCGCGTAAACCCCTTGATGCTCGCGACGAAGTTGACCCAGCCGCCGGCGGGTCTTGATCATCGCGGGGGTGAAGCCGACCGCGCCCAGCTGCGATCGTGAGATCCGGGCGCTCTGGGCGTCAGCCACAACCGCCAGACGCTGATCGGCCGTCTCGCCAACGACCCAAAGTGCACGGCCGCTGACCAGCCGCACCTCGACTGCGCAGATGGGGCGACGTGAGCGCCTCATCTGCGCAGGTCCTTGCCGCAGGCGCCCACCTGCGCAGTTGGGGCGATGTCCACACGCGTTAAGAGGGCCGAGGACGGCCGGATCCACCCCTCGCCGCAAAACCGGAGGGTCTCACCCCGCGGCGGCGGCAGCGCGGAAGCCGGTGGCCAGGCGGTTGAGCTCGTGGCTTGCGATCACGCGGTCGATCAGGCCGTAGTCGCGGGCCTGCTCGGCGGTCATGTAGCGGTCGCGCTCCATGTCGTCGTGCACGCGCTCGACGGGCTGGCCCGTGTGCCGCGCGTAGATCTCGTCCAGGTGACGGCGCAGCTCGAGGATCTCGCGCGCGTGGATCTCGATATCGGCGGACTGACCCTGGAAGCCGCCCGACGGCTGGTGGATCAGGATCCGGCTGTTGGGAAGGGCCATCCGCTTGCCCGGCGCGCCGCCCGCCAGCAGCAGCGATCCCATCGACATCGCCACCCCGAAGCAGATCGTCTGGACGTCGGGCTTGATGAACTGCATCGTGTCGTAGATCGCCAGACCGGCGTAGATGACGCCGCCGGGCGAGTTGATGTACAGCGAGATGTCCTTGTCGGGGTCTTCGCTCTCGAGGTGGAGCAGTTGCGCGACGACCAGGTTGGCGATGTCGTCGTCGATCGGGGCGCCGATGAACACGATCCGCTCGTTCAGCAGCCGGGAATAGATGTCGAACGAGCGCTCGCCGCGCGGGCTCTGCTCGATGACCATCGGGATCAATGGCATTGCGGCTATCCTTTCTGACAACCTTCTGGTTGACATTGCCAGCCAGACGATAGCAACCAATCGGTTGTCAAACGAGGAGCGCGCAAGCCATGCCAGACGAATCGCCCGAGCAGCGCGTTACGCGCGAGATCGAGATCGACGCGAGCCCCGAGGAGGTTTGGGAGGCGGTCGCGACCGAGGAGGGACGCGAGCGCTGGCTCGAGCACGATCCCGACCGGGAGATCCACGTGGAGCAGTCGGCGGCGGTCCCCGGCCGCATCGTTTGGTGGTGGTGGAGCGCTGCGCGGCCTGAGCAGGAGCCCCACCGGATCGAGTTGCTCGTCGTCGCCGCACCCCATGGCACTCGGGTGGTCGTGACCGAGACGGCCTCGCGGTTCCCGGTTGCCCGGCTGCAGCTGGCGTTCGCCACGGTCGCCGTCTGAGCCTCCCACCGGATGGACCAACTCGACCTGGTGTTCGGCGCCCTGTCGGACCCGACGCGGCGCCTGATGCTGAAGACGCTGATCGACGAGGGCTCCACCTCGGCCCCGCGTCTGGCGGCGGAGCTGCCGATCACGCGTCAGGCGGTCGCCAAGCACCTGACCGCGCTCGACCACGCGGGACTGATCGAACGCGCGTCCGGCGCCGGCCGCGAGGTCCGCTACCGGCTGCGGCCCGAGGCGCTGGAGCCGGCGGCGGCATGGATCGCCGAGGCCGACCGCGCCTGGGCGGCCCGGCTGTTGCGGCTCAAGCGCGCGCTCGAGGACGGCGCCGCGAGCTGACCGGCGCGGCAGGCACCGGCCGGCTCCGCTCCGGCAGCGCGCGGCGCGTGTACCACCAGCAGACCCCGAGCCCGGCCGCGAAGATGACCGTGCGGGCGAGCTTGGCGGTCAGCAGGAAGACCGTCGTGGAGACGCTCAACGCGAGCGTCACCTGGGCGGCGGCGTCGAGCAGCAGCGTGACCCCGATGATCGTCGTCAGGACGGCGGCGCTGGGGCCGTCCGAGTAGGCGCGGGCGATCCGCGCCAGCCGCGCCGACCCGGGCCATGCACGCTCGACCAGGTTGATCGCGAGCGGGAGCAGCGGCCGGCGACTGGCGACCGACGCCAGGCACGCCAGGCCCAGCGTGCCGGTCACCAGTCCGCGTCTGAGCTTGAGCGGCATCGCGCTGCCCCCGTCGGCGATCGAGACGATCAGCGCCGCGAGCAGAACGACGGCGGCGGCGAGTGCGATCAGGTCGAGGCGTCCGTGCCAGAACCCGTAGCCGAGTGCCCAGAAGACCGGGATAAGCTCGACGATCGCCAGCGCCAGCAGCTCGTTGTGCAGCGCATCGTCGAGCACGATGAACGCTGCCACGGGCACGAGCAGGCCACCGATCAGACGCAGGCGGGCGAGGCGCCGAGGCCGCGCGTCGCGGGCGCCGGCGCCGCCGTGTCGAGCGGACTCGATCTGCCCCGGATCCACGCCGATAACCGTAGCGATGAAGGACGCTCTGATGCTGCCCCACCCGATTTCCCTGACTTTTAGTCTATGATTAGGGGGCCTGAGCGAGCGCCGAGACGTGCCGCCGAGGCCGGAGTAGACAGCCTGGGCAGTCTGAAGGGGGCCAACGATCAGCGGGTCTCGTCTGGCAACCTCATGATGAGCGCACGTCAACGCGGGGCACAACGATCAGAAGTTCTCGTCGCGTTCGACAGCGGGATCGAAGGGAGACGACCAACGGCATGAGCGCAGTAATCGACCTGGAGCGCGGCACCCTCGCCGGCAGCTCGCAAGCCATCAGCAGGCCGGCCACCGAACCGACCGGGACCGTCCCGGCGCCGGCCGCCGAGCCGCTGTCGCGACTGCAACTGTCGCCGTCCCCGACGCTGATCTTCGAGGTCGACGCTCGCGGGAACCCGACGGATACCTCGCCGCCGCGCCGCTTCGACGTGCGACTGGTCGGCAGCCTCCGCAACCGCGCCCGCGGCCAGCGCGGAGCCGGCGCCGAGAATGAGGTCTCGGCGGTGCTGATCATCAAGGCGATGACGCCGACGAGGCTGCTCGCCTGCGTCCGTGCGGTGACGCGCGGTGGCGGCTCGGTATCGCCTGAGCTGTTCTCCCAGCTGATGCCGCTTCCGGACGACAGCCCGCCTGGCTTTCATCCCCACGAGCTGACCGCGCGCGAGCTCGCTGTGCTGCAGATGCTCGCGGACGGAATGGCGACGCGCGAGATCGCCGAGGAGCTCAGCTATTCGGAGCGGACGGTCAAGAACGTCGTCCACGACCTGCTGGAGAAGTTGAATTGCCGGACCCGGGCCCATGCCGTCGCGCTGGCCATCCGGCACGGAGTGATCTGATCGTTGCCTGACCGTCGCGTTGCCGTGATCGGCCTGGATTGCGCCGATCCGAACCTTGTCTTCGACCGTTTCCTGGACGAGCTGCCGAACTTCCAGCGGCTGATCGGGGCCGGCACCTGGGGACCGCTGCGGAGCGTCGACCCACCGATCACCGTGCCCGCCTGGAGCTGCATGGCCAGCGGGCGTGATCCGGGCGAGCTCGGCATATACGGGTTTCGCAACCGCACCGCCCACGATTACGGGTCCCTCGGGATCGCCGACTCGAGCGCGATCCATCTACCCCGGGTCTGGGACCGCTTCTCCGACGCCGGCCGACACGTGATCGTCGTCGGCGTTCCGGGCACCTCGCCGCCGGTTCCAGTCAACGGCGAGCTCGTCTCGTGCTTCATGACTCCCGATACCCGCACGATGCCGTTCACGTATCCGGCCGCGCTGCGCAGCGAGATCGAGTCGCTTGTCGGTGTCTACCGGACCGATGTGCGCAACTTCCGCTCGGACGACCGCGATCGGATCCTCGCCGAGATTTACGAGATGACCGAGCAGCGGTTCGAGGTCTGCCGCCGCCTGCTCGACACGCGGCCGTGGGACTTCTTCATGATGGTCGAGATCGGCCTTGACCGCATGCACCACGCCTTCTGGCGCTTCCTCGACCCGACGCATCCGAGGTTCGAGCCGGGACACCGCTACCAGGATGCGATCCGCAACTACTACGGCTACCTCGACGACCAGATCGGTGAGCTGCTCGAGCGCTTCGACGACGAGACGACCGTGCTGGTCGTCTCAGATCACGGGGCGCGCCCGATGCTCGGCGCCATCTGCGTCAACGAATGGCTGCTCGCGCAGGGCTACCTGGTCCTGGAGGAGGAGCCGGCCGCGGGTAACGGTCTGACCCCCTTCAAGGATCTCAAGGTCGACTGGAGCAGAACCCGGGCGTGGGGCGAGGGTGGCTACTACTGCAGGCTGTGCCTGAACGTCCGCGGCCGCGAGCCGCAGGGGATCGTTGCGCCGGAGGAGTTCGACAGCCTGCGCGAGGAACTGACCGAGCGCCTCGTCACGCTGCCGGGCCCCGACGGCGAACCGATCGGCACGACCGTCCACCGTCCGGAGGATCTGTGGCGCGCCCAGCAGGGGATCCCGCCCGACCTGCTCGTCTACTTCGGGGACCTCGGCTGGCGCAGCAACGGCAGCCTCGGCCATGGCCGCTACTGGACGTTCGAGAACGACACCGGGCCCGACGACGCCAACCACGACCGCGACGGGATCTGCATCGTCTCGGGTCCCGGGGTGCCCGCGGCCCGGCGAAACGACCTCACGATTTACGACATCGCCCCGACGATCCTCGCCGCCGCCGGATTGGACGAGGACCCCGACCTGCGCGGGCGTGCGATCGCAGGCCAGCCCGTCTGAGAGCGTCAACGACGCGCATACCGCGCGCTGGTCGCGCGAGCTGGCTGGGCGGGGGTCTGCTCGCCGGCCGACCCCCGCCAGCCGGTCAGCTCTTCTTCTTTTTCTTCTTCTTCTTCTTCTTCGAAGCTGGCTGCTCGCACTTCGCCAGCGCGTTCACCGGAGTCGCGGTGGCGGCGCCGGCGAACGTGAACCCCGCCGTCGAGCCCCAGCCGGTGCCCGTGCACTTGGCGGGCGTCCGGATGTAGTTTCCGCGGCCCACGCCAGCCGTGTTGAACGTCAGCGCGAGCTGCGTGACCACGATCTGATGGCCGTTGTAGGTCCCGTTCGGGTAGTCAATCGTCAACTTCGTCCCGGACCATGCGCCCTTCTCGACGACCGGCGGTCCGTTCGGGTCCTCGATCACCAACGCGACCCCGCCTGCGGCGGTGTTGAAGACCGCGAAGCTGAGCGAGATCGTGTAGCCGTTGACGACGACCGTGGCGCTGCCGCTCCCGACCTGCGTGGCCGGCTCGCACGCCGGGGCCGCGGAGCAGATCGGCACGGCGCCCAGATTGAGCGTGGAGCCGGCCGGTAGCCCGAACGTGACCGACGTCGGTTGCTGCGGGTCGGTCAGGGTTATGCTCAGGTCCGAGTCCTCGTTCGGCTTGTTCGGCGAGAACGAGACCACATAGCTCGGCCCTGACGCCGCGTGGGCATAGGTGTTCGCCTGCGTGGCTCTCCCGGATGCGGATGCGTAGGCGGCCGACAGGACCAGTAGGCCCCCCGCCGCAGCGATCGTCGTCGCCCCGCGGCGAATCGCTCGTGTTGACATGTGGAAAACGGCTCCTTGCTAGGTGGACAGGCCCGGCCTGTTGCCCGAATCGTAGCGACCACGGACAATCCGTCGCCCACCGAGCGCCTGAGATCACTTATTATTCGGTCAAACGAGCGCCTAGGCGGGCGACCAAGCGGTGTTTAGGGGGGTCAGGATGACGGGTTACGGGGGGAGTCGTTCCGCGCGGGCCGAGGTCGCGAGGCTGGTGGTTGCAGTGCTGGGGATCGTCGTCCTCGGGGTCGCGGCCCCCACCGGAGCAATCGCATCCGGCGCGCACAATGCGCCGCTCGGTTGGCCCTCACGCGGGCAGTCCCAGGGCGACTGCCCGTGGGTCGGGTCCTCCTTGCCGGCGGCGCAGCTGGTGGCCGACGTCATGAGCCAGATGACCGTGGCGCAGGAGATCACGCTGGTCGAGGGCGACGGGATCGGTACTGGCGACAGCCCGTACATCTTCTACACGCCCGGCATCCCGAGCCTGTGCATCCCCGCGATGGGGCTGGAGGACGGCGCGCAGGGGGTTGCCGACGGCATGAACGGAGTAACCCAGCTGCCGGCCCCGGTCGCCTTGGCGGCCACCTGGGATCCGACGCTGGCCCAAGACTACGGGCAGGTGATCGGCACCGAGCAGGCGGGCAAGGGCGTCAGCGTCGACCTCGGTCCGATGGTGAACATCGACCGTGACCCGCGCTTCGGCCGCTCATTCGAGACGTTCAGCGAGGACCCCTTCCTCACCGCGTCGATGTCGACGAGCGAGATCGAGGGGATTCAGAACGAAGGCGTGATGGCGATGGTCAAGCACTTCGACGCCTACAACCAGGAGACCTACCGTGGCACCCCGGCAGACGACGTGATCGTCGATCCCCGGGTGCTCGAGGAGATCTACATGCCGGCCTTCCAGGCCGCGGTCCAGCAGGCGGGCGCGGCGTCGCTGATGTGCGCGTACTCGTCCGTCAACGGAAACGGGGCTTGCGAGAGCAATTACCTGCTCAACCAAGTCCTCAAGCAGCAATGGGACTTCCCCGGGTTCGTGACCTCCGACTTCGGCGCGATCACCAGCGATGCCGCGGGGGTGGATGGCGACGACATGGAACAGCCCGAGAACACGTACTTCGGCGCGCCCCTGGCGGCTGACGTCGGCAGCGGCGCGATCCCGCAGGCAGTCCTGAACACGATGGTGCAGCGGATCCTCACGGAGATGTTCCGCTTCGACCTGATCACCGACCCGCTAGACGGCAGCTCGACGGCGCGCGTCACCTCCCTTGCCCACGACCAGGTCGCGACCGAGGTCGCCGAGCAGGGCGCGACTCTGCTCCAGAACAACAACCAGGCGCTCCCGCTGCCGGCGGCGGGCGCCGGCACGGTGGCCGTGATCGGTCCGGCGGCATCTGCCGCGCCGGCCTACAGCGGGAGCGGCAGCGCCGAGGTCGACCCGTCCCTTCCGGTCACACCGCTGGTTGGGATCAAGGCGGCCGCCAAGTCCGGCACGAGCATCGTCTATCAGCAAGGGCTTCCAACCGACGCCTCGCTGCCGGCAATCCCGTCGTCCGCGCTCAGTCCGGCGTACGCGTCGACGCCCTCTGGCGGCAGCTACGCCGGCACGCTGACCGCGCCGCAGACGGGCACCTACGTGATCGCGCTGCGAAACACCTGCCTGTGCTACCTGCCGACCTACCTCTACCTCAACGGTCAGGAGCTGATCGCAAACCCGAGCACCTCGGCGACCCTCGTGTACTCCGCCTCGGTCAGCCTGACCGCCGGCCAGAGCTACCTGCTGACGATCGACGGGCCGTCGACTGGCCTGCTGTGGGCAACCCCGTCGGCGCTCGCACCGAGCATCGCCCAAGCCGTCGCCGCGGCCAGCACGGCGTCGGCGGCCGTCGTCGTCGTCTCGGACGACACGGAGAGCGAAGCCGCCGACCGGCCGAGCCTGGAGCTGCCCTCGGCCCAGGATGAACTGATCGAGGCGGTGGCAGCGGTCAACCCCCGCACGATCGTCGTCGTCGACGCCGGCGCGCCGATCGCGATGCCATGGCTCAGCCAGGTAGCCGCCGTCCTGTACGACTGGTATCCGGGGCAAGTGAACGGCACGGCGCTCGCGAGCGTCCTGTTCGGAAACTCCGATCCCGGCGGGCACCTGCCGGTCACGTTCCCGACGAGCCTGTCGGAGATACCAACCTCCACGCTCGCCCAGTTCCCCGGCACTGACGGCGAGGTCCTGTACTCGGAGGGACTGGACGTCGGCTATCGGTGGTACGACGCCAACGACGTCGCCCCGCTGTTCCCGTTCGGCTACGGGCTCTCGTACACGACGTTCAGCTTCAGCAACCTGAGCGTCTCGCCCGATGTACAGGGCGGCGTCGGAAACATCGCGGTGTCGGCGACGCTCACCAACACCGGGACGGTCGCGGGCTCGGATGTGGCGCAGCTGTACCTCGGCGATCCGCCGGCCGCCGGGGAGCCGCCGCGCCAGCTCGTAGGCTTCCAATCTGTGTCGCTCGCCCCTGGCCAATCGACCCAGGTCAACTTCACGATCTCCCCGAAGGACACGTGGTGGTGGGACGACGCGACCAACGGCTGGAGCCAGAGCACGGGCACCTATCAGGTGTACGTCGGCGACTCCTCGGCGCTCGCCAACCTGCCGCTGCAGGGCTCGTTCACGATGAACACGAGTCCCGGCGCCCGCCAGGTCGCGATCAACGCGCCCAGCACCTTCCAGCCGGGCGTGCCGTCGACCGTCACGGTGCAGCTGACGCCCGGCGGCAATCAGACGGTGTCGGTCGTGACATTCGCGCTCCAGCTCCCCGCGGGCTGGACCGGGCAGCCGGTCGGCAAGTCGGTCTTCCTCGGCGTCACGCCGACCTCGTCGCCGACCGAGACGTTCAGCGTGACCCCGCCAAGCGGGGCACCAAGCTCGATCGCGACGGTGCATGCAACCGCCAACCTGAGCCTGGTCGACCAGCTCCAGGCGGGCGTGAGCGCGACGGTGGGGTAGCCGGCGCCCGGTCCGGGCGTGTGATACTCAGGGCGGGAGACGCCGCACGATGCCACCCGCGGCAGTGCCCTCGATGACGAGCACCGCAACCGCAACCGTGAAGCCGGGCGGGGCGCCTCGGCGCCGGCGCCGCCGCTGGCTGGTGCTGGTGGCGTTGTTGATCCTGGTGATCCTGATCGTGCTGCACCACTTCAGGCTCCGCCCAGGTCACGAGCTGCACGGAACGATCGCGGCGGCCGGCGGACAGTCGGTGTTGACCAGCTGGCTCCAGAACGCGGAGCCAGCCGCCTGGGATGCGGCCGACAACCGGATCATCATCTCCCGCCGGAGGCCGAATGGGCTGTGGAGCGTCTACACGATCCGCCCGGATGGGCTGGATGAGCAGTG
>Ga0302229_10000818_pt1 | contig 24050 bp, 18 predicted proteins | sample II_Palsa_N1_3_FD_193518 | JGI IMG/M metagenome (GOLD analysis project Ga0302229, IMG submission 193518) | Peat permafrost microbial communities from Stordalen Mire near Abisko, Sweden - II_Palsa_N1_3 | ecosystem: Environmental > Terrestrial > Soil > Palsa > Peat permafrost | place: Sweden... | reverse complement strand
CAGCACTGAGGACGGCGGCGGGAGGCATTCATTCATGGCCGGAGCTGGCATCACCACGGCGTCTGCCGGTTCAGCGCAAGCACATCAGTACGTGATCATCGGCGCTGGCCCGGCCGGGCACCATTGCCCAGGACCGCGATTGCCGTCATGCGTCGTCGCCATTCATCGACGGATTCCGCTACAACCTGCGAACGCTCACCGCCTTGCTGCGCGAACGTTATGACGGGGTCCCGCTGGCGTGTGAGGTCGTGCCGCCGGACCAGGACCGGCTGACGTCGCTCGTGCTGGACCGGGTGAACTGGAGCTCGGCGCTGTGGACCCAGTTCGAGTACCTGTGTGACGTGCTGGTCGTTGACCAGGTGACCGGCCAGGTCCGGCACTACTGCGACCTGCCCGAGGACTACGCGGTATCGCGCTTCGCGGATGCCTCGCACTATTACACGGTGGCCCTGCGGTGGGGCCGTGCGGACTACGGCGATGTCTTCGCGATCGACCGGCATCCGGTCCCGGACCGGGCCGCGGAGAGCGCCTTTATCCATCCGGTAGTCCGGCGTTACCGCGGTACGGAGTTGATCGCCGAACAGCACCTGCTTGAGGATCTGCTCGCTGAGTGGCGCCGCCCTGACCGGCACATCGGCCCATTGCGGGCCTTCTTCGCCAGCGACCTCAGATAACCGCCGACGGACGTCAGCACCGGACCATCACCTCGGCAAGGGGCTTGCGGATCAGATCGGGTACCACCGCGTCGCTGGCCGGATACCCGACCGGCATCACCAGGTAGGGGCGCTCTTCCGCAGGCCGTCCGCACACCTTGTTAAGGAAGCGCATCGGGCTGGGCGTGTGAGTCAGCGTCGCCAGGCCAGCGTGGTGCAGCGCGGCGATCAGCAGCCCGACGGCAATGCCCACCGATTCCTTGACGTAGTACGGCTTAGGGCTGCTGGGGCCCTGGTGCACCTCAAACACCACGATTATCACAGGGGCGATCTCAAGAAACGGCTTGCGCCAGTCGGTGCCGATCGGAGCCAGAGCGCTGAGCCACTCTTGCGGGGCACGGCGTTCATAGAAGTCCCGCTCCTCGGCCTCGGCGGCCTCCCGCAGGCGCCGCTTGCGCTCCGGGCTGGTCATCACCACGAACCGCCACGGCTGCACGTTGGCCCCGCTCGGCGCGCTCGCGGCGGCCCGGATGGCAGCCTCTATCACCTGCTCCGGCACGGGTTCAGGTGAGAATTCCCGCACTGACCGGCGCACCGACATCCGGTCGGCGAACAGGCGCACGTCACGAACCATGTCAGCCTGCGACATCCGGACGTGATTGAGAGGCCGGATCGCGGGCTGAGCGATTTCGGTCAACGGAACGCCTCCTGCGGTCACCCATTCCATCCCAGGATGGGTGCGCAGCCGGGTCCGTGACTTATCCCGCCGTGCTCTGCTTGCCGGTCAACGGAACCGGCAGGTCACTGCCCCGAGTTCGCGAACGCGAGCTCGGCCGCGCCGTTTGCACTCGCGTGGCAACCCGGCTGCAATAGGCATGGATAGGAATGGATAGGACATGAAGGACGGCGATTCCCCGGGAGGGCGGCCATGCGGGCGAGGTATCCCGATGCCGAGGGCTTCATCGAGCGCGACGGCGTCAAGATCGGTTACGAGGTGTTCGGTGCGGGCGAGCCGACGATTTTGCTGCTCACCTCCTGGGCGATCGTGCATGCCCGGCAATGGAAGTTCCAGGTGCCGTACCTGGCCCGCCGGTTCCGGGTGATCACCGTCGAGGGCCGGGGCAACGGCCGGGCCGACCGGCCCAAGGCCGCGGAGGCGTACCTCGACCGGGAGTATGTCGATGACGCGGTCGCCGTGCTGGACGCCACCGGGGTGGACCGGGCCGTGATCGTCGGCCTGTCCATGGGCGGTCGGCATGCGCTGCAGCTAGCGGCGTGGTACCCGGAACGGGCGGCCGGGGTGGTCGCGTTCGGCGCGGCGCTGCCCTGGCCGATTCCGCCGGACTTCGCCGAGCCCAAGGACAGCTACCAGGGCTGGGAGAAGGCCAACCTGCACTACTGGCTGGCCGACTACCGCGGCTGGGTCGAGTTCTTCATGTCGCAGGTATTCACCGAGCCGCACTCGACCAAGCAGCGGGAAGACGGAGTGGCCTGGGGCCTGGAAACCACCGCCGAGACGCTGCTGCTGACCGGCCCGGGCATGGCGGAGCCCGACGTCGACGCCGCCGAGGCTATCTGCCAGCAGGTGCGCTGCCCGGTGCTTATTGTGCACGGCGACCAGGACGGGGTCGTGCCGTACGAGACCGGCGTGGCGCTGGCCCGCTGGACCGGCGGGCAGATGGTAACGATCTGCGGCGGGGGTCACGCCCCGACGATGCGTGATCCGGTCCAGGCGAACCTGCTCATCCGCGGTTTCGCCGAGTCCCTCGGCCCCAGCGCACCGACGTCGCGAACCTGGACCAGGGCCCGGGACCGCCGCCAGCGAGTGCTTTACGTCAGTTCGCCGATCGGCCTGGGTCATGCCCGGCGCGACCTGGCCATCGCCGACGAACTGCGCGCGCTCCGGCCCGGCGTCGAGGTGCACTGGCTGGCCCAGCACCCGGTCACCGAGCTGCTAAAGCGGCGAGGCGAGCTGATCCACCCCGCCTCGGCCTTCCTGGCCAGCGAGTCCGGACACATCGAGAGCGAGGCTTCCGAGCACGACCTGCACGTCTTCCAGGCCTTCCGGAATATGGACGAGATCCTGGTCAGTAACTTCATGGTCTTCGCCGACCTCGTCCGGGACGAGCATTTTGACCTGTGGGTCGGCGACGAGGCCTGGGACATCGACTACTTCCTGCATGAGAACCCCGAGCTCAAGCGGGCGCACTATGCCTGGATTACCGACTTCGTAGGCTGGCTGCCCATGCCGGACGCTGGGACCGCGGAGCAGGACCTGACCACCGACTACAACGCCGAGATGATCGAGCAGATCGCGCGCTTCTCGAGTCTGCGGGACCGATCCGTGTTCGTCGGCAACCCCGCCGACGTGGTGCCGGACACCTTCGGCGCCGGGCTGCCGCTGATCCGTGAGTGGGTCGAGCAGAACTACCAATTCTCGGGCTATGTCACCGGAATCTCGGCCACCGAACTCGCCGACCGCGACGCCGTCCGCGCCGAGCTCGGCTACCGGGCCGATGAGAAGGTCTGTGTGGTCACGGTCGGCGGCTCGGGCGTCGGCACCGACTTGCTCCGCCGGGTGACGGCTGCTTTCCCGGCGGTCAAGCGGCTGGTGCCCGAACTGCGGATGATCGTGGTGACCGGGCCCCGGATCGACCCCCGCTCCCTGGATTCCCATGACGGGCTTGAGGTCCATGGCTACGTTCACGACCTCTACCGCCATCTCGCGGCCTGCGATCTCGCGGTTGTGCAAGGTGGCCTAACCACCACGATGGAGCTCACCGCGGGTCGGCGCCCATTTATCTATGTGCCGCTGCGCCATCATTTCGAGCAGAACCTCCATGTCCGGCACCGGCTGGCCCAGTACGGCGCCGGCCGCTGCCTGGACTACGAGCAGACCACGCCGGAGGTACTGGCTAGCGCAATGGCCGAGGAGATCTCCCGTCCGGTCAGCTACCGGCCCGTCGAGACCGACGGCGCTGCGCGGGCCGCGGCCTGCCTGGCCGAACTCATCTGAAGCCGGCCGACGCTGTGCGATGTGGAAAATGACAGGCCGATGCAACCTGGCGTGGCGGTTGGTTATTATCGGCGCCGGCTGCTGAGGAAGGAGTGGAGGTGGCCAGCCAGGGCGCCAGAGTCGGCGGCTGCGCCGTGGATGTAGGTGGAGGCGCGGGTGCGGAGCATGGGCATGCCAAGCACGTAGAGTCCGGGGGCGCCGGTGACGATGCCGCCGTCGTGGCGGATGTGGCCGGTCCGGTCACGCACGGGGATGTCGAGCCAGGAGTGGTCGGGCCGGAAGCCTGTCGCCCACAGCACGGTGGTGACCTCCCCGCTCGTGAGGTCCAGTTCCAAGGGGGTGCGGGGGTCGACGCGGGTGGGTGCGAACCGGTGCGGTGGCGGAAGGTCGTCGTCGAGGCCCGAGGCCGTGGCCCACTGGTCGGCCCGGTTCAGGAACCGGTTCATCTTCAGGTCGGCGAGCACGCAGGTGTTGGCGAGTGCCCCGGAGAACTGGGCCACGCCATCGGTGATACGGCCGAGGCGCCCGACGATGCGGATTCCTAGCGCCGTAAGCGTGTTGAGGTCGGTCGTAACGGCCTGGGGAGTACCGGTGAGCTGCGGCGAGGGGAGGTGGCGGGCGCGGGTGAGGTCGTCGATCTGGTCGTAGCGTTCGGCTAGCAGGCCCGTGGCCTCGAGCCACCAGAAGATGTCGCGGCCGCGGTAGGTGCGGGGCAGCCGGACGTGTTCGCCGACGGCCAGGGTTACCGGGCGCCCCGACCGGTGGATCTCGCTGGCGAGCTGGACGCCGGTGGCTGACGCGCCGACGACGAGGACCCCGCCGTCGGGGAGCTGGCCGGGATCGCGGTAGGTGAGCGGGGTGAGCGTCGTGATGGACGACGGGACGGCGTCGGCGACGCCCGGGATCGCCGGAAGGTTGCACGCCCCGGTGGCCAGCACCACGGCACGGGCGCGGAGGACGTCGCCGTTGGCCCGGATCTCGAAGCCTTCCGGTGCCGCGCGTACGGTGCGCACGGTCGTGGCGGTACGCACCGGTGCGCCGACGAGACCGGCATAGCGGGTGATGGTGGCGACGACATCGGTGACGGGCATATAGCCGTCCGGGTCGTCGCCTGCGTAGTCGTAGCCGGGCAGCCGGGTCTGCCAGTTCGGGGTGAGCAGCCGCAGGGTGGGCCAGCGCTGGGTCCGCCACGAGTTCGCCACCTCACCGCGCTCGAGGACGATGTGGTCGATCGAGCGTTCGGTGAGGCGGCGGCTCATGGCCAGGCCGGCGTGCCCGGCACCGACGACCACAGCGGTGGTCTGCATCATGCGGGCGTCCGGGGCGTGGCCTCAGGCCAGCTCGACGAGGACCTTGGTCGGGTTGGTCACGATGTCGAAGACCGCCGAGCGCTTCTGCGACTGGGCGATCAGCGCTTCGAGGTCCTCGCGGGGGGCGTCGGCGTCGATGGCGAACCGGACGGTGACCGCCTCGAACCCGTTGCGGATGTCAGGGTCGGCGCCCAGGATGCCCAGGACGTTCATCTGGCCCTCGATGGTGGCGGTGACTGACCGGAGCTGGATGTCCCGGTACTGGGCGACCGCGGCCACGCCGGCGGTCAGGCAGCTGGCCAGGCTGACCAGCACGACCTCCACGGGCGTAGCGCCGTTGTCCTCGGACGCGAAACACTCGGGGTGGTCGACGTCGTACTCGTAGGTGTTGCGGTGCTGCTGCTCGGCGCCCAGCCCGGTGAACCCGGTTACGGTGGAGTGGCTGTGGGTGCCCTTGCGCCAGGTGCAGCTGGCCCGCCACGTGAACTGGGCCGCTTCCGGCGCGGCGGACAGCGCCTCGCGGGCCCCGAGCAGGGCCTGGACGTTCACGCCGTTGTCGACCGGGTTGTCGGTGATGGTCATCGGTGTCTCCTTGGGTTGGGTGGATCGGACATGGTCATCCCGGCCGTGGGCCGGACCGAGAACGACGGGGAGTGCGACGAGGCCGCGCAGGACCAGGCCGTCGCCGCGGGCCCAGGCCAGGGCGTCTCGGCTGGTGGCGAGCCGCAGGTCCGGGTAGCGGATGAGCAGGGTCTCGAAGGCGACTTTGGCTTCTAGCCGGGCCAGCGGGGCGCCCAGGCAGTAGTGGATGCCGTGGCCGAACCCGAGGTTCGGCCCATCGCCGCGGCCGACGTCGAGCACGTCGGGGGCCGGGAACCGGCCCGGATCGCGGTCGGCCGCCGCCAGGCATACCAGTACCTGCTCGTGGGCCGGGATCTGCACGCCGCCGATAGTCACCGGCTCGGCCGTCACCCGGAACGTGGCGTGCGGGACCGGGGCGGTGAAGCGGATGAGCTCGTCGATCGCGGCGGGCAGCCGTCCGGGATCGGCCAGCAGCGCCTGGAGCTGGCCGGGGTGATCCAGCAGGGCTACCACCCCGTTGCCGATCAGGCTGGCCGTGGTGTCGTGCCCGGCGACCACGAGCTGGAACAGGCTCGACAGCAGCTCCTGCGTGGTGAGCGCGTCGCCTTCGGTGGCGGCGACCAGGACGCTGACGAGATCGTCGGCTGGGCTCCGGCGCTTGGCGTCGACCAGTTCCCGCAGGTAGGCCACGATGCCGTCCGACGCCTCGACCGCCTCCGGCGGAGGGTCACCAGCCCACCCGGTCAGCAGCACACCGAACCAGGCGTGCAGGCGCGGGCGGTCGGCTGCCGGGATGCCGAGCAGCTCGCCGATCACCTCGAACGGCAAGGGGTAGGCATATCCCTCGACAAGGTCGACGGTGGCGCCAGGACCGGCGCTGTCGAGCTCGTGGAGAAGGTTGCTGGCTATCGCCTGGATGGCCGGCTCCAGCGCGGCGATCCTCCCAGGCACGAAGGCCCTGGACACAAGCCGTCGCAGGCGGGTGTGGTCGGGGGGGTCGACGTTGAGCATGTGCCGGGAGAACTCCGGCCCGGGCAGCCCTTCAGCCACGACGTCGCCGTTGTCTTGCAGGGCGGCGAGCATGTCCTTGGAGATGCAGGGGTCATTGAGCGCTCGCCGGGCCGCGTCGTAGCCCAGCACGACCCAGGCCCGGTCACCGCCGGGCAGGCGCACCCGCTGCACCGGGCACTGGGCCCGGGCCTCGGCGAAGTGGCTGAAGGGGTTGTCGCGAATCGCTGGTGCCCAGCCGCCCCAGGTGCTCAGGATGTCAGTCATGGTCGCCCTCGGGCCGGAAGCCCGTGCAGAGCAGATCGAGCCCGGCGATGCGGCCGCTGTCGTCGGTGTCGGCGTAGGCCTGCTGCTCGACGGTAAACCAGCCAGCACCGAGCCGCTGCGCCCGCAGCCGCAGCTGCCACTGCAGGTGCAACCGGCCCCCCACCTCGCCGACACTCGCCTCGACGAGCTCGAAATCCTCGGTATCACCGAACCAGCGGGCGAACACGCGGGCGATCGCCTCGGCGCCGGCCCACTCCCGCAAGCCCGAAGGCAGCAACGCGCGCAGGCAGGCATCAGCGGCGAGCGCGCCGCCGAGCTCGGCGAAGTCCTGAGCGGCCAGCCCCTCGACGAACGACCCGGCGAGGGTCGACTCTGGCACGACGCCGACCGCCCTATGGTTGCGGGGTGTCATCATGGGACCTTTGTACGGGCGCAGGCTGTCATCGCGGTATCGGGGAATTCCCCTACATGGGGTCATACGGGCCGCGCAGCCCAGCCCTCGCTGGGCGAGCGATGGCGGCGGCGCGGCGGGCCGTCGTATGCTCGGGTATGGCCTCGTGTCTGCACGGATAGAGGACATGGGTGGGACAGTCGGATGCAAGACGCGAGGCGGGCATCACGCAGTGGCCTGCCGTCGCCTGCCGACCTGTTTGTAGGTCGGGACGGCGAGCTGGCGGCTGTGTCCAGGATGCTCGCACACGCGCAGACCCGGCTAGTCACGCTCACCGGGCCGCCGGGCATTGGCAAGACCCGTCTCGCCGTCGCATGCGCGTTGGCTCACGCCGAGCGCAGCGGATACGCCCCGGTGTTCGTTGACCTGGCTTCCGTCCGGGATCCGGCGCTGGTGATGGTCGAGCTGGCCCAGGCGGTGGACATCGAGCCGCGGGGCGGGACGGATCTGACCGGCCAGCTGGCTGCTGCGCTGGGCCACGAGGAGCGACTCGTGGTCCTGGATAACTGCGAGCATCTCCTGGGCGCCGCCCCGGACGTCGGCCGGTTGCTCACGGCCTGTCCGCGGCTGCGGGTGCTCGCTACTAGCCGGGAACGGCTACGGCTGTCCGCCGAGCAGGAGTTCCCGGTTCCGCCGCTGGCCATGCCCGAGTCGGCGGACGTGGCAGACCTCAGCGGCCTAGCGGCGAATCCGTCGGTGGCGCTGCTGCTGGATCGCGCGCGCCGGACCAACCCGGGCTTTGATCTCACTCCGGCTAACGCCTTGTTGCTGGCCAGAGCGTGCGTCCGACTGGAGGGCCTGCCGCTGGCGATCGAGCTGGCCGCAGCCCGGCTGAAGGTCCTGACGCCCGGGGAGCTGATATTCCGGCTCAGCAGCAGGATGGAGGTGCTGGCCTCCAGTACGCGGGACGTGCCAGCCCGGCAGCGTGCGCTACGCAGCGCCATCGCCTGGAGCTATGACCTGCTCGACTCCGGCGAGCGCGCGCTGTTTCGCAGACTGTCGGTGTTTGCTGGCGGCTGGACACTTGCTGACGCGGGCAGCGTTTGCGCCGTGGATGGGGACGACGCGCTCGCGATGGTGGAGTCGCTGCTCGACAAGAGCCTGATCCGGCGGCTGCCCGGCGACGAGGAGACCGCCGAGTTCTCGATGCTGGAGAGCTTGCGCGAGTATGCGGCGGAGCAGCTGGCGGCCAGTGCCGAGGCCGAGGACACGCGGGCCAGGCACGCTGACCACTACGCGGGTCTGGCGGCGCAGTTCGAGTCTTCCATCGGCTTCCCGGAGGAGCGGACCTGGATCCTACGGGTCGGCCGCCACCACGCGGATCTGCGCGCCGCGCTGGATTACTGCCTGGGCGCGGGGCAGGATTCCTGGGCGCTCTGGTTGGCCATTGCGCTGGGCTGGTACCACTACACCCATGGCGACCTCGAGCATGGCCAGGCGCTAGTGGCCGCGGTTCTTCCCCTGACTGCGGAAGGCTACGACCCGGCCGCTATCAGCGATGACGCCACGGCGGGAGCCCAGGCTGGCCTGCCGATCGCGGCGGGAGTCCTGGCCTGGGCGACGGGGGACAATGACCGGGCTAAGGGTCACCTGCTCAGCGCGCTCGAGTACAGCGAGGGGCGTGGTGATGCGCGCCGTGCGGCGATCGCATGCGCCTTCCTGGGGAACGTGGCCCGTGCTGGCGGCGAGTGGGATGCGTCCGCCGACTGGCATCGGCGGGCCGAGGCGGGATTCCGCGAGTGGGGTAGCACGCCGGGCGTGGCGTGGGCCCGGCACGACCTGGGACTGCTCGCCCGGGACCACGGCGACCTGGGGAGCGCCGCGGAACTGCTGCGGGCGAGCCTGCGAGACTTCCGTGAACTGGACCATCCGTGGGCGGTCGCATGGTCGGCATGGGGGCTTGGCACGACGCTGAGCGCGCAGGGCCGACTGGAAGAAGCGTGCCCGCTGCTGGCGGAGGCTCTGCGGATCTACACCGACGTCAACGACCCTCGGGGCGTCGCCCAGTGTCTGGAGGCGCTCGCCCATGTCGCCAGTGAACGGGCGCATTATGAGAGCGCCGCGCGGCTGATCGGTGCGGCCGCGGCGCTGCGCGAGCGGGTGGCCGCCCGGCCGCCCGAGGCCGAGCAGGCGAGGAGTTCGGCGGTGGAGCAGGTACTTGCTCGCGCGCTGGGGCCTCAGGACGCTGACACGCTCATACACGCTGGCCGGACCATGCCCATGGAGCAGGCCACCGATCTTGCCATGGCGGTCGCGTCGGGCACCGCACCCGGTGACCGGGACCGCTCCCATCAGGTGCCGCTTACCCCGCGGGAGCGGCAAGTCGCCGCGCTGGTTGCCTCGGGCCGGACCAACCGGCAGATCGGCCGGGTGCTCGGGATCTCCGAGAAGACCACGGAGGTCCACCTGCACCATGTGATGTCCAAGCTAGATGCCCGCAGCCGGGCCGAAGTGGCGGCCTGGGCCGTCACGCATCACCTGTCCGCCCCGGCGTGATAAGCGTCCGGGGCCAGGTCAGTGCCCAGTCCGGCAAGAGTCATGCGGCATGGATGCCTAATGGTTTTCCCCGATAGCCGCTCCCATCCAGCCGGCGTATTAAGAGAGGGACGGCCCGGTGGAGGTGCAACTGATGCGCGCACGACTACCCGATGAGTCCGGTTACGTGGTCAATTCAGGCGTGCGGATCCATTACGAGGTGCACGGCACGGGCCAGCCGACGATCCTGCTGCTGCCCACGTGGGCGATCGTGGACTCGAGGCACTGGAAGATGCAGGTGCCGTTCCTGGCCCGGGACTACCGTGTGATCACCTTCGACCCGCGCGGCAACGGCCGGTCCGACCGGCCCAGGAAGCCGGCGGCCTACGCCGACGCCGTCTTCGCGAGTGACGCTGCGGCCGTGCTCGACGCGACCGGCACCGAGCGGGCGGTGCTCGCGGCGTTCTGCAGCGGCTTCCCCTGGGCGCTGCTGTTCGCGGCGGCTCATCCGCAGCGGGTGACCGGGATCGTGGCCATCGCGCCGACGCTGCCAATCCCGCCAGCCGACCCCTGGGAACGAGGCGGACATTCTTTCGACGACGTGCTCGACACCACCGATGGGTGGGCGAAGGAGAACCGGCACTACTGGCGGCGGGACTGGCGAGGATACGTCGAGTTCTTCATGTCCCAGATCACCACCGAGCCGCACTCCACGAAGCCCTACGACGATCTTGTCGAGTGGGGCATGCAAACCGACGCCGAGACCCTGCTCTGCGATGCCGATGCCCCTCAGCAGGTCGCCGATGAGCAGGAGGCGATCCGCCTCTGCCGGTCGCTGGCCTGCCCGGTGCTCGTGATCGGCGGTGACCAGGACAAGATCGTCCCGCCGGAGCGGGCGCGGCGGATCGCCGAGCTGACGAGCGCTGAGCTGCTCGTGATCGAAGGCGGCGGGCACGCGCCGCATGTCCGGTACCCAGTTGCGGTGAACCACGCCATCCGTGACTTTGTGGACAGGGTGATCCACCGGCAGCGCAAGCAGGCCGTCTGGCAGGCTACCCACAGCCGCCCTCGGCGGGCGCTATGGATCTCCTCTCCCATCGGCCTCGGCCACGTCCAGCGGGACCTGGCCATCGCCCGGGCCCTCCGGCAGCAGGTGCCAGACCTGGAGATCCACTGGTGGGCGCAGCCGCCGGTGACCGAGGTACTCGTCGGCGCCGGGGAGATCATCCACCCGGCGAGCTCCGATCTGGTCTGCGAGTCGGCGCACTGGGAGTCGGAATCGGCGAACCACGACCTGCCCGCCTTCTACGCGTTCCGCCGGATGGACGAGATCCTGTGTGCGAACTACCTGCTGTTCGACGACGTGGTCAGGGACACCAGCTATGACCTATGGGTGGGTGACGAGTGCTGGGAAATCGACTACTTCCTGCACGAGAACCCCGAGCGGAAGATTGCGCCGTACGTATTCATGACTGATGTGATCGGCTTCCTGCCAACCGACCCCGGCGACCCGCGGGAAGCCGAGTTGTGCGCGGACTACAACACCGACTCCATCGGAAAGCGTGAGCGGTTCCCCCGGCTGCGTGACCTGTCCATGTTCATCGGCTCTTTCGATGAGCTGCCCGATGTCTCGTTCGGGCCCGGCCTGCCGGGAATACGGTCATGGTCAAGCCGGTGGTTCACCTCCGTCCCCTATGTGCTCCCGTTCAACCCCGCTGCCTATCGTGACCGTGCCCGGTTGCGCGGGCGGCTCGGCCACCCTCAGCACCAGCCGTTGCTCGTGGCGGCGGTTGGGGGGACGGCGGCTGGCCTCGGCCTGCTGGAACTGACCTGCGACGCGTTTGTGCGGCTACGTAAGCAGGTACCGGATGCGCGGATGCTTCTGGTCACCGGCCCTCGTATCGATCCCCGGTTGCTGCCGGACACCGAGGGCATGGACAAGCGCGGCTACGTGCCCGATCTCTTCGAGCACCTGGCGTGCGCCGACGCGGCCATCGTGCAAGGCGGGCTGTCCACGACGATGGAACTGGTCGCCACCGGGCGGCCATTCATCTACTTCCCCCTGCGCCGTCACTGGGAACAGCAGCACTTCGTCACCCACCGGCTCAACCACTACCGGGCTGGCCTGCGGATGGACTACACGACCACCACAGCAGACGACCTGGCCACCACGATGCGAGCCGCACTGGCGGAATCCGGCACCCGACCGGGTTACCGGAGGGTGCCGCGTGGCGGCGCGGGCCGCGCCGCCGCGCGCATCGCCGCACTGCTGGCTGGCCAGTGACCGGCACTACCACAGAGGGGACAAACATGACGAGGCCGGGCACAGACTCTTCCCAGTGGACGATGGTAGACGAGGGCTGGGGCCGCAAGGCGGTGGACTTCGCGACCCTTAGCGAGCCAAGCAACTGCCGGGAGTACGTTGCTGTGCATCATCGGCTCGGCGTCGATGCCGGGGACCGGCTGCTCGACGTGGCATGCGGGTCCGGGCTGGCGATCGAGCTCGCTCGCCTGCGCGGCGCCTCATGCGCCGGGATCGACGCCTCGGCCCGGCTGGTCGCGGTGGCCCGGAACCGGAGCCCGGATGCCGACATCCGGGTCGGCGATATGAACGCCCTGCCGTGGGACCCGGCGTCGTTCGACGTCGTCACCAGCTTCCGGGGGATCTGGGCCACCACACCCGGCGCGGTGGCCGAGATACACCGGGTCCTTCGCCCCGGCGGACGCGTCGGGATGACGGTGTGGGGTCACCTGAAGGTGTCCCCGGGAGCATGGGCGCTGGCGCCGTTCCGCCTGGCCGCGGCCGAGAAGGTCGGCAACCAGGCGGCGATGGTGTCACTGGGCCGGCCGGGTGCGGGCGAGCAGCTCCTGGAGTCATGTGGTTTCGGCGATGTTGAACGCTGGGAGGTTCCGTTCGCCTTGGAGTTCGCGGACCCAGAGGTGTACGCGCGGGCACTGGCCTCTACCGGGCCGGCTTATGAGGCCATCCAGAACGTCGGCGAGGCTGAGTTTCATCGCGCGGCCGTCGAGCAGGCTCAGGGGCAGCTACGGGATGGCTTGCCGCTGCGGGCCGAGATCAAGGTCGTGGGCTACCTGGCCCGCAAACCCGAAGGAGCCGAACGCCCATTACCGGCCGTCGGCAAGAGCCCGCGACCGCCGGTCCGGTCACGGCCGGGCCGCCTGCTCCCATGAGCACCACCAGGTTGAGCGGCCGCCGACCGTGCCGTGCACCATCTCGTGCCCGCAGCGCGGGCACCTTCCGCCCGGGCGGCGGGCGGCGATGACGTCGCCGGTGTGCGCGCCGCCGCCGTCGGCCAGCGCGGAGGCCAGCACCGACCGCAGCGCCCGGTACAGCCGCTCGACGTCTTTACGCTGCAGCCGGTTGACCGGCGTAGCGGGTGAGATTTTGGCCTGCCACAGGATTTCGTCGGCCAGCAGGTTGCCCACCCCGGCCAGCTTGGACTGGTCGAGCAGGCGGGCCTTGACCGCGATCGTCCCCCGGGCCATCAGGGTGCGGAACTCCGCCAGGGTGACCTCGGCCGCGTCCGGGCCGAGCGCGCCGATGTCGGGGTTGAGCACGATGCGCCCGAGCCGCCGCTTGTCGAACAGGGCCAGCTGACCGCCGTCGGCGAACTCCAGCGTGAAGCGGTCCCACTCGGCCTTGCGCGGCTGCGCGTCCCGGCCGGGCGGGTCACCGCCCTCGGCTACCCAGCCGTCCGGGGCGGTGACCACGATGCGGCCGCTCATGCCCAGGTGGATGCCGAGGTCCGGGCCGGAGATGGCCGAGCCGTCCAGGCCCGAGGTCTCGCACCACATGGTCTTGCCGCGCCGGTGCGCCGCGGTCAGCGTGCGGCCGGTCAGCGCGGCGCGCAGCTCGCCGGGGGAGTACGGCCGGCAGACGAACGTGTCGGCGTCGTCGACGCCGACGATGCGCCGCCCCAGGGCCAGGTCGGCGATCAGGCGGCGGGCGGTCTCGACCTCGGGCAACTCCGGCATCTAGCCCTCATCCCCGCGCAGAGCCGCGAACCGGTCGGCGGCCCGGTCGAGCTGAGCCAGGATGTGCTCCTTGGCCGCGGCGTCCAGCGGCGTGTCCGGCCGGGCGATGAGGTCCCGCAGCACCGGGACCAGCGGCGCGTACTTGTCCGCCAGCCGGTACAGACGGGGACCGGTGGTGTGGATCAGGCCGACGCCGTTGTCGGTGAAGTCCGAGGCCTTGATGACCCGGGCCCACGGGTTGTCGCGCAGGCTGTCGGCCACGTGCTCCCGGTACTGCTCGTCTTGGTCGCGATCCGGCGCGTACGGCGGGTTGGTCACCGCGCCGACCAGCTCGGCCACCCGCGGGCCGAACTCCGAGGCCAGCACAGCGAGCGCGGCCGGCTGGTCAGCGTGCCCCCCGGTCAGCTCGGCGGGGTGATCTTCCACCGCGTCGTGCAGCAGCGCGGCGCAGACCACGTCGGCGTCGTGCACGCCGTAATGCGACATGATCCGGATCGCCACCCGCAGCAGGTGGTTGACGTACGGTTCGGTGTCCCGGCGGTCGTCGGCGTGCAGCCGGGCGGCCAGGTCCAGCGCTCGCTCTAGCCGGCGGCGGTCCGCGTCGGCCCAGGACCCGATCTCGACCGCGAACCGGCCCCGTAGTCCCGCTTCGCCGTAGGTCGAGGTGATCGCGTGCAGCGGCATCGTGGCCAGGAGCCGCTGCTGGTCGCCGTCCATGACCTAGAACTAGCACACCGTCAGCCCGCTATGTCGGCCATGTCCGCAGGCTCGGGCAGCAGCGGCAGGCAGATGGCGAACCTGGTCCGGCCGGGGCGGCTGGTCACCGTGATGCTGCCGCCGTGGGCGGCCACCACCGCGTCCACGATGGCCAGGCCCAGCCCGGTGCTCTTGCCCGCCGCGTCCAGGTCGCGCGACCGCGACCGCGACGTATCGGCCCGGGTGAAGCGCTCGAACAGCTCCGGGAGCAGCTCGGCGGGAATGCCGGGGCCGTCGTCGGTGATGCTGAGCTCCACCCACGGTGCGGCCGGCCGGAGGCCCCGCTCCACCAGCCCGCCGTCCGGCGCCACCGGTGAGTCAACCAGGGGAGCCGCCTGGACGTGCAGCGCGACGCTGACCGTGGAGCCGGGCGGGGTGTGCTTGCCCGCGTTGCTCATCAGGTTGGCCAGCACCTGGTGCAGGCGGTGTTCGTCGCCGCGGACCAGGATCGGGTCGCTGGGCAGGTCCAGCCGCCAGTGGTGATCGCGGCGGGCTACTCGCGCGTCGCTGGTCACGTCGATGGCCAGCCGGGACAGGTCGACCGGCTCGCGCTCGAGCGGGCGGCCCGCGTCCAGCCGGGCCAGCAGCAGCAGGTCGTCGACCAGGACGCTCATTCGGGCCGACTCGGACTGGACCCGGGTCAGCGCGTGGGTCACGTCCTCGGGCACGGGGCCGCGGTGCCGCAGGGCCAGCTCGGCGTAACCACGGATCGCGGACAGGGGAGTGCGCAGCTCGTGTGAGGCGTCGGCCGCGAACCGGCGCAGCCGGGCCTCGCTGGCCGCGCGGCGGCTCAGGGCCCGCTCGACGTGGAACAGCATCCGGTTGAACGCCGCGCCGACCTGGCCCACCTCGGTACGCGGGTCGGTGTCGGGCACGCCGGCCGGCAGCGTCACCTCGCCCGAGTCCAGCGGTAGCTCGGTCACCCTGGTCGCGGTGGCGGCCACCCGGCGCAGCGGCCGCAGCGAGAACTGGACCAGAGCCGCGCCCAGGATCACCGCCAGCCCCAGCGCCACCGCGAACAGCACGTGCTCGGTGTTCTCCACCTTCTCGAGCGTCTGGTTGACCGTGGTCAGCGGCAGCCCCGTGACTAGGTCGGTGCCGTCCGGACCCTGCACCTTAGTAAGCATGAACTCGACGCCGAGCAGCGTCCGCTCCTGGGTCGGCGCAGGGGGCGCCGAGCCACCAGGCGGACCGGGCGGGCCAGGCGAGCTCTGCCCAGCTGAGGCCGGGAGGTCCGCCAACGTAGTCTTATCCGCGGGGGAGAGCGTGTCCGACTTGGACACGTAATTCTGGTAGAGGATTGCCCCGCTGGGGGAGAGCACCGCCTCGAATGTGCCGGGGGCTTGCCCGGTGCCGCTGCAGTTGGCGTAGTCACCGGGGCCGGGCGCCTGATCGGAGTCTTGTCCCCCCGCCCCCGGAGCGCGGCCGCCGTTACTCCGGTAGTAGGCCATGTTCGCGCAGGTCGACCATGCGGTGGTCGCGGTCTGCAACTGCCCGTCAAGCGCCGACATCAGCGAGTTGCTCAGTGACTGGGCCGTGACCACACTGACCAGGACGCTAGCCAGCCCGAACAAGACGATCAGCCCGACGATGAGCTTGCCGCTAATGGTCCGGAACGACAGCACGCCCGCCCACCGTGCCAGCCGGCCGTGGGGCCGCACCGCACGGGCGGGCATTAGCTCGCCGGCTTCAGTACGTAGCCGACGCCGCGGACGGTGTGGATGAGCGGGGCGCGGCCGACGTCGATCTTCTTACGCAGGTAGCTGATGTACAGCTCGACGACGTGGGCTTGGCCGCCGAAGTCGTAGTTCCACACCCGGTCCAGGATCTGCGCCTTGGACAGCACGCGCCGGGGGTTGCGCATGAGGAACCGGAGCAGCTCGAATTCCGTCGCGGTCAGCTCGATGAGGTCGCCGTCCCGGCGGACCTCGCGAGCGTCCTCGTCCATGGTCAGGTCGCCGACCGTGAGTAGTCCCTCAGTGTGGACGCGGGTCAGGTTGGCCCGGCGCAGCAGGCCGCGCAGCCGGGCCAGCACTTCCTCCAGGCTGAACGGCTTGGTCACGTAGTCGTCGCCGCCGGCGGTGATGCCCGCTATCCGGTCCTCCACCGCGTCCCGCGCGGTCAGGAACAGCACGCACACCTGCGGTATCTCGACCCGGAGCCGGCGCATGACCTCTATACCGCTGAAGTCGGGGAGCATGACGTCCAGCACCACGGCGTCGGGGCGGAACTCGCGCGCGGTCCGGACCGCGTCGGCCCCGTTACCCGCGGTCTTTACCGTCCAGCCCTCGTACCGCAGCACGCTGGCCAGCAACTCGGCCAGGCTCGGCTCGTCGTCGACCACGAGCACCCGCGCCGGGGCCCCGTCCTCCCGCTCAATGCCAGGTGCCGACAATCCCGGCCCGGGGGATCCCGGGTCCGGGCTGTAGTTATCCATGTTCCTCAGGCTCACTCGTCATGATCAGATCTGTGCCTAGTATGCCCGCGAGGCACGGGTCCTTTGTCCAAATTCTCACCTAGTGCGAACTCCCTAGGCCTCCCATCTCATGCGAATCATGCGACCGGCAGGTCAGAACCCGCTATGAGTACCCTCTGAGATCGCCACGAACCTGGCTGGCCCGCACCAACCCTGGGGAGCACCTGAAGGAAGCCCCGGGCCAGGAAACCCGGGGCTCAGCCGGTGCCGAGGAGCCGTCCGAGCTTGGACGCGGACGGGGACGGTGTCGCCCCGGCCTCGCGCAGGGCCTGGCCGACCGCCTCCAGCAGGCCCCCCACCTTGGCGCCCTCGACCGCCTCGACCTCGATCTCGCGCCACCTCATGGGCTCCGCCCCGGGCTGGTCGAGCCGGTCAGCGGTCACAAGGTCGTCGGCCACTTCGGCCAGCGGCTCGCCCGCCTGACCGGCCAGTGTCACCACGGTCCGTTCGGTATCCAGGATGGCAATCGGGTGCAGAGGCCGGCCTGCGGTGATGTCCTGGACCTCAGCGGCCAGCTGCGCCGGGACGGTTCCGGTGTCGCCCTCGCTGAGCGGCGTGCGGATCTCCTGCCTGGTGTCCTTGCGCACCGGCAGCTTGAGGTGCCAGCCTTCGTCCGGGCCGCCGACGCGGCGGCGCAGCGTGACCCGGTGCTTGATGAGGTCGAGTTCCTCGGTGTCGAAGTAAGTGGCGCTCAGGTAGTACCGCTGCCGTCCCGTCGCCTTCGTGCGTCCTTCCAGGCCGCTGAGGTCGGGCAGGGCGAAGTCGGCGGCGGCGTCGTACTTCTGCTCGGTTTCGAGGTGCTTGCCCATGCTGTCGGTCACGCTTTCCAAGGCTAGTCGTGGTACACCGCGAACCGTGTGCCGGGTCGCTCCATAATCAGCGCGTCGTCGGCGGGCTGCGGCTGGTCAGCCGAGGTCCGCGGGTACGCGTCGACGTGCAGGCCCGTGATGCCCGGCCGGCCCGCCTCGCCCCAGGCCTGGACGTGCGCAGCGAGGTCAGCGGCGAGCCGCGCCGCGTCCGGGCCGAACCCGGCCGTGTCCAGAGCGAGCAGGCCGGATCGGTCAGCCGTGGCGCAGGTGAGGATGGCCAGGCCGTCGCCATCTAGCAGCCCGAGGGTGGAGTGCCAGCCCGGTCCGCGCCACGGCGCCCCGGTGAGCCGGCCCCCGGACCCGCCGCGCCGCCCGGACGGCCGTTCCTCGGTGAGCCGGAACGACCGGGGCTCGTGGGCCGCCAGCCACAGGCCCAGCCCCCAGAACACCTGCGCCGAGGTGGCCCGAACCCCGGTCGGGTGCCGCGCGGCTGGCCCGGCCGCCAAGGCGGCCACGGCTTCCCCGGCCACCTGCGGCGTGCCGTCGGCCAGCATCCCGTCAGCCAGCATCCCGCCGGCCGGTATCCCGTCGGGCAGCAGCAGGGACAAGCCCGGCGCGAGCGGCACGACGCGTTCGGGTCCGGCCAGCACGCCGCGCATCCGCATGAACCCGCACGGCGCGAGCGATCGGCTCGTCCACGGCCCGTCGAGGGTGGCCGGGTCGGCGCGCTCGAACGCGACCGACAGCTGGGTGCCGCGCACGTCGAGCGGTACCACGATCCGGGCCGACGCGGCGGCCTGCGCCAGCCAGGCCGGGGCCAGGTCGCTGACGCCGACCGAAGCGATGATCCGGTCGTAGGGCGCGTGCTCCGGGTCGCCCCCGGCGCCGTCCGCAACAACCACGGTGACGTCGCCGAACCCGGCCGAGGCCAGGTGCTCCCGGGCCGCCGCGACCAGCTCGGGGTCGATGTCGACGCTGGTCACCTGGCCTGTCGGGCCGACGATGTGGCTGATCAACGCGGCGTTATAGCCGGTCCCGGCGCCGATCTCGAGCACCCGGTGGCCGGGGGCCAGGTCCAGCTGGTCCAGCATGATGGCCATGATGGCGGGCTGGGAGGAGGAGCTGATCGGCTGCCCGGCCTCGTCCCGCTTGGTCACGATGGCGTCGTCGCGGTAGGCGGCCTCCGGCCGCTGCTCGGGCAGGAACAGGTGCCGCGGCACGGCGTGCAGCGCGGCGGCGACGCGCTCGCTGCCGATCCGGTGGGCGGCGACGACGCGGGTGGCCAGCCGCTCGCGCATCCGCGCGAGCTCATCGCTCACGGCGAGGCCCGGCGGTGCCCCACCCGGAACGCGGCCACGCACAGGGCGGCCAGCCCGATCAGGCCGGCCAGCACGAAACTGTTACCGGCCAGTAGCTGCAGGCCGTGCCAGTGGAACTCGGGATACCACGGCTGGTCGCCGGTCGCGAAGTAGTGCGTGGGCCCGTACCAGAACAGCCCGGCCGGGGTCAGCCCGGACTGGGAGAGATCCCAGAACTGCGGCCACGCGCCGAACACCAGCACCAGCCCGCCCGCGGCCACCCACCACGCGGCCCGGACCACGCCGCGGGCCCGGGCCCCCAAGTGCGCCAGCAGCGCGATGGCCGGCGCCACCCAGACCCAGTGGTGGTCCCAGCTCAGCGGTGAGACCAGCAGGCCGGTCAGCGCGCAGGCCAGCATCGCGGCCACCGGCTGCCCGGCACGGTACAGGACGGCCGCGGCGACCAAGCCGACGATCACGACCAGGATCCCCGCCACGATCCACGGCACGGTGCCGGAGGTCACGCTGCCCGCCAGCCGGGTCGCCGCGCCGCGCAGCGACTGGTTGCCTCGGGTGCCGAGGAACACGATCCGGTTGGCCTTCAGGAACAGCCCGTGCACCCAGTAGGTGCCGGAGTCCTTGGGCAGCACCGCGTAGCCGAGCGCCACCGTGGCTACGAACACCCCGGCGGCCACGGCGGCCTGCCGGTACCTGCGGACCAGCAGCAGGTACGGGATGAAGATCAGCGGGGTCAGCTTCACCCCGGCCGCCAGGCCAATCCCGATCCCGTGCCACCAGCGGGTCTGACCGCGCAACGCCGAGGGGGTCAGCAGGTCGGCCACGACGAGCAGCATGAGCAGCAGGTTGACCTGACCGAGGCCCAGCGTCTGCTGCACCGGCTCGGTGAGCAGGGCCAGCGCGGACACCCCGAACGTCGCGCCCAGCCGGACCCGGGGCCGGTCCGCGTAACCCAGCGCCCCGAACACCAGCCACAGCGACAAGCCGAGGGCGGCCAGGCTGACCAGGGTCATGGCCCAGCGCATCGCCGTCCAGGACAATACCGACGCGATCGCGAAGACCGCCGCGGCGAACGGGGGATAGGTGAACTGGACGCCGTTCTGCCCGGTCCAGTCGTACAGCGGTGAGGCCCGGTGGCCGTCGTAGGCGGGCGCGACGTGCCGGACGATGAGCCCGCCGTTCCGGTACACCACCAGGTCCCGCATGGCGGCCATCGTGGACAGGTGAGTGGCCAGGTCGGCCAGGTACACGGCCAGCACCGCGAGCAACAGGACCGCCCCGGCCGGGAGCAGCCACCGCGTGCCGTCGCGGGGCGTACCGGCGGCCGTCGCCGGCTGGGCCCCCTTGGCCCCCTTGGACCCCTGGTCCGCCGCTGCTGGCTCTGCCCGCACCGCCACGTCCCTCCATTAGGCCCAACGCATCATCGGCTGGCACGAATGGTGTCGTGCCAGCCGATGATAGTGGGTCGAGCTACCCGACGGTCTGCGTCTCGTCGTCGCGGGTCTCGACGGTCTCGGTCCGCGCCCGCCGGAACGGCAGGGTCAGGGTCGGGCCGGTGCGGGCCGGAACCCTCTCCTCGGCCGGGATCGTCTCGGCCGCCGGAGCGGTCTCGACGACCCGGATCCCGGAGGCTACGGACATGATCCGGCCGAACGCCGCGGCTGCGACGAACATGATGACCAGGCCGAGCGCGGAGAAGAAGCCGAGTTGCTCCATGATCCGCATGAACTGGGTGGAACTGGCCGGCGAACCGCCCAGGGTCACGTGGTTGTTCCACAGCGGGCTGAGGATGGTGCCGAGGGTGAACCAGGCGCCGGCCGCCGCGGCCAAGACGGCGCCGAACAGCGCGACGTGCCTGCCGGTGGCGATCATGAGCAGGATGCCGCCGAGGAACACCGCCGCGCCCGGCAGGATCTCCAGCCACAGCCGGGCTGTGCTGTAGGTCCAGGCCGTGTCCGGCGTGTAGGCGTAGTGGAAATACGGTCCGATGAAGGGGATGAGTGCGCCCCAAAGTCCGAGCAGGACCAGCAGGAATCCACTGGCCGCCCCTCGGCTGCGCCGCATTTGCAGCATCCCAGCCATACCTATCACTTCCTGAGTGAGTACCGATTGTGTAGTTAGCGGACCTGACCGCCAGGCCCCCTACCCGGAGGCACGCGTGGTATTCGGGCCGAGGGGTAATGTTTCGCGACGTGGACATCAGGCGCCTGGTGCCGCGCACCGATCTGGTGCTGGCTGACCCCCGGCTGGCCGAGGCCGAACGCCGGCTGGGCCGGACGCTGGTCAAGGCAGCGGTGGGCCGCGCCCAGCAGCGGGCCCGGGACGGCCAGATCGCTCCGGAGCAGGTCGCCGACGCGGCGGTCGCCGAACTGCCCGCCCGGGCCGCCGGGCTGACTCCGGTGATCAATGCGACCGGGGTGCTGGTGCACACCAACCTGGGCCGCGCGCCGCTGTCCGCCGCGGCGGTAGACGCGATCGCGGCCGCCGCGGGTTCCTGCGACGTGGAGTTCGACCTGGCCGCCGGGGTCCGCACGCGCCGGGGCGCGGGCGCGCTCAACGCCCTGGCCCGGGCCGTCCCGGCGGCCGAGGCGGTGGCCGTGGTCAACAACAACGCGGCCGCCCTGGTCCTCGCGGCGACCGCCCTGGCCGATCCCGAGGCCCCTGAGATCGTGATCAGCCGGGGTGAGCTGATCGAGATCGGCGACCGGTTCCGGCTACCCGACCTGCTGGCCTGCACCGGCGCCACGCTGCGCGAGGTCGGCACGACCAACCGGACCACGGTCGCCGACTACGCCGAGGCCACCGGCCCGCGGACCGCGTTCATCCTCAAGGTGCACCCGTCGAACTTCCGCATCGAGGGCTTCACCGCCACCGTCGGCGTCCCGGCCCTGGCCAAGCTGGGCGACAGCCACGGCGTTCCCGTCGTGTTCGACATCGGCTCCGGGCTGCTCGTCCCGCACCCGCTGCTGCCCGACGAGCCCAGCGCCGCGAGCGCGCTGCGCGACGGCGCCGCCCTGGTCACCGCGAGCGGGGACAAGCTGCTCGGCGGCCCGCAGGCCGGCCTGCTGCTCGGCCGGGCCGACCTGGTGCGCCGGATGACCCGGCACCCGCTGGCCCGCGCCCTCCGGGTGGACAAGCTGACCCTCGCCGCCCTGGAGGCGACCCTCACCGGACCGGTACCGCCGGTCGCCGCCGCCCTGGCCGCCGACCCGGCTTCCCTCTTCGATCGAGCCGAACGGGCCGTGGCTCACCTAGCCCAGACCGGCCTCGACGCGCGGGTGGTTCCTGCGTCGGCGGCGGTGGGCGGGGGCGGCGCGCCGGGCGTCGAGCTGCCCAGCGCGGCGATAAGCCTGCCCGAGGCGCTGGCCGTCCCCCTGCGCCGCGGAGCCCCCGCCGTAGTAGGCCGCCTCGAGGGCGGGCGGCTGCTGCTGGACTTGCGCTCGCTGCTACCCGAGCAGGACGAGCCCCTAGTTGCAGCCATCCTCGCGGCCGCTCGAGCGTGATTTCCATGATCGCGGGCAGTTTGGGCCGAATAGCGACCAAAAGTGCCCGTGATCATGATCGCGGAGCCCGGCCGTGCAGGTGATCGCGACCGCGGGGCACGTGGACCACGGGAAATCCGCCTTGGTGCGAGCGCTGACCGGGATGGAGCCGGACCGGTGGGCCGAGGAGCGGCGGCGGGGGCTGACCATCGACCTCGGGTTCGCCTGGATGACGCTGCCCGACGGGGAGCGGCTGGCGTTCGTGGACGTGCCAGGCCACGAGCGGTTCGTCCCGAACATGCTGGCCGGCGTGGGCCCGGTCCCCGCCGTGCTTTTCGTGGTGGCCGCCGACGGCGGCTGGATGCCGCAGTCGGCCGAGCATCTGGCCGCCCTCGACGCGGTCGGTATCCGGCACGGGCTGCTCGTCGTGACCCGCTGCGACCTGGCCGATCCCGGCCCCGCGACCCGGCAGGCGCTTGAGCACGTGTCGCGCACCAGCCTGGGCCGGGTGGATGCCGTCGCGGTGAGCGCGGTGACCGGCGCCGGGCTGGCTGAACTGCGTGCCGCACTGGTCCGCCTGGTCGCCTCGCTGCCCGTCCCGGACGCCGCGGCGCCGGTTCGGCTCTGGGTGGACCGGTCGTTCAGCATCCGGGGCAGCGGCACGGTGGTGACCGGCACGCTGCCCGCCGGGACCGTCCGGTCCGGCCAGGAACTGCTGCTCACCCCGTCTATGCGCCCGGCCAGGATCCGCGGCCTCGAGTCGCTGGGCGAGCCGGCCGCCTCGGTCAGCGGGGTGGCCCGGGTGGCGCTCAACCTGCGCGGTATCCCGGCCGACCTCCCGGCCCGGGGCATGGCCCTGGTCGACGCGGGCCGCTGGACGATGACCAAGGTGGCCGACATCAGGCTGGCCATCCCCGCTGGCCTCCGGCTGCCCCCCGAGATCACCGTGCACATCGGCTCCGCGCGGATCCTGGCCCGGCTGCGCCCCCTCGGACCGGTCCCGGACGCCGGCGGCACGATAATAACCCGGCTGACACTGCGCGAACCGCTGCCGCTGCACGTGGGCGACCGCCTGCTGCTGCGCGATCCGGGCAGCGCGGGCGTGACCATCTTCGGCGCCACCGTGCTCGACGTGGTGCCGCCCGCGCTCGTGCGCCGCGGCGCGGCCGCGGCGGCCGGGCGTGAGCTAGCCACCTGGCCAGACGTCCCGGCGGCCGCCGACCTGCTGCGCCGGCATGGCCTGTTGCGGGCCAGCGCGGTAACGGCCATGGGCGTGACCGGAAGCCTCCCGGCCCCCGTCACGGCTAGCGGCTGGCTCGCCGATTCCGCACGCTGGGGCGAACTGCGCGGGCAGCTTACCGAGGTGGTCGCCGCGCACGCCCGGCGCGACCCGCTGGCCATCGGCCTGCCGCCCGAGGCGGCCCGGGCCGCGCTCCGGCTGCCGGATCGGGCT
>Ga0302229_10000811_pt1 | contig 24158 bp, 26 predicted proteins | sample II_Palsa_N1_3_FD_193518 | JGI IMG/M metagenome (GOLD analysis project Ga0302229, IMG submission 193518) | Peat permafrost microbial communities from Stordalen Mire near Abisko, Sweden - II_Palsa_N1_3 | ecosystem: Environmental > Terrestrial > Soil > Palsa > Peat permafrost | place: Sweden... | reverse complement strand
TCCGGATCAGGTCGCGGGACGCCTGCGGGCTGAAGCCGTTGATGCTGTGCGCGAAGCCGCCGAGCAGGAGCGACCGCTCCGCTGTCTCCGGGTGGACGCGCACGGCGGGATGCTCGGTCTTGAACACGGTGGAGACGAACTGCCGACGGTGCGCCGCGACCACGGCGTCGCCGTTGACCGGAATGCCGGCCGCGTAGTCGTAGGCGTTCGTGTGGACGACCCGGAGCCGGTCCGCCAGGTCGCGCAGTTCGGCCGGCAGGCTCGCGTAGGCGGTGACGGTGTTGGCCCAAAGGGTGTCTCCGCCGACCTCGGGGATGACCACGGCCCGCAGCATGGTGATCGCGGGCGGCCGGTCGACGAACGTGACGTCGGTGTGCCACTGGTTGGCCCTGACGCCGTGGGCCGAATCGATCTCCTCGATCAGGGGCTGTCCGGGCGGCGACTCGATCGTGGGATGGCCGAGGGTCAGCTCGCCGAAACGCCTGGCGAACGCGACCTGGGCGGCGTAGTCCAGGCGCTGGTCACGCAGGAAGATCACCTTGTGGTCGAGGAGCGCCTGGCGGACCTGCGCCACGACGTCATCCGGAAGCGTTTCGGCGGCGTCGACACCGCCGACTTCGGCTCCGATCTCGCCTGCTAGGCGGGTAATTCTGACCTGGATGGCTACGGGAGACATCGGTTTCCTCTCGGTGTCGGGTCCTTGCTCGTACCGAAAATGGGCCTCCTGTGGAGCGTGTCAACTCGCTCGAGCCTTGTCAACAAATACTATTGACTTTATAGACAATTGGGCTACCGTGAGTCCATGCCTGAGACCGCCGAGGAGGGCCTCATCACGAGCGACCAGGCCGCCCTTCCCACCGCCCTGCTCAGCAGCGACACGCGGGCGCCCGCGAGATCGCCGGGCCGCCGCTGGCGCGGGTACCGCCTGATCAGCCCGATCGTCGCGGTCGGCCTCTGGCAGGCGGCCAGCAGCACCGGGATCCTTCCGGCCAGCAAGCTGGCCTCCCCGGCTTCGATCGCGCACACCGCGTACACCCTGGTGGTCACCAACTCACCGGCCTACGGGACGCTGCAGGCATCGCTGCTCGCGTCCTGCGAGCGCTGGGCGGTGGGCTTGGCGATCGGCGTCACCGTCGCCGTGCTGCTCGCGGTGATCACCGGGCTCAGCCGCATCGGCGAGGCGACCCTCGACCCGATCCTGCAACTCCTGCGCGGCATCCCGCTGCTCGGGCTGATTCCGCTGTTCATCGTGTGGTTCGGCATCGGGGAGCTGCCCAAGGTGCTGTTCGTCGTGCTGGCGGCCCTGTTCCCGATGTACGTGGCCACGTTCGCCGGCATCCGCGGCGTCGATGCCAAGCTGGGCGAACTCGGGCAGGTCCTGGGCCTGCGCAGGAGGGAGATGATCCGGCACATCGTGCTGCCCGGCGCGCTTCCGGCGGCGCTGACCGGGCTGCAGCTGAGCGTGGTCTTCTCCCTGATCGCGCTCGTCGTCGGCGAGCAGATCAACGCGACCAGCGGTCTCGGGTTCATGATCACGCAGGCCGAGCAGTTCCTGAACACACCCGTGATCATGGTGGCGCTCATCGTCTACGCGATCCTCGGCTTGCTCGCCAACGGCGCGGTGCGCCTGCTGGAAAGAAAGGCACTGGCGTGGCGTCGCGACTTTGGACAATAAAAGACCATTCTCCCGAACGGGCCGTGGCCTCTGCCCCCGATCCCGTGACGTCGGCCCCGGCGGCATCCGTGCGCGGGCTGAGCCGCGCGTTCGCCGGCCGCACCGTCCTGGCCGGGCTCGACCTGGACATCGCCGCGGGCGAGTTCGTCGCGCTGATCGGGCGCAGCGGATCGGGCAAGTCGACGCTGCTGCGCGCGCTGGCCGGGCTGGACCGGGAGGTAACCGGCCAGCTCTCGGTGGCGGGCCCGGTGTCGGTCGCGTTCCAGGAACCACGGCTCGTGCCGTGGAAGACGGTGCTGGCCAACGTCACGCTCGGGCTGCGGGTCGCCGACCCGCAGGCCGCCGCGCGCACCGCGCTGGCGGAGGTCGGGCTGGCCGAGCGCGCCTCCGCCTGGCCCCTGACGCTGTCCGGCGGCGAGGCGCAGCGGGCCTCGCTGGCCCGGGCGCTGGTCCGCGAACCGCGGCTGCTGCTGCTCGACGAGCCGTTCAGCGCGCTGGACGCGCTGACCAGGATCACCACGCACCGGCTGGTGGTCGCCCTGTGGGCGCGGTATCAGCCTGCGGTGCTGCTGGTCACGCACGACGTGGACGAGGCGCTCACGCTCGCCGACCGGGTTCTGGTCCTGGGCGACGGGCGGATCACCAGCTCCTCGCCGGTCACCGTGGCCAGGCCGCGGGACCGGGACCATCCGGATCTCGTCGCGCTGCGGCTGAAGCTGCTGACCGAACTCGGCGTCCCAGCCGGGGAAACCAACTGATCAGCTAAGGAACGATCATGATATTTCGACCAAGGATGTATGCCGTCACGGTGGTCGCGCTGGCCGGGCTGGCCGCGGCGGGCTGCTCGTCGTCGTCGTCATCGTCGAGCACGGGAAGTACCGACGCGAGCAGTGCCAGCGCGTCGGCGTCGGCGTCCGGTTCGGTGAACCTGTCCTCGGTGACGCTGAACATCGGCGACCAGAAGGGCACCGGGGCCGAGGCGGTGCTGACCGCGGCCGGCCTGCTGAACACGCTGCCGTTCCATGTCACGTGGTCCGACTTCACCTCCGGCCCGCCGATGCTGGAGGCCATGGCCTCGGGGGCGGTCGACATCGGCGGGGTCGGCGACGCGCCGCCCGTGTTCGCCGCTTCCGGCGGCGAACAGGTCGAGATCGTCGGCGCTCGCCAGACCAACGGCGACCAGGACGCGGTCGTGGTGCCGAAGGGCTCGCCGATCACCTCCATCGCCCAGCTGAAGGGCCAGAAGATCGCCTACGGGTCGGGCAGCTCGGGGAACTACAACCTGCTGACCGTGCTGACCAAGGCGGGGCTGACGACCAAGGACGTTACCTTGGTGAACCTGCAGCCGGCCGAGGCGCTGGCCGCGTTCACCTCGGGGGCCGTAGCCGCCTGGGACATCTGGCCGCCCTACGTCCAGCAGGTCGTCGCGCAGGACGGCGCCAAGGTGCTCGCCACCGGGTCCGCCTACGGCAGCCCGTACTCCTACGAGGTCGCCTCGAAGGCCGCCGTGGCCGACCCGAGCAAGGCCGCCGCGATCAAGGTCTACCTGACCACGCTGGACAAGGCCTATGTCTGGGCGGCGACCCACCCGTCCGCCTGGGCCGCAGCCTGGGGCAAGGCGGCCGGGCTGCCCGCCAGCATCATGGACGTGGCCGCGACGACCGACGCCACCACCCCGATCCCGGTGACCAGCGCCATCGTCTCGTCCGAGCAGAACCTGGTGGACCAGTTCTTCGCGGCCGGGCTCATCCCGACCAAGGTCGACATCTCCGGTTACATCACCAGCGAGTTCAACTCCACAGTGACCGGATCGTCGTGAGCCACGCGCTCGGCACCGAGGGCGAGCGGCTGACGTTCCACTGGTTCCTGCCCACGTCCGGCGATGGGCGCTCCATCGTCGGACGCGGGCACAGCATCCCCACGGAGGCCGACGCCGACCGGCCGCCCTCCGTGGAGTACCTGGCGCAGGTGGCCAAGGCGGCCGAGCAGCTCGGGTTCGAGGCGGTGCTCACCCCGACCGGCACCTGGTGCGAGGATGCCTGGCTGGCCACCGCCGCGCTGATCGCGCACACCACCCGGCTGAAGTTCCTGGTGGCGTTCCGGCCCGGGCTGGTCACCCCCACCCTGGCCGCCCAGATGGCCGCGACCTACCAGCGGATCTCCGGCGGCAGGCTGCTGCTCAACGTGGTGACCGGCGGCCAGCCAGCCGAACAGCGCAGGTTCGGCGACCACCTCTCGCACGACGCCAGGTACGAGCGCACCGGCGAGTTCCTGGCCATCGTCCGAGGCGCATGGACCGGGCAGCCGTTCGATTTCACCGGCGAGCACTACCAGGTCGAAGGGGCCACGGTGATGCGCCCGCCGGACCCGGTGCCCGGCGTGTACTTCGGCGGCTCGTCGGCCGCGGCCGGGCCGGTCGCGGCCAGGTACGTCGACACGTACCTGACCTGGGGTGAGCCGCCCGCCCAGGTGGCGGACAAGATCGCCTGGATCCGCGGCCTGGCCGAGGCCGAGGGCCGGACCATGCGGTTCGGCATCCGGCTGCACGTGATCACCAGGGACACCGAGGAGGAGGCCTGGGCGGTGGCGGGCGCGCTGCTCGACCGGCTGGACCCCGACGAGGTCAAGAGGGCCCAGGAGATCCTGGGCGCCACCGAGTCGGCCGGCCAGGATCGGATGCTCTCGTTGCACGAGTCCTACCGGAGCAGCGGCCGGGCCGGTGACCTGGAGATCTACCCGAACCTGTGGGCCGGGGTCGGGCTGGTGCGGGGCGGCGCGGGCACCGCGCTGGTCGGCAGCCACGGCCAGGTCGCCGACCTGATCGAGGAGTACGCCGGCCTGGGCATCTCGGAGTTCATCATGTCCGGGTACCCGCACCTGGAGGAGGCGTACTGGTTCGGCGAGGGGGTGCTGCCCGAGCTGCGCAGGCGCGGCAGGTGGTCCCGGGACCTAGCGGCCTTGTCCTAATCGTTATCGAATCGGCCTGGTCACGGCGGCGCTCCCGGGCGTGTTAGTTACGTGCCTGTCCAGACCGATGATTTCGGGGAGTTCTACGAGGCCAGCTACCGCCGCGTGGTCGGGTTGGTAGCCGCCATAGTCGGCGACCGGCAGCAGGCCGAGGACATCGCCCAGGAGGCTTTCTCCCGGGCGCTGACCCGGTGGCACCGAGTCGCCCGCTACGAGCTGCCCGAGGCCTGGGTGCGCAGGGTCGCGCTCCGGCTCACCGTCGACGCGGCCCGGCGGGCGCGCCGGGCCAGGATCATGTCCACGCTGCTGGCGGCGGGGCAGCGCGGGGCGTCCAGCGACCGGTACGACGCGCACGACCCGCTGCAGGCAACGGCGCTGAGCGTCGCCCTGATGCGGCTGCCGCTCCCCCAGCGCCAGGTCCTGGTGCTGTATTACCTGGCCGATCTACCGGTGGATGACATCGCACGCGACTGCGGGATTTCGGTGGGCACGGTCCGGGCCCGGCTGGCGGCGGCCAGGCACCGGCTGCACCGCGAGCTCACGGAGTCCGACGAGGAGGTGCCCAATGTTCGATGACTCGCTGCACGGGCAGCTTGCCGATTGGGTACGCCCGGTCACCAGCCTGCCCATCCCAGACATCCGGGTCCTGCGGAGGCGGGCCCGGCGGCGCGGGATGCGCAGGGTTGTCACGGTCGCCGTGGTCACCATCGTGGTCGCCGCGGTCGCTGGCGGCGTGACCGCCAGCCGGGCCGGAACGGGGCGGCCTGCGGGGGGCCGCCCCGTGGCGCCGCAGACCGCCCCGCCGAGGATCGTGATCCACGGCCGGTGGCAGCCGGCCGGGCCTCTCCCTAGCGCCGGCGCCAGCCCGGCCGTGGCCCCGTACATCGTGATTCCCGGCTACGGCGGCGCCGGGGGCGCCCAGGTGAGAAACATGTTCACGGGCCGGACCATCGTGACCATCAAGCCGCTGCCCGGCCAGTACGTGATAGGGGCAGCGGCAGCAGGCGACGATCGTACGTTCGTGTTGCAGGCGGAGATGGGCGGCCAGCAGCAGGAGTTCGGGGGAGGCAAGGTGGGGCCGCAGCAAAATCCCACCACCATCGCCTTCGATGAGCTGCGCCTCGGCTCAGACGGCCGGCCGCTATCCCTGGTCACCCTGCTCACCGTCTCGGCCAGGGATGCCATGGCGGGATTTGCCATCTCCCAGGACGCCAGCATGCTCGCGTACGCCAACTCGCAGAACAACGGGTTCGAGACCGTGTCGCTGGCGACGGGCGCGCGCCGGTCATGGGCGCCGCCCGACAGCGGGACCGTATCCGGGACCAGCCTGTCGTGGGCGGGCGACCAGACCCTCGCATTCGAATGGCTGGCGGGCGACAACCGCCATCCGCCGGGACTAGGACTCCGGGTGCTCAACATCGACGCACCGGGCAACCTGCTGCAGGCCTCCCGGCTGGTTATCCCGTACGGCCAGTACTGCGGGGCCACCGCAGCGTGCCAGGATGGTCAGCTGCTCACTCCGGACGGATCCAAGATGCTGGTCACCAGGGTGGCGGCGGACGGCCAGGACTACGCGGACAGCGTGGCGGAGTACTCCGCCAGCACCGGGCAGCGCCTCGCGGACGTGACGCCGACGATCCAGACTCCGTACGCGGGGCCACCCTGCGTGCCGCTCTGGACCGACCCGTCGGGCGACCAGGTGATCTCGTTCTGCGGGGAGCACGGTGAGCGGTACGACGACGGCCACCTCAGCCGGGTCACCCTGCACCCGCCGATGTACGGCCTGAACTTCGGCGCCGCGTTCGTCTGGTAGCTATCCTTCCTGCCATGCCCGTCGACTTCGCGTCCTTCGCAGCCGTACTCCGGGACCTGGGTGTGCCCGGCCAGGTGCGGGAACTGCCCGAGCCCGCGCCGACCGCCGCGACCGCCGCCGCCCAACTCGGCTGCGAGGTGGGCGCGATCGCGAACAGCCTGATCTTCAGCGCGGACGGGGCGCCGCTGCTGGTCATGACCAGCGGCGCGCACCGGGTCGATACGGTCCGGGTGGCGGCGCTGGTCGGGGTGGCCGCGGTGACTCGAGCCGGCGCCCGTTCGGTGCGGGAGTGGACCGGCCAGGCCATCGGCGGTGTCGCCCCGGTCGGGTATCCCGCGCCGATCCGGACGCTGGTCGACACGTGGCTGGACAAGTACGACGTGGTCTGGGCGGCGGCCGGGCACCCGCACACCGTGTTCCCGACCTCGTTCGCCGAGCTCATCCGCATCACCAACGGCACGCCCGCCGAGGTCGGCGCGGTGCCAGGAGCGTAAGGAAGCGCCCTCGGATCGGGCTTTTCCATGATCGCGGGCAGAAATGGCCGTATACGGGGCAAAAGTACCCGTGATCATGGTCGCCGCCCGGAATGTCTCAACCTCAAGTTCGGACATAACGGGATATAACGGGGATCGGCAAACCTGATCCGCGAGCGGATCAGGACCGGGAAATTATCCGCGCGGCTTGCGCCAGAGCAGTGAGTAACGGAACAGCAGATGACGGCGGTAGCGGACGCCGGGCAGTGTTTCTGTGGCTGCCGCGCGGACCTCGCGCCAGCTCATTTCCGGGTACAGGATGGGCGCCCCGGATTCGCCCTGGTGGTAGATGGCCCGGTAGAAGAGGTTGGCCGGGAAGCCCGCGGCGCCCGCGAGGAGGTCGGTGATGGACTTGTCGGCGGCTAGGCCGACGACCGCGAGCTGGCCGCCGGGGCGGAGCAACCGGGCCATGGCGGTCAGCGCGGCGGCGAAGTCCATGTGGTGCAGCGAGGTGTTGGCGCAGACGAAGTCGAAGCTTGCTTCGGCGAAGTCGTAGGCCAGGAAGTCGGCCTCGATGAACGTGACTCGGGCTGGGCCGGCGGTGCGGGATCGGGCCCGGGCGATCATGCGCGGGTCACGGTCGATGCCGGTCACCTGGGCGCAGCAGCCGGCGAGCCGGCCGGCGAGCATCCCGTCTCCGCAGCCGACGTCGAGCGCCGCGCGGCAGCCGGCCGGGACGGCACCGAGGATGACCGGCTGGTAGTGCACATTTTGGTTCCAATAGCCGGCCCGAGCCATCACGCCTCCTGGGTCCGGAGGATACCGTTGGGCCTATGCGCGCGCTGATCATCGTTGACGTGCAGAACGACTTCTGCGAGGGCGGGTCGCTGGCTGTGGCCGGCGGGGCCGCGGTGGCCCGGGCGGTCAGCGAGCGTCTGGCGGGCGCTCATGACTACGCGCACGTGGTGGCGACCAAGGACTTCCACGTCGACCCGGGCAGCCATTTCTCCGACCACCCGGACTACGCGGCGTCCTGGCCGCCGCACTGCGTGGCGGGCACGGCGGGGGCGGACTTCCACCCGGACCTGGACACCTCGGCCGTCGAGGCGACCTTCCGCAAGGGGCAGCACGCGGCGGCGTACAGCGGGTTCGAGGGTGCCGACGACGACGGGACGCCACTGGGCGACTGGCTGCGCGGCCACGGCGTGGACGCGGTCGACGTGGTGGGCATCGCCACCGACTACTGCGTGCACGCGACCGCGGCGGACGCGGCCCGGGCCGGCTTTTCCACCCGGGTGCTGCTCGACCTGACCGCGGGCGTGGCCCCGGAGTCGACCGCGAAGGCCATCGAGGACCTGCGCGGCGCCGGGGTGGAGCTCACCGGCAGCTCCTAGCGGAACCGGGCGGCCGGTGGGGGTGCGTGCTGGCAGGCGCCAGCTCAGTGCTGGTCGCCCGCCAGCACCTCGCGGAGCCTGGCGGCGAACCCGTCGGGATGGCTGCCGAACCCGCCATGGCCACCGGGGAACTGCGCGGGCTGGCCGCCGAGCCGCTCGGCCAGCGCGTGCGCGGTCTGGTAGACCATCTGCTCCGGCGCCGACTCATCGCCCACGCCCACCACGATGCGGGTCGGGCTCCGCTGCAGCGCCGCCAGATCCGGCTCGTAGTTGCCGATGACCGGGATCAGCCGCCCGGCGAACAACTCCAGGTTGCCGCCCATCCGGGCCCTCGCCGCCACGTCTTCCCGCGTCTCGTCGCTCCGCGCGGGCGGCCCGCCGTTGCCGAAGCCGACGCCCTTGGTGAACATCTGCAGGGCCGCGAACGTGCCCGCGCTGCGGTAGGTCTCGCCGACCTGCTCGTTCAGCGCGTGGTACCGCGCGGCGTCCGGCAGCAGCTCCGAGACGGGCGGCTCATGCGCGACCAGCGTGCGCACCCGGCCCGGATACCTGGCCACGAGATCCAGGGCGTACGTCGCGCCGCCACTCGAGCCGAGCACGTCGGCCTGGTCAGTGCCCACCGCGTCCAGCAGCCGGCCGGCGTCGTCGGCAAACAGCCCGACGGTCAGGTCATCCCACGATCCCTGCATCGGGCTACGCGAGTTGCCGCGGCAGTCATACGTCACGACGGTGTAGCCGTCGGCGAGCCGATCGGCAATGTCCTTGAACCCATCGGCGTCCATCGGTCCGCCCGGGATCATCAGCAGCACCGGGCCGGAGCCCCGCACCTCGTAGTACAGCGATGCGCCCGGCACCTGCAACGTCTCGGTCTTCACGGTTCTCCTCTAGCGGGCGGAGAGGGCCCAGGCCCGGATCTTGGCGATGCGGGCCTGGATCTGGTCGGCGGTGGCCTGCGGGAGCGCGGGGCCGCCGCAGGTCTGACGGAGCTCGGCGTGGATGACGCCGTGCGGCTGGCCGGTGCGGTGGCTCCAGGCGCCGACCAGGCCGTTGAGCTCCTTGCGGAGGGCGGCGAGCTGCTGGCGGGTGACCGGCTCCGCGGCGGCGGGCTGGGGTTGGGTGGCGGGAGCGGGCTGGGCGGGGGGGGAGCGGGCGGCGAGCTGGGATTGCTGGCGCTTGCTGAGCAGGGTGCGGACCTGGGCGGGGTCGAGGAGGCCGGGCAGGCCGAGGAAGTCTTCCTCCTCCGGCGAGCCGGCCGCGGCGGCGGTGCCGAACTCGCCGCCGTCGTAGAGGACCCGGTCGAAGTGGACGGACGCGTTGAGGGGCTGGAAGGCCGGCTCGTCCAGGCCGGCGTCCGGGGTGTCTCGTTCGCGCTGGGCCTCGGCTAGTTCGTCCGCCTCGGGCGTGTCACTTGTGACGGCTCGAAGCACGTGGTCCCGTTCGGCCTCCAACTCGGCGGCGAACCCGAGCAGGACCGGTACCGAGGGCAGGAACACCGAGGCCGTCTCGCCCCACCTGCGCGCCCGGACGAAGCGGCCCACGGCCTGGGCGAAATACAGGGCGGTGGACACGCTGGTGGCGTACACGCCGACGGCCAGGCGGGGGATATCCACGCCCTCGGAGACCATTCGCACGGCAACCATCCAGCGGTCGCCGGAGTCAGTGAACGCGGCGATCTTCTTGGTGGCCGTGGGATCGTCGGACAGCACCACGGCCGGGCGCTTGCCGGTCAGGCCGCGCAGCAGCGCGGCGTACGCGCGCGCGTCGGCGTGATCGCCCGCGATGACCAGGCCGGCGGCGTCGGGCATGTCGCGGCGGACCTCGGTCAGCCGCTTGTCCGCGGCTTCCAGTACCCGGCCGACCCACTCCCCCGCCGGGTCGAGCGCGGTCCGCCAGGCCTGCGCGATCTGATCCTTGGTCATCGGGGTGCCCAGCGTGGCGGTGATCTCGTCGCCGGCCCGGGTGCGCCAGCGCATCTCGCCGGAGTAGGCCAGGAAGATCACCGGGCGTACCACGCCGTCCTCGAGCGCGGGCCCGTAGCCGTAGACGTAGTCCGAGGCGCTGCGCTTGCCGCCGCCGGGTTCGTCGACGTAGCTGACGAACGGGATGGGGTTGGCGTCGCTGCGGAACGGCGTGCCGGTCAGCGCGATCCGGCGCCGGGCTCCGTCGAACGCCTCCTTGACCGCGTCACCCCAGGACAGCGCGTCGCCCGCGTGGTGGATCTCGTCGAAGATGACCAGCGTCCGGCGGTTCTCGGTGCGCTGCCTGTGCAGCGCCGGGTGCGCCGCGACCTGCGCGTAGGTGACCGCCACCCCGGCGAAGTCGGCGCCCGCCCGGCCCTGGGCGTTGCTATAAGCGGAGTCGATGGCGATCCCGAACCCGCTGGCCGCCTGCGCCCACTGATGCTTGAGGTGCTCGGTGGGGGTGACGATGGTGAGCGTGGCGACCTCGCGCCGGGCGAGCAGTTCGGCCGCGACCGTGAGGGCGTACCTGGTCTTGCCCGCCCCGGGCGTAGCGACCAGGAGGAAGTCACGTCGGGGCAGCCTGAAGTACTCGTGATACGCGTCCTTCTGCCACCCGCGGAGACCACTAAGTAGAGGAGGGATGCTCACGAGGCCGAAACTCTACCGGCTTCAGTCCTCGCCTTCGCCGCCTTGGGGCAGCATTTCGTAGATCTCCTTGCAGGTGGGGCAGACCGGATAGCGCTTGGGGTCGCGGCTCGGCACCCACACCTTGCCGCAGAGCGCGGTGACCGGCGTGCCCGTCACCATGCTGTCGACGATCTTGCCCTTGTCGACGTAGTGCGCGAACCGCTCGTGATCGCCGTCACCATGCGACAGATCGGGGCGCACGTCCTCCTGGATGCTGGTGCCCTGGTCCGGAAGAACCTCAGTCTCGCTCACCTGGGCGAGTCTAGTTCAGCCCGCGTCTAATTCAGACTGGGATCATCCGGATATGTGGCTACGTAGGCGAGTTCGCCGCCCTGGCGGCGCAGGACGGCGGGCCACAGCCGGTCCGGCTCGGCGCTGAACGCGTCGGCCGGCTCGGCCGGCACCACGTACCACGCCCCCTCCTCGATCTCGGCCTTGAGCTGGCCGGCGCTCCAGCCGGCGTAGCCCGCGTACACCCGTAGCGAGGCGACCGCGGGGGCGAGCAGGCCGGGCGGGGCATCGAGGTCGACCAGGCCGAGCCTGGTCATGGCCGGGGCACCGCCGTCCAGCGGGTGCCAGCCGACCGGCTCGTCGGTCCCGGGCACCAGGGCCAGGGCGAGCGCGCTGTTCGGCGAGACGGGACCGCCGGTGAACACGACCGGCGGGTCGGTGGCCAGATCGGTCCACGGCTCGAGCACCTGGCCGACCGGGACCTGGGTGGGCCGGTTCAGCACCACGCCGAGCGTGCCCTGCTCCGGTTCGTGCTCCACGACCAGGACGACGGTGCGGCGGAAGTTCGGATCTCCCAGCAACGGGGTGGCGACCAGCAGCCGACCCGTCAGAGCGTCCGATGCTATGTCGTCCATGTATCTATCATCGGTCAAGGTCGGCCCGGCCACGAATTAGGAGACACTAGGCGCCATGGTCACGTGGGTTCCGCCCTACCTGGGGTCCGCTGGACTCCAAGCGTACGGTGCGCACCGCGTAGGCTGAAAAGGTGAGCACGGAACCGGTCGCTGATGCTCGTGGGCTGGCGCTCGTACAGGATACGAGCCCTGCTGCCGACTTCGGAGGCGACGCTGAGATCGACGTCACCCGGCTGCGCGTTGCCCTGGCCCGGCTGTCCCGCCGGCTGCGCCGTCACGAGCTGGCGGGCCTGACGCCCACCCAGCTCGCCGCGCTGTCCACGATCGGCAAGACCGGGCCGATGCGGCTCGGTGACCTGGCGGCCGCCGAGGGCATCGCGCCGTCGACGCTCACCCGGCTGGTGACCGCGCTGGAAGACAGCGGGTACGTCCAGCGGACCGCGGACCCGAGCGACGCGCGCGCCAGCACCCTGGCCATCACCGCGCACGGCCAGGAGGCGCTGGAGCGCATCCGCACCGAGACCACCCTCATGCTGACCGCCAGCCTGGAGCTGCTCACGCAGGACCAGCGGTCCGCGCTGGCCGCGGCGCTGCCCGTGCTGGAGCAGCTCGCGGACACCCAGGGGTCCCGGTTATTGCCGCTTGGTTATTGCTGGTCGGCTAGGCGGCGGGCCAGTTCGTCGCGTTCCCTGGTGACCTCGGCGAGCTGGTCCTCCAAGTCGATGATGCGACGGATGGCCTGCAGGGTGATGCCCTCGTCGGCCATGGAGACGACCTGCTGGATGACCCGGATCTCATAGCGGGTGTAGCGGCGCTGGCCGCCAGCGGACCGCCGCGGCGAGACGACCTGCAGCTCGTCGACGCGGCGCAGGAACGCCTGCTTGACCGCGAGCATGTCGGCGACCTGCCCGACCGTGAAAATCGGGGTGTGTTCGTCCTCGAACGGTGATGGAGCCATGGTTCTGCCTCCTTTCTGGGCCTCCTTCCTGCCCAGATGGTAAGCGGCCGGCGGGACGCATCTGCGCCCGCCGGCCGCTGGTGTTACCGAGCTGCTGCTGACCTGGGTCAGGCAGCGAGCTCCTGGTGCTGCTCGTCGCCCTGGCGGACCTCCACCTTGCGCGGCTTGGCCTGCTCCAGAACCGGGATCCGGACCTCGAGGACACCATTGTTGTAGGCGGCCTCGACGGCGTCGGCGTTCAGGTTCTTGGACAGGGACAGGCGGCGCGTGAAGGTACCGAACGTGCGCTCGCGGACGAAGAACTTGTCGCTCTCGGCACGCTCTTCCTCCCGCTTGACGCTGACCGACAGGACACCGCGGTCCACGGTGACATTGATCGTCTGTGGGTCGATGCCGGGCACGTCGAACCGCAGCAGGACGTCGTCTTCACGACGGACGCCGTCCAGCGGCATGACATTAGCCTGGCCAAACGCGCGCCGGGTGGCCCGGGCGAACGGGTCATAAGTAGTCAGGTACATCTTTGCCTCACCTCCGATTGGTGTGTATGGAGAATTAGGCCGGTCGTTGGGCAACGTCCGTCCTTCATCCTCCAGAGGCAAGGAACCTACAACCCCGTTTGCATATTCCCTTCGGCTAGAAGAGCAGAGCCGTGAGCGTGGACCGGGCCTTGGTCACCCGCGGGTCACGCGGCGGGAGGAGGTCGAACAGGCTGACCAGGTGTGCGCGCGCCCGGTCCCGGTCCTCGCCCGTGGTCCGCCGGACCACGCCGAGCAGGCGGTCGAACGCCTCCTCGATCCGGCCCGTGGCCAGATCGATGTCGGCCACCGCGATCTGGGCCGCCGCGTCACCCGGGCGTTCGGCCGCGTCGCGGCGCGCGCGAGCCTGATCGTAGGAGCCGACCCGGCGGATCAGGTTGACCTGGGCCAGGCCCGCCTTGGCGATCGGGTCGCCCGGCGAGGAGGCCAGCTCTTGTTCGAAAGCGCGGGCGGCGGCGTCCAGGTCGCCGCGCTCCATGGCCGCGCGAGCCTCGGCGAAGGCGGGCGGCAACTGGTCGGCCTCGTCGTATTCGCTGGGGGCGCCGGGGTCCGCGTTCTGGTCGGCCTCGGCGTCGGTGCTGCCCGGCGGGAGCACGCCCAGCTTCTCCGCGACGGTCAGGACCTGGTCCAGCCACTGGCGGACCTGGGCCTCGGGCATGGCGCCGAGGAAGCCGTCCGCCAGCTGACCGCCGATGACCGCCACCACCATGGGGATGCTCTGCACCTGCAGGGCCGCCGCCAGCTGAGGGTTCGCGTCCACGTCCACCTTGGCCAGGATCCACTTCCCGTCGGCCTCGGCGGCGAGCTTCTCCAGGACCGGGCTGAGCTGTTTGCACGGCCCGCACCACTCGGCCCACAGGTCGATGATCACCGGCGTGGTCCGGGATCGCTCGACAACGTCGGTATTAAAGGTCTGCTCGGTGACCTCGATGACGGAGCCGTCGCTCGGCGCGGCGGATCCGGCGGACTGCGCCTGCTGCCTGCGCTGCGCGGCCGCCTGCCGCGCACCCAGATCGACGGCACCGTAGAGTGAAAAATCCCGCGGCTGCATGACTCCATCCTGCCGCATGCGTCCGGTGCTTTGATCCAGGCCTCCCGCCGGGCTTGCGGGGGACCTTTGGTTGCTCTAGAGTAACCGTTGCCTATGAGTAACCAAACCGCGGATGCCGTGTTCGACGCGCTGGGCGAGCCGGTGCGACGGCGCATCCTGGAACTGCTGCGTGAGGGGCCCACGCCGGTGGGCGAACTCGCCGCGCGGTTGCCGGTGGGCCGCCCGGCGGTGAGCAAGCACCTGCGGGTGCTGAGCAACGCGGGACTCATCGAACATCGCAGCGTCGGCACCCGGAACCTGTACCTGCTGGCTCCGGGCGGAATGGCCGCCGCGCAGCAGTGGCTGGTCCGGACCTGGGATACCGTGCTGGCCGCCTACGCCGCCGAGGTCGCTCGGTCGAGATTGGGAGCAGCCCGTGAATACGGCCCCTTTGATACATAGGGAAATACTGGTCGACGCGGCCCCGGACACGGCGTTCGAGGTGTTCACCGCGCGGATCGCGCAGTGGTGGCCGCTGGCCGAGCTCAGCGTCCACGGCGCGGGCACCACGGTGGCCTTCGAGGACGGGCAGATCGTGGAGCACGCCCCGGACGGGGCCACGTCGCTGTGGGGCACGGTCACCCGGTGGGAGCCGCCGGGCGCCCTGGCGTTCAGCTGGCACCCGGGGCGGCCGGCGGACCGGGCCAGCCACGTCGAGATCAGCTTCGCCGCCGCGGCTGACCAGACGCTGGTCACGCTGGAGCACACGGGCTGGGAGGTCTTCGCGGACCCGGCCACGGCCCGGGCCGAGTACGACCACGGCTGGCCGATGGTCCTGGACCGCTACCGGGAGTACGCGGGCCAGGCTGCGCAGGACACCTGGGTGGCGCTGATGCACCGGCCCGGCCCGGCTGCTCCCGCCACCGGGCCCCTGGTGCAGGACCCGCGGTTCGCCGAGCACGTCGCGTTCCTGACCCGGATGCGGGACGCGGGCTATCTGGTCGCGGCCGGGCCGATGGGCGACCGGGCGGGTGAGGGAATGACCATCTTGCGGCTGCCCGGCGCCGATCAGCTGGCCACGGCGACCAGGCTGGCGACCGAAGACGACGCCAGCGTGGTGAGCGGTCTGCTCGCCGTCACCGTCCGCTGGTGGCAGCCGATAATGCAGGCCGAGCCGCTCTGAGCCGCGGGCGACCTCATAACCTTGACCCTCATGACGACGAAACCGCTGCGGTTCGGGCTGGTCGGTACCGGATACTGGGCGCGGATCACGCACGCGCCCGCGCTGGCCAGCACCGAAGGGGTCGAGTTCACCGCTGTCTGGGGGCGTGACCCTCAGGCCGCGGCGGGCCTGGCGGCCGAGTACGAGGCCACCCCGTACCGCGACGTTGCCGCGTTCCTGGCCGCGGTCGACGCTGTGTCGTTCGCGGTTCCGCCGGACGTGCAGGCGCCCATCGCCACGCAGGCGGCCCGGGACGGCAAGCACCTGCTGCTCGAGAAGCCCATCGCGCTGACCGAGCCCGCCGCCGACGGCCTGGTCGAGGCGGTCGAGCGGGCCGGGGTGGCCTCGGTCGTGTTCTTCACCCAGCGGTTCCAGCCGGACGTGCGGGCCTGGCTGGCCGAGGTGGTGGCGCGCGGCGGGTGGGCCGGGAGCGTGTCGGCCTGGCTGGGCTCGGCGCAGCGCGAGGCCAACCCGTTCAACACGCCGTGGCGCCGGGACAAGGGCGCCCTATGGGACATCGGCCCGCACATGGTCTCGCTGCTGTGGGCCAGCCTCGGCCCGGTGACGTCGGTGACCGCCGATCCCGGCCCGGCCGACGTGACCCACCTGGTCCTGCACCATCAGGGCGGCGCGACCAGCGCGACCACCGTCACGCTCAGCGCCACCGAGGCCGCCGCCGACTTCGAAGCCTGGGTGTGGGGTGAGTCCGGCCGGCTGGCCGCGCCCCGCGGGAGCCTGGACCGGGTCGCGGTGCTGAGTGTCGCCCTGGGCGAGCTCACGGCCAACGCCCGGGCGGGGCAGACCCGGCACCCCTGCGACGTGCGGTTCGGCCGCGACGTGGGGCGCGTGCTGAGCGAGGCGCAGCGCCAGGTCGACGTGAGGCACGCGGCCCGCACGTCGACGTAGCATCTGTTGTGCTACTGTGTCGCCATTGGCATCCTCCTCCGCCTGAAGGCGGGGGATTCCAGCTACTGCGCCGATTGGAGCAGCAGGTGAGGTTCGCGGTTCACAGGCCGGGCAACCCCGCCGCCTCCCCGCGCAGTCACGGCGTGCCCCGCCGCGATGTTGATGGCCGCGTTCACATCAGCGTTGCAGGCGAAACCGCAGGCAGTGCACCGGAACACGGCTTGGCTCTCACGCGAAGCCCGGTCCACCTGCCCGCACGCCGAGCACCGCTGGCTCGTCAACGCGGGTTTAATCTTCTCCACCCGGCCCGGGGCCTTGTCCTCCAGCCGGCGCACCAGCAGCCCCCACCCCGACCGCAGTATCTCCCGGTTCAGCCCGGCTTTCTGCCGGACGTTGCGGCCCGGGTTCTCCCGGGTACCTTTCGCCGACCGGGTCATGTTGCCGATCTTCAGGTCCTCGACCCGGATCACGTCGAACCGCCGCGCGATACCGGTGCTGGTCTTCTCCGCCCAGTCCTTACGCCGGTCCCTGTCGCGGGCCCGCAGCCGGGCGATAGCGTGCCTGACCCGCCCGCGCCGGTTGGATCCCCGCCGGGCACGGGCGAGCCTGCGCTGCAGCCTGCGCAGCCTGGTTCGCTCCCGCCCGGTCAGGGCGGGGCAGTGCAGCAGCTGCCCGGTGGACAGGGCCGCGGCGACCGCCACGCCCCGGTCGATGCCCACCACCTGGCCGTTACCCGGTGCGGGCACCGGCGCGGGGATCATCGCGAAGGCGACATGCCAGCGGCCTGCGCGGTCCTGGGTCACCCGGTAGGACTTCGCGCCTTCGGGCACGGCGCGGGACCAGCGGAACCTGACCCACCCGGCTTTGGGCACCCAGACCTGGCCGACGTGGCGGGACACCCGGCGCACGTCCCACTGCCGACCGCGGCCCACGATCCGGAACCCCTCGTCCCGGCCGGCCTTGCGCCACGACGGCCGCCCGGCCGGGTTCGCCGGGTCGAAGAAGGCGGTCATCGCCTGGGTGAAGTCCCGCAGCGCCTGCTGCTGGACGGTCTGGGAGCCTTCGGCCAGCCACGGGTTCCCAGACCGGGCCTGGGTGAGTTGCCGGCACTGTTCCAGGTAGCCGGGCGCGCTTTTCCGGCCGGGGTGCCAGTGGGAGTGCTGTTCGACGGCGAGGTTCCAGACGTACCGGGCGTGGCCGCAGTGGTCCTGCAGCACCGCTTCCTGGGCGGGCGTGGGGATGAGCCGGTACCGGGACATACGAACACACTATCGGACACTGCTGACATTTCCGGGGAGGTGACGCGGCGTTTCCTCCCCGGCCTGAAGACCGGGGTCTCCACGTCGCCATCCTGATGAGCGACACTCCGGAGCAGGATCGGGATCCGCGGCCGGTGAGCCGCGCGGGGCGGACCCGTGATCCCGGGCGACCCGCCTCGCGAGCCGAGGCGACCAGCCGGGCCGCCGCGAGCACGTGCATCGGGATCAGGGAACTGCGCCAGCACGCCAGCGTCTACGTCGACCTGGCGGAGAAGGGGTACACGGTGGACATCACGAACCGGGGACGCCTGGTGGCCCAGCTCGTGCCGGTCAATGAGCCGGGCAGCCCACTGGAACGCCTGATCACGGCCGGGATCATCGAGCCGGCCGAGGAAGGCGGGGGCGTCGGCGACCTGGACCCGTACCCGGCGCCGACCGCCGGCCAGCCGACCGCCAGCGAGATCCTGCGCCGGATACGGCAGGGGACGGACGGGTGATCTACCTCGATTCCTCGGCCCTGGTCAAGCTGGCCCTGACCGAGCCGGAGTCGGCCGCGCTGGCCCGCTGGCTGGCCGAGCGGTCCGGTCAGCCGCTGGTCTCCAGCGCGCTGCACCGGGCCGAGGTGCCGCGTGCGGTCTGGCGCGCCGAGCCCGGCGCGCTGCCGCGCAGCTACCGCGTGCTCAAGCGGATCGCGCGGGTGGCGCTGACCGCCGACGTGCTCGACAACTCGGCCACGCTGCCGCCGCAGACCTTGTGTGCGGCCCACGCGATTCACCTGGCGGCCGCGCTCGCGCTCAAGCGGGACCTGACCGCGTTCGTCGCCTACGACGAGCGCCTGCTCGCCGCGGCCGCCGGCGCCGGGCTTCCGGTCGCCAGTCCCAGCTGAGAGATCGCGAAGATGCCCGGGCGGAAGAGGGGGGAAGAGGGGGAAGATGCCCGGACGGACCGCTACCCCACGTTCTGGTGGTCGCTCGTGACCTCTTGTCACCTGGGCTTCCCGGGGGGCATGGTGGCTTTGAGGCGGCTGGCGAGGAAGTCCGTCCGCCGCGGAAATCTCGGAGGTGGTCATTGTGCCGGTCGAGGAGAACCCGCTGGCGTACAACAGCCTGTGGCAGCTCAGGAACGACACCTGGTCCGGCCTGGAGGAAGCGACCACTCAGCTGGCCCTCGCCGATTCCCAGCGGCGTCCCGTCGAGAAGCTGGTCGAGGGGGTCACCGAGCGCCTGGACATCCTCGGGGCGATCGAGCGATTCTGGGCGTTTCCCGGCGCGCAGATCTACCAGGAGGTACGGCGGCTGTTCGCGGCCGGTAAGTACGAACGGCTGGCCGCGATGGTGGGCCGGGCCAACCGGGCGCTGGTCATCGAGTCCTACCGCGGTGGTCAGGCGTGGGATCTGCGGGCCGAGGACGACAGCTACGATCGCGAGGCCGGCTCGGCCAAGCAGTCCGGCAGCGACCGGCCTTACTTCGAGGTTCTCGTCGTCGAGGACCTGACCGAGGAGCAGGAGCGCGCGCTGCGCGAGGAGCTCCGCCGGTGGCGCCGTCCGGACGATCAGTTCATCTACGAGATCGTCGTGGTGCCCAGCTTCGACGACGCGCTGATGGCCGCGCGCCTGAACTTCAGGCTGCAGGCGTGCGTGGTCCGCCGCCGGTTCACCCACCGCTCCCGCCACGACTCGTCCTCGATCGCCCAGTTCGCGTACAGCGGCGGATCCTCCGACCTGATGGAGCGCTCGCCGGATGACCGCGCCCAGGTCCTGGCCCGGTCGCTCGCCCGGATCAGGCCCGAACTCGACCTGTACCTGATGACCGAGATCTCGGTCGAGGACCTGGCCGGCCGGCTCAGCCACCATTTCCGGCGCATCTTCCACGCCCGGGAAGGGTCTTTGGAGCTGCACCTGTCCATCCTGGACGGCGTCGCGGCCCGGTACCGCGCGCCGTTCTTCAGCGCGCTGCGTAACTACAGCAACCGGCCCACCGGGGTGTTTCACGCGCTGCCGATCTCGCACGGCAATTCGATCGTCAACTCGCACTGGATCCGGGACATGGTCGACTTCTACGGCCTGGAAATCTTCCTGGCCGAGACGTCGGCGACCTGCGGCGGGCTGGACTCGCTGCTGGAGCCGACCGGGCCGCTGCGCGAGGCCCAGCAGCTCGCGGCCAAGACGTTCGGGTCGCGGCAGACGTACTTCGTCACCAACGGCACCTCGACGGCCAACAAGATCGTCGTGCAGGCCCTGGTCCGGCCGGGCGACATCGTCCTGGTCGACCGGAACTGCCACCAGTCGCACCACTACGGGCTGATGCTGGCCGGGGCGATGGTGACCTACCTCGACGCGTACCCGATGAACAAGTACTCGATGTACGGCGCGGTGCCGCTGCGGGAGATTAAGAGCCGGCTGCTGGCGCTGCGCCGGGCGGGCAAGCTGGACCGGGTCAAGATGCTGCTGCTGACCAACTGCACGTTCGACGGGATCGTCTACGACGTGCAGCGGGTGATGGAGGAGTGCCTGGCCATCAAGCCGGACCTGGTCTTCTTGTGGGACGAGGCGTGGTTCGCGTTCGCCCGGTTCCACCCGGTCTACCGGCCGCGCACCGCCATGCGGGCCGCCCGCACGCTGGCCGAGCGGCTCCGCATGCCGGACTGCCGGGGGCACCACGACGCCCAGACTGAGGCGATCGGCCCGGTCGACGCCGCCGAGGATGAGGTTTTGCTGGAGCGGCGACTGGTGCCCGATCCCGCCCGGGCCCGGGTCCGGGTGTACTCCACGCAGTCCACCCACAAGACGCTGACCTCGCTGCGGCAGGGATCGATGATCCACGTGTGGGACCAGGACTTCACGCAGAAGGTCGAGGAGACCTTCCACGAGGCGTACATGACGCACACCTCCACCTCGCCGAACTACCAGATCCTCGCCTCCTTGGACCTGGGCCGCCGGCAGGCCGCGCTGGAGGGTTTCGAGCTGGTGGTCAAGCAGATCGAGAGCGCGATGCGGCTTCGGGACGCCGTCAACAACCACCCGCTGCTGAGCCAGTACATGCGCTGCCTGACCACCGCCGACCTGATCCCGGACGAGTACCGGCCCACGGGCATCGACGAGCCGCTGCGGTCCGGCCTGGCCAGCTGGGTGCAGGCCTGGGAGACCGATGAGTTCGTGCTGGACCCGTCGCGGGTCACCATCTACATCGGCGCCACCGGCATCGAGGCCGACACGTTCAAGCGAAAGCACCTGATGGACCGGTACGGCGTGCAGATCAACAAGACGTCGCGGAACACGGTGCTGTTCATGACCTCGATCGGCACGAACCGTAGCTCGGTGGCGTACCTGATCGAGGTGCTGGTGACCATCGCCCGCGAGCTCGAAGCCCAGGTGGCCGACATGAGCCTGAACGAGCGCGCCGCGCACGAACGCGCGGTACAGCGGCTGACCGCTCCGTCCGCGCCGCTGCCCGACTTCAGCGGCTTCCACCCCAGCTTCCAGGACGGCCAGGGACGGCCCACCCCCGAGGGTGACGTCCGGCGCGCCTTCTACCTGTCGTACCACGACAACTACTGCGAGTACCTCACCCAATCCGAAGCCGAGCAGCGGGTGGAGAACGGCGACCTGGTCGTGTCCACCAACTACGTCACGCCCTACCCGCCCGGCTATCCCGTGCTGGTGCCCGGGCAGACGTTCAGCAAGGAGATCCTCTCCTTCATGCGCAGCCTGGACACGCCCGAGATTCACGGATACCGGCCCGATCTCGGCTACCGGGTCTACGTGGACAAGGCGCTGGAGATCGCGGCGACCGGCCGCCAGCCCTACCCGGCGGCCGGTGACCCTGAGTAACCGCGCTCTGACCGGGCGGCAGAAGGCGGGCGGGACTGCGCAACACCCACGGCCGTTCGGAAAAAAAGAGAAGTTTCTGTGCAACCGGACGGACATCTGCGTCGTCTCTTAAGAGCGCAAGGCACGAGACAGCCTTCGCGCGCTGCGGTGGCCCGGACGTCACGGGGGCGCGCCCGGGCCGGACCCTCGAACGACCTGAGGGAACACGCGAAGGCTGCGACAGCCGGCGACCCCGTCGCCGGGCGGAAATGTGGTAGATGTTGCCGTATCACACGGGCGTTCTGGACGATGCCCCGACCGGCCCCGGCATGGTTATCCCGCCGAGCGGCGGAGGGACGGGGCGGGATACTGCGTGGTTCCCGTCGCCTGCCGGGAACCCCATCGAGGGAGATCCGGTGGGCACGGCTTCCGATGTCGACACCGACGCCGCCGAGCAGTTGTTCAAGACCACCTACCCCAAGCTGGCCGGATGGGTGCGCCGCCTGGTCGATGACGAGGAGACCGCGCACGAGATCGCGGCCGAGGCGTTCGTCCGGCTGCTGGCCCGGTGGACCCGGGTGGAGAGCCCGCAGAGCTACCTGTACATGATCGCGACCAACCTGGTCCGCGACCACTGGCGCAAGGCCGAACGCGAGCGGCGAGCCATCCGCAGCGTCACCGTGGCCACCGCCCTGGACGACGTGGCCTACCCGGCCCAGGACGTGGACGTGCGCAACCTGCTGGCCTCGCTGCCGCCGCGGCTGCGCGACCCGTTCCTGCTGCACTACTACGGCGGGTTCCCGATCCGGGAGGTCGCGGCGCTGCTGCACCGCCCCGAGGGCACGATCAAGGCGGACCTGTTCGCGGCGCGGGCCAAGCTGAAGAGCGCGCTAGGGGAACGCGATGCCTGACCGGCGCGACGACGACCTTGATTCCTGGCTGGACGGGCGGATAGAACCGCTGCCCCCGCCGCCGGGCACCTTCGAGCTGATCAAGCGGCGGGCCCGGCGGCGCAAGTACCGCCGGCTGGCGGTGGGCGCGGCCGCGGCGGCGGCGGTGGTGGCCGCGGCGGTGGCCGTACCGCAGATCGTCAACCTGACCGTGGTGAATCCGGCCACGGCCGCGGGCGTGGCCCACGACCGTTCGGCCGCATCCGCGCCGTCCGCCAGCAGCGGGGCGAACGCCGCGTCGTCATCGGCCTTGCCGGTGCCCTCCGCTGTCCCGGCGCCGGTGCCGGCCAACTTTCGGCCCAGTTCGGTCACGTTCATCGGCACGCACACCGGCTGGGTGATCGGCCAGGCCGGGACCCCCGGCCACTGCGCCACGCAGTACTGCACCTCGGTGGCGCGCACCGACGACGCCGGGAAGACCTGGACCGGGGTACCCGCGCCGCTGACCGGCCCGGCCGACGGCGCCACCGGGGTGAGCCAGATCCGGTTCCTGGACCGCGAGGACGGCTGGGCGTTCGGGCCGCAGCTGTACGCGACGCACGACGGCGGCCAGATCTGGACCCAGGTGGCCACCCACGGGCTGCGGGTCACCGACCTGGAGACGGTAGGCGCCCGGGCGTTCGCGCTGTTCGCCTCCTGCACCGGGACCGGCGCGGCGTTCGCCACCCAGTGCACCAGCTACACCCTTTACTCCAGTCCGGCGTCAGCCGTTAGCTGGGCCCCGGTGGGCGCCGCGACCTCGGGGCTGACCGGGACGGCCGCGTCCCTCGTGCTGACCGGGACCAGCGGATACCTGCTGGCCCCGAGCGGGATGCTCTACTCCGGCCCGGTGAACGGCAGCGCGCCCTGGCAGCAGGTGAAACAGATCCCGTGCCCGGTCGGGCAGCCGCTGGCGGACGGCCAGCCAACCGGGGCGCTGCTCGCCGCCGCGAACGCCAAGGACCTGGTCCTGACCTGCGCGTCGTCAAGCGCTGCCGGAACCCAGCAGGCCAAGCAGGTGTTCACGTCGGCCGACGGCGGGATCGTCTGGCAGAACGCCGGGACCGCGCCGGCCCTGGGCCTGACCACCTCGGCGACCGCCAGCCCGGACGGTACGTACGTCCTGGCCACCGGTCAGGGTATCGACGTGCGGCCGACGGGAAGCCCGACGTGGCAGGCGGCGACGCTGGACGCGCCGGCGCCGGCCGGGGGGTTCGGCTACGTGGGCATGACGACCGATGCGCAGGGCATCGCGCTGCCCGCGGACCCCGCGGTCGGCACGGTCTGGTTTACCTTCGACGGCGGGCAGAGCTGGGCGCCGTCGGCGGTCAGCGGTCCTTAAATCGGTTTGCGCTGGGTGCTCTGGGATGAAGTCGCCGTTGCTTAGCCGCAGGTCGCGGAGCAGGTCGAAGATCTCCTTCAGCTGACCCGGCTCGTACCCGCCGAAGCCGAACTCGGCCGCCATCAGGTCCCGGGTGGCCCGCTCGACCAGGGCGCGGCCCTCGGGGGTGACCTCGGCCAGCCGGCCGCGGCCGTCGGCCGGGTTGGGGTGGCGGACCACCAGGCCCTGACGCTCCAGGCGGCCGATGATGTTCGTGACGCTGGTCGGGTGCACCATCAGCCGCTCGCCGATCATGCCCAGCGGCAGCGCGCCGCGGCGGCTGAAGGTGAGC
>Ga0302229_10000807_pt1 | contig 24267 bp, 22 predicted proteins | sample II_Palsa_N1_3_FD_193518 | JGI IMG/M metagenome (GOLD analysis project Ga0302229, IMG submission 193518) | Peat permafrost microbial communities from Stordalen Mire near Abisko, Sweden - II_Palsa_N1_3 | ecosystem: Environmental > Terrestrial > Soil > Palsa > Peat permafrost | place: Sweden... | reverse complement strand
GCCTCCGGGTGAAGTCCACGCTGCCAGTCGGACGCGTCCGGAGCCGGGCCTCGGGCGGGTTATCGTCGGGAGACGATCTCCACCCGGAGTCCATCCGGATCGCGCAGGTAGGCGGCGTAGTAGCGGCGCCCGTACTGCGGTCGCGGGCCTGGCGGGCCGTCGTCAGCGCCGCCGTGCGTGACCCCTGCGCTGTGCGCGGCGTCGACCGCCGCCTTGCCGCTGGCGGCAAGAGCGACATGGCCATAGCCCGGCGCCGGTGGACGCCCACGCACCACGATCCAGAAATCCGGGCCGTTGACGCCGTACGCGATGGCCCGCTCGGAATCGATCAGCCGCCGCGCTCCGAGCGCGCGAAAGACGGCGTCGTAGAAGCGCCCGGAACGCCCCAGGTCGGACACCTCGAAGCCGATGTGGTCGATCACTCCGGCTTGGTGATATCGCGGTGAACGACCTCGACCAGGTACTGGTCTGACTGTCCGTAGCGGTCGGCGAGGTGCTCGGCGACGGCCACCGACCGGTGCCTGCCGCCGGTGCAGCCGATGCTGACCACCAGGTGCGCCTTGCCCTCCGCGAGGTACTGCGGCAGCAGATAGTCGAGCAGCGGATGCAGGTGCTCGTAGAAGCCGTCCAGATCTCCGTCGCGATTGATGAACTCGACGACCTCGCCGTCGTTGCCGGTCAGCGGCCGCAGGCCCGGCTCGTAATGCGGGTTGGGCAGGAACCGCACATCGAACATCAGGTCGGGGTCGCGCACCGCGCCGTACTTGAAGCCGAAGCTCTCGAAGGTGACGGCCAGCTGTCCAGGCGTATGCGACGGCAGCAGCTCGTCGGCGAGCTTGCGCCGCAGCATCGCCGCGGTCAGGCCCGTGGTGTCGATCACGACGTCGGCGCGCGCCCGCAACGGCTCGAGCAGGGCGCGCTCGCGCGCGATCCCCTCGGCGACACTGCCTCGAGGCGTCAGCGGGTGGCGGCGCCGCGTCTCCTTGTATCGCGTCTGGAGCGTCGCCTCTTCGGCCTCGAGGAACAGGACGCGGTGGCTGACGCCGCTCGCGCGGAGCTCGTCGAGCATCGCCGCCAGCCCTTCGAAGTAGCTGCCCGCGCGGACATCCGAGACGACCGCGGCGTAGGCCACCTTCGAACCGGTGTGCATGAACAGCTCGATCAGTGACCTGATCATCTCCGACGGCAGGTTGTCGACGCAGAAGTACCCCTCGTCCTCGAACGCGGCCATCGCCGTCGACTTGCCGGCGCCCGAGTAGCCGGTGATCACCACCAGGTCCTTGAGCGCGAGCTCCCGCGTGTCCATTGCGCGAAGCTTGACGGGTCCCGCGGACGCGCGCGAGGCGGCGACGTGAACGTCTGTGTCACGATGCCGCCCGTGCGTGATCGGCTGCGCCGCACCTGGACGACGGCGGCATGGCTGCTCGTCGGCACCGCCCTGCTCGCGGCGCTGTCGCCGGCCGTCCGGGCGAGCGCTCGGGGCGACGTCCCGGCGCGCGCGCTGCCGGCGCGGACCGCCGTGCCGCGCGCCGTCGCTGCGGCCGACGCGCCGCTGGCGGTTCGCGTCACCTCCACCGAGCTCGGCCAGCCGTTGCCGGCCGGATTCCTCGGGCTGTCGCTCGAGTACCCGGCGGTGGAGGGATACCTGGGTCGCGACCCGAACGCTCCCAACCCGCTGTTCCTCGCACTCGTTCGCGCGCTCAACCCGGGCCAGTCGCCGATCCTGCGGATCGGCGGCGACAGCACCGACGCGAGTTGGTGGCCGGTGCCGGGGATGCAACGACCGGCGGGCATCAAGTACACGCTGACGCCGCGCTGGCTTGCCGTCACCCGCTCGCTGGCGCGCGCGCTTGATGCCCACCTGATCCTCGGGATCAACCTCGCGGCCGACAGCCCCGCACTCGCAGCCGACGAGGCGCACGCGCTGCTGGCGGGAATCGGGCGCCGCTACGTCGAGGCCCTCGAGATCGGCAACGAGGCAGACGTCTACAGCGAGTTCTCCTGGTACCAGACGCCGCTCGGCCAGCCGGTGTTCGCGCGCCAGCCCAGCTACGACATGGGCGACTACATCGGACAGTTCTCGCGCTGGCGGGCGGCGCTTCCAGCCGTGCCGCTCGCCGGTCCCGCGTTCGCCCAGTCAAACTGGATGCCGCAGCTCGGCTCGCTGCTGGCGGCCGAGCCGCAACTCGCGATCGTCACGTTCCACAGGTATCCGCTGCGCGCGTGCGAGCACGATCCGACGTTCGCCGACTTCGCGACGATCCCCAACCTGCTGAGCGACGCGGCCGCGGCCGGGCTGGCGGACGGGGTTGCGCCGTTCGTCGCGGTCGCCCACGCCGCGGGGCGCAAGTTCCGCCTCGACGAGCTCAACTCGGCCTCTTGCAAGGGGCGGGCGGGTGTGTCCAACACGTTCGCGTCGGCCGTCTGGATCCTCGACACGCTGTTCAACCTCGCGGCCGTCGGCGTCGACGGCGTCAACATCCACACGCTTCCCAGGGCGCGCTACGCGCCGTTCAGCTTCGTGCACTCGCGCGCCGGCTGGCGAGCCAGGGTGCGTCCGCTGTACTACGGGATGCTGATGTTCGCGCGGGCGTTCCCGGCGGGGGCCCGGCTCCTGTCCGTGCAGGCGCCGGCGGGGCCGCTGAAGGCGTGGGCCACGCTCGCGCCCGATGGCCGCGTCCGCGTCGTGCTGATCAACAAGGACCCGGCTCGCGCGGCACGGGTCACCGTCCAGTTGCCGGCGTCGCCGGCCCCCGCGCCGGACGCCGTTTCGCTCGAGCGCCTGTCGGCGCCGTCGCCGGCCGCCACCGGGAGCGTCAGCCTCGGCGGAGAGTCGTTCGGCGCGAGCACCGCATCCGCGCTGCTGCCGGCATCCGACGACCCAGCGCAGCTGTCGCCCTCGAGCGACGGCTACCTGGTGTCGGTGCCGGCCGGTGACGCGGTGATGTTGACCTCCTAGCCCGGCGCTAGACCCCCGCCTTGTGCAGCTCGCGGTGGAGTTCGCGGGCGACCTTCCCGGGAATCCCGGGGACCGACTCGAGCTCGTCCCGCGTGGCCGCCATGATCGCGTCGGGCGAGCCGAAGTGGCTGAGTAGCGCGCGCTTGCGGGCCGGCCCGACGCCCGGCAGCTCGTCGAGGATCGAGGCGGTCATCGCCCGGTCGCGCCGCTGGCGGTGGTGGGTGATCGCGAACCGGTGGGCCTCGTCGCGCAGGCGCTGGAGCAGCTGGAGCTCGGGCGTGTCGTGCGCCAGCCGGAGCGACTCGCGACGCCCCGGGATGAACACCTCCTCGATCTGCTTGGCGAGGGAGACCACCAGCACCCCGCGCTCGCGGAAGCCCTCGAGCACGCGCAGCCCGGCCGACAGCTGGCCCTTGCCGCCGTCGATCACGATCAGGTTCGGGAGCGCCGCGAAGCTCGGGTCGTAGTCACGGTCGTGCGGGGAGCGGTCGTGCTGGGCCTCGAACTGTGCCATCCGCCGGCCGAGGATCTCCTCCAGGGAGGCGAAGTCGTCGGGCTTGGCGGGGGCGGGTGGGTGCGAATCGGAGTCCCCGACGCCGCGGACTTTGAAGCGACGGTAGTCGGACTTCTTCGGCACCGCTCCCTCGAACACGACCATCGACGCGACCGTGTTGGTGCCCATCAGCGTCGAGATGTCGAAGCACTCGATCCGCAGGGGGATCGTGTCGAGACCGAGCGCCTGCTGGAGGCGGTCGAGCGCCTCGACGCGCTGCTGGCGGCGGCGCTCGGAGCGAAGCTTCTCCTGGTCGAGCGCCAGCCTCGCGTTGCGCTCGGCGAGCTCGAGGATCCGGCGCTTGTCGCCGCGCTCCGCCGGGCGGATCTCGACCTTCGCCCCGCGCCGCTCGCCGAGCGCCTCGGCGAGCGCGGTCGTGTCGGCCAGATCGCGTTGGACGACCACCAGCGGCGGGATCGCGATCGCGCTCGCGTAGTACTGGAGGATGAATGCCTCGGCCACCTCGCCCACGCTCGCGTCGGCCGCGTTGTCCAGGTAAAAGTTCTGGCGGTCCGACAGGACGCCGTCGCGCACCTGGAAGACCTGGGCGTTGGCCTCCGAGTCGTTGACCGCCACGGCGATCGCGTCGAGCGTGCCGACGCCCTCGTTGGAGACCCGCTGACGCTCGAGCAGCTGGCGCACCGCCCGCAGCCGGTTGCGCTCGCGGGCGGCATCCTCGTAGCGTTGCTCGGCCGCGGCGAGCTTCATCTCGTAGGCGAGCTTTTGCTCGATCTCCTTGTAGCGCCCGGACAGGAACGCGATCACGCCGTCGATCCCCTTCCGGTAGTCCTCGTTCGAGACGTAGCCGACGCAGGGCGCCTCGCAGCGCTTGATGTAGTAGTCGAGGCACGGAGACCCGGACCGGCGGCCCGGCACCGGGCCCTCGCAGGTCCGGTACAGGAACACCTTGCCCAGCACCTCGAGCGTCGACCGCGTCCGCTTGGCGCTGCTGAACGGACCGAAGTAGGCGCGGTCGCGGCGGTGGCGCTCACGCGTGAAGTACACGCGTGGGAACTCCTCGTCGAGGCTGATCGCGATGTACGGGTATGACTTGTCGTCCCGCAGGCGGATGTTGAAGCGCGGCCGGTACTGCTTGATGAAGTTGAGCTCGGCGAGCAGCGCCTCCGACTCCGTGTGGACGACCAGCGCCTCGACGTGATCGATCATCGGCAGCAGGTCGCGCCCAGCGCGTGTGCTCGGATTGGAGAAGTGCGACGCGACCCGCTTGCGGATCGAGACTGCCTTGCCGACGTACAGGACCTTCCCGCTTGCGTCGCGGAAGATGTAGACGCCCGGCTCGTCGGGGAGCTCACGGCGGCGGTCCGCTGCAACGATCGACACGGCCCCGAGCATAGAACCGTCGGCAGGGCGGCCGGCCGGCAAGCCGGCCGCCCATCGAGCCCTGCGGGGTTGCTAGGAGACCAGGTCGAAGCGATCGAGGTCCATGACCTTGACCCACGCGGCAGCGAAGTCGCTGACGAGCTTGTAGCTCGAATCCTCACATGCGTAGACCTCCGCGATCGCCCGCAGCTGGGAATTCGAGCCGAACACGAGGTCGACGGCGGTGCCCGTCCACCTGAGCTCGCCCGTCGTGCGGTCGCGACCCTCATACACGCCTTCCGATGAGGCGGATGGCTTCCACTCCGTGGCCATGTCGAGGAGGTTCACGAAGAAGTCGTTGGTCAAGGTCTCGGGCCGCTTGGTGAAGACGCCATGCTCGGACTTCCCGACGTTGGCGTTGATCGCGCGCAGGCCGCCGACCAGAACCGTCATCTCGGGCGCGGTCAACGTCAGCAGGTTGGCCCGCTCCACCAGCAGGTGCTCCGCCGGCAACGTCTGGCCGTCCTGGAGGTAGTTGCGGAACCCGTCGGAAGTCGGCTCGAGGACGGCGAACGACTCGACGTCGGTCTGCTCGTGCGTCGCATCCGTGCGGCCCGGCGAGAACGGAACCGGGATCTCATGCCCGGCCTCCTTCGCCGCCTGCTCCACTGCGGCACAGCCGCCAAGGACGATCAGGTCGGCTAGCGAGACCTTCTTTGCGCCCGACTGTGAGGCATTGAATTCCCGCTGGATCTGCTCCAGGCGATCGACGACGCTGGCCACTCCAGCCACGCGGTTCACCTCCCAGTCCTTCTGCGGCGCCAGGCGGATCCGCGCGCCGTTTGCACCGCCCCGCATGTCCGTCCCGCGGAAGGTCGCGGCGGACGCCCAAGCGGTCGAGACCAGCTGGGAGATGGACAGCCCGGATGCGAGGATCCGGTGCTTCAGGCCGGCGATGTCCTCGCGCCCGATCAGCTCATGATCAACCGCGGGGACCGGGTCCTGCCAGATCTGCGGCTCGGCTGGAACCAGCGGCCCCAGATACCGCGTGAGCGGCCCCATGTCGCGGTGCGTCAGCTTGTACCAGGCCTTCGCGAAGGCCTGTGCGAACTCGTCCGGGTGCTCGTGGAAGTGCTTGGAGATCGGTGCATAGATCGGATCCAGCTTCAGCGCGAGGTCCGTCGTCAGCATCACCGGCGGGTGCCGCTTGGTCGGATCGTGAGGATCTGGCACGGTGCCCTGCGCCGCGGCGTCGGTCGGGACCCATTGCTTCGCTCCGGCGGGGCTGGTCGTGAGCTCGTAGTCGTAGCCCCAGAGGTTGTCGAAGAAGCCGTTGTCCCACTTGACGGGGTCGCTGGTCCACGCGCCCTCCAGGCCGCTGGTGTAGGAGTCGTCTCCGTTCCCGGTACCGAAGCTGTTCTTCCAGCCAAGGCCCTGCTCCTCGAGGCCGGCGCCCTCGGGCTCGCGACCGATGTACTGCTCCATGACAGCGCCATGGGTCTTGCCGAACGTGTGGCCGCCGGCGACCAGCGCCACGGTCTCCTCATCGTTCATCGCCATCCGACTGAAGGTCTCGCGGATGTCCCGGGCTGCGGCGAGTGGATCCGGATTGCCGTTCGGGCCCTCCGGGTTCACGTAGATCAGGCCCATCTGCACGGCGCCGAGCGGTCCGGCGAGCGCCCGGTCGCCGCTGTAGCGCTCATCCCCCAGCCACGTGTGCTCGGGCCCCCAGTAGATGTCTTCCTCGGGCTCCCAGATGTCCACGCGACCGCCGCCGAAGCCGAACGTCTCAAAGCCCATCGACTCCAGGGCGCAGTTGCCGGCCAAGATCATCAGGTCGGCCCAGGAGAGCTTCCGGCCGTACTTCTGCTTGATCGGCCACAGCAACCTGCGCGCCTTGTCGAGGTTCCCGTTGTCGGGCCAGCTGTTGAGCGGCGCGAAACGCTGGGCGCCGCTGCCGCCGCCGCCTCGGCCGTCGGCGATCCGGTAGGTGCCGGCACTGTGCCACGCCATCCTGATGAAGAGCGGCCCGTAGTGGCCGTAATCCGCGGGCCACCAGCTCTCGGACCTCGTCATCACCTCGAAGATGTCCCGCTTCACCGCATCGAGGTCGAGCGTCTTGAACTCCTCCGCGTAGTCGAAGTCCTCCCCCATCGGGTTGGACAGCGCAGAGTGCTGGTGGAGGACCTTCAGGTTCAGCTGATTCGGCCACCAGTCCGTGTTCGACCAGCTATGCGCGGTGTGTACGACTGGACACTGGGCCTGGCTATCGGTGACAGACACGTCAATCTTCCTCCGGTCTCATGGTTCGATTCTGTTGCGACGCGACGCACGCGGGGCATCGGCCCCAGTAGATGACCTCGGCTTCGTCGATCTCATAGCCCAAGCCGTCGGCGGCGGTCAGGCATGGGGTGTCGCCGACCGCGCAGTCGACGTCGACCATGCGGCCGCAGTTTCGGCAGATCAGGTGGTGATGGTTGTCGCCGACCCGAGCCTCGTAGCGAGCAGGCGAGCCTGCGGGTTGGATGCGCCGGATGATGCCCTTTTCGGTCAGGGTCCCAACCGCGTCGTACACCGCCTGCAGCGAAATCGCACCGATCTCGGCCCGTACCGCGACGTCGATGTCGGCCGCGGTGCTGTGGGGTCGGTCAGACACGGCGCGCAACACGGCGAGACGCTGAGCCGTCACCTGCACCCCGTGCAGGCGCAGAACGGCGGCTTGATCGGCAGCTGCGCCCATGTGGGAGCGCATCGTAGCTCTTAGATTGGAGCGGCTCAAATATCAGGGCCGCTCTCCGCTGGCACCAAGGGAGTGGGCGGTCGATCCACCGTCTGGGCGCCCGGCGCCGGTATCAGTACGTGCGTGTGCTGCGGTAGACCCTGAAGACCGCGATCGCGCACGCGGCGAGCAGCAGCAGGAAGGCGACGGTACCGCCGCCGCTCGACAGCAGCCGCGGGCTCGCGGTGAACGTCAGCGTCGCCACCCCGACGGCGGCGTACAGGATCGCCCGCAGGCGCGTGCCGAGCGAGAAGAGCGTGACTCGATGCTCGCGGTAGAGCCGGGAGGCGATCCACACGAACGATCCAAGGAACGCCAGCGAAATCAGCTCGATGACGAAATGCGCCCCCCAGCCGGCGCCAGGCACGACCGCGACGATCACCGCGACCGCGAGCACGATCGCGACGTTGCGGACGTTACGGCTGATCCTCACGTGCTTGACCTTAGTGCATCGTTCCGCCGCAATAGGACCCTCTTAGCGGATCAGCATCGCGGCGCGCCGCGGTGTGGTGGTCTCCGGGCCGGCACCTGCATCGGCCGCAGTCGTCTCCTCCGAAGCCGCGTCCGCCGGAGCCGCGTCGGTCGCGTCAGCAGGCTCGGCCGCGAACCGGTAGCCGACCCCGAAGTGGGTGTGGACGTAGCGCCAGCGAGGGGAGACCTTCTCGAGCTTGGTCCGCAGCTTGCGGACGAACACGTCGACGGAGCGATCGCCGCGGACCATCGTGTAGCCCCACACGCGCTGGTAGATCTGCTCGCGCTCGAGCACGCGCCCCTCGACGCCCGCCAGCTGCCGCAGCAGCTCGTACTCCTTGCGGGACAGTCCGGCGGCCTCCTCGCCGACGTAGGCATCGAACATGTCCGGGCGGATTGCGAGCTCGCCCGCAGCCACGACGTCCTCCTCGGGGGGAAGCTCGCCGGCACGCCGGCGCCGCAGCACGGCCTGGATCCGGGCAACCAGCTCCTCCGGATGGCAGGGCTTCGTGATCCAATCGTCGGCGCCGCCCCGCAGCCCGCGGACACGATCAGCGACCTGCGTCGGCCGGGCGACGACCAGCACCGCGAGGCCGGGTAGCTGCGTCGCGATCCGCTCGAGGTAGTCGAGGCCGGTGAGTGCCGGGTTGACGACGAGCGCGTGCAGGCGGAGCGCCGCGAGCTGGTCGGGCCCCGGCCCGTACGCGAGCACCTCCAGCTGCCAGCGCAGCGCCGCGAGCCGGCGCTGCATCACCGTGACGAGACCCGTGTCGTCGTCGACGAACGCGACGCGGACTGCCGATGACTCGCTGGGCAATGCCATCTGAGCTCAAAGTTTAGGGGGGCCCGTGGACCGAACGAGCCGCGCGAGGCCCGCCCCCGCGGTCGCATCGACCCTGCAAGCAAGCGTTTTTCAGGCTCGTTGCACGGGAAATGGGTCCGCCGGCGGCAACTCCGCGGCGCGCTCGTCGCCCGGGGCCGGCGCGACCCGGGGGAAACCGAGCTCGAGCTCGAGCCCACCGCCGCCGAGCGCCCGCGCCGCCACGGTCGCCCCGTGCGCGGACGCGATCGCGCGGACGATCGACAGCCCGAGCCCGAGTCCTTCACCGGCGCCGCTCCGGTCGCCGTCGAGCCGCCGGAACGGCTCGAACAGCTCCTCGACCTCGTCGGGCGGTATCTGATCGCCGCCGTTCGCGATCCGCAGCCATGCCCCGCCAGCGCGGCCGCAGGTCTCGATCTCGATCCAGCGATCGTGCGCGGTGTTGTGCACGATCGCGTTGTCGAGCAGGTTCGCGACGAGGCGCTCCAGCAGCGCCCGGTCACCCGCGGCGATCGCCGGTTGCAGGTCGGCGTGGACGTGAAGGGCGAGCGTCGCCGCCTCGCGCGCGGACAGGAGATCCGACGCCACCTCGGCGAGGTCGATCGGGATGCGCGATTCGATTCCGGCCTGCCCGCGCGCGAGCGCGAGCAGGGCTTCGATTACCCGCTCCTGCTGTTCCCCGGCGGCCACCACCCGCGTGCACGTGCGCCGGAGCTCGTCGGCCGAGGCGTCCGGGTCCGCCAGCGCGACCTCGACCAGCGCGCGCTGGAGGGTGATCGGCGTACGCAGCTCGTGCGAGGCGTTGGCGACGAACCGCCGCTGCGACGCGAACGCCCGCTCCAGCCGTCCGAGCACCCCGTCGAACGTGGCGGCCAGCTCGCCGAGCTCGTCGGCGCGCCCCTCGACCCCAAGGCGCTCGTTCAGGTTGTCCTCGGTGATCTCCCGCGCGCGCAGGTTCATCGTGCGCAGCGGCCGCAGCGCCCGCCCGGCGAGTAGCCAGCCGAGGCCGATCGACAGCAGCGCCATGATCGCCAGCGCGAGCCCCGACTCCGTCAGCAGCGCGCCCAGCGTCTGCTGCTGCTGGGCGGTCAGGGCGATGTTCGCATCCCGCACAAGCTTGGCGATGCCCTTGATCGTGCTCGAGGACAGGAACTGCCGGAGCGCCACCGGCGGACCCGGGACCACGTCGCCGCCTGCCAAGCCGCCGCTGGATGAGCCCGACTGCGAAGCGCCGAGGCGCGTCCCGCCCGCAACGATGGGGACCCCCGGCCCGACTGCGAGTTTCCGACCGCCGCGCTGCTGCCCGGAGCTCCCCAGCTGCGCGTGACTGATCGCGATCACCAGGTTGGTCTGGATCTGCCTGCCCTTCGAGGTGAGCGAGATTTGCTGCGGCTTCGCGCTCGTGTGCGACACGAGCGCGTAGGTGATCCCGAGCAGCGCGGCGCCCGCGACCAGGAAGCACCCCCCGTAAAGTAGCGTCAGGCGCAGTCGCAGCGTCAGCCTGAAAGGGGGCCGCCGCCACCGGCCGCCCCGCCGCGGATCAGACGCGGTAGCCGGCACCGGGCACCGTCTCGATCAGCGGCGGGTCACCGAGCTTACGCCGCAGCCGGCTGACCGTCACCTTGACGACGTTGGAGAACGGATCCGCCTGCTCGTCCCAGGCACGCGCGAGCAGCTCCTCCGGCGACAGGACCGCCCCCTGCGCCGCCATCAGCAGCTCGAGCACCGCGAGCTCCTTGGTCGAGAGCTCGAGGTCTCGACCGCCGCGCCACGCGAGTCGCTGTGCCGCGTCGAGGCGCACATCGGCGCGCTCGAGCACCGGCGGGAGCGCCGGCTGCGCCCGCCGCGCGAGCGCCCGGATGCGCGCCACCAGTTCGGCGAACGCGAACGGCTTGGCCAGGTAGTCATCGGCGCCGAGCCCGAGTCCGGCGACGCGATCCTCGATCTCGCCGGAGGCCGTCAGCATCAGCACACGCGCTCGCCCGCCGTCCCGAACCAACGCCTCGCAGACGCGGTCCCCGTGCAGCTTCGGCAGATCGCGGTCGAGCACGATCACGTCGTAATCGTAGATCTGCGCCTGAGCGAGCCCGGCGCGTCCGTCACCGGCGACGTCCACCGCGATCCCCTGGCGCCGCAGCCCCGCGGCCACGGTGTCGGCCAGCTCCTCGTGGTCCTCGACTACAAGAACTCGCATCTCATCCCCGCCAGTGTCGCGCGCACGTCCGCGAGCATGCGGCCACGCCGGTTACGGGCCGGTTACATCGCCTGTTCCCCCGCCGTAACCAGCGGCCCGGTACAAGTAGCGGCGTGCTCAGAACGCTCGCCCGCACCACCGCGCTGTCGTCGACTCAGATCAACAACGTCCGCCAGGGCGCGCTCGGGATGGCCAAGTGCATGCGCGCGCACGGCGTCACCAACTTCCCGGACCCCGTCGTCTCGGCGGGTCCGGGAGGCCACGGCATCCGCATCCAGGTGGGTGGCCAGGGAGCCGGCATCGTTCCCCGCAGTCCCGCCTCCCAGGCGGCGATACGGGACTGCCAGCCCCTGCTGAACGGGGCCCGCGCCGCCCTTGGCGGCGGCGCGGGCGCCACTCCGTACGCGGCAGGCAACTCGGGATCGTGACCGGTGCATGCGCGACCATGGCGCGAACTACCCTGATCCGAGGAGAGACACGTGAGTGTGCACGGACCCGGTGAGGTGCGAACGCCGCGCGCCTGGCGACGCCTGATCGTCGCCCTGACGCTCGCCCTTGCGATCGCGGTGGTCGTCGCGATCGTGGTGTTGACGGCCAAGTCGCCCGGCGCCTCCTCGCCCAACGACCGCTCGGCGGCGGCCGCCGCGGACGGCGCGACCACCGTACAGCGCCGCAATCTGGTCGAGACGGACACGGAGTCCGGCACGCTCAGCTACCCGGACCCGCAGACGGTCTACAACCGCCTGAGCGGCACGATCACCTGGCTGCCTGCGGTGGGACAGCTGATCGACCCAGGGTATGTCCTGTTCCGGGTTGACAACCAGCCGGTGCTGCTGTTGGACGGACCGACCCCCGCCTACCGCACCCTCGACGCCGACGACAGCCCCGGCCCCGACATCCTCGAGCTCAACGCCGAGCTCGTCCAGCTCGGCTACGACCCCGACGGGATCGTCGTCGACGACGAGTGGCAGCCGGCCACGACCGACGGCGTCGACGATCTCCAGTACAGGTGGGGGGAGACCGAGACAGGCGAGCTGACGCTCGGGCAGGTCGTCTTCCTCCCGGGCCCGCAGCTGGTCTCGACGGTCGACGGCACCGTCGGCTCGACCGGCGGCGGGGGCGGAGCCGCTGACACGGCGCTGATCGATCCGGCGCCCAAGCCAGTGTTCGTCAGCCTGACGTCGACGACGCAGACGACCACCACCCCGACCACCGCCACCGGCACCACCGGCACCACCACCACCGGCACGACCACCACCGGTACCACCACCACCGGCACGACCGCGACGACCACGACGCCCACGACAAGCACCCCGACGACGACGACCGGGACCACCCCGACCACCACATCTCCCGCGAAGAAGAAGAAGAAGAAGAAGAAGAGCAAGACGGCCAAGCCGAAGGCGGCCACCACCGGGCAGGCAGCCACCCAGGCGGAGCTCGCCGCGCTCGAGGCCCTGCTCAGGGCCGAGACCGCCGAGCTGGCGGCCGAGAAGGGCTCATCTCCAAAGTCGGGCACCCCCGCCTCGACGACGCCCGGCTCGACCAGCCCCGCTTCGACCACTCCATCCAAGTCCTCGACGCCGAAATCGTCCTCGACGCCGAAATCGTCCTCGACACCGAAATCGTCCTCGCCAGGCGGTTCGACGGGCGCAGGCAGCGCGGGCAACCCCGTCGCGATCCTCCAGACGACCTCGGACCACCTGGTCGTCACCGTCGACCTGGCGGCGACCTCGCAGAGCGAGGCGGTCGTCGGCGAGAACGTGACCGTCGAGATGCCGGCCGGCAGCACCGTCAACGGCAGGATCACGGCGGTCAGCTCGGTCGCCCAGTCCTCGAGCTCCGGCACCGGAAGCGCCAACGGCGGCTCGGGCTCGACGCCGACGATCCCGGTCACGATCGCGCTCAAGGGCCACATCAGCGGCGCTGGGCTCGACCAGGCGGCGGTCAGCGTCAACTTCGAGCAGGCGAAGGCGACGAACGTGCTGTCGGTCCCGGTGACGGCACTGCTCGCAACGGGCGGCGGCAACTACGCGGTCCAGGAGGCCGTCGCCCCGCACAAGCTGATTCCGGTCACGACCGGGCTGTTCGCCGCCGGCTACGTGCGGATCTCCGGCGCTGGGATCTATCCGGGTCTGCAGGTGACGGACTCGCAGGGATGACGCCGACCGCCGACACCACCGCCTCGCCGCGCGCCCGCCGATGAGCATCCGGCTCGACCACGTCGTCAAGGAGTACCCGGGCGGCGTCACCGCGCTCCGCGATGTCACAGTCGAGGTGCCAGACGGCGACCAGGTCGCGGTCGTCGGGCCGTCGGGCTCGGGCAAGACGACGATGCTGACGATCCTCGGCACGCTCGAGCGGCCGACGAGCGGCTCCGTCCACGTCGCCGACCAGGACGTCGGCGCGGCGTCGGATCAGCGCCTGGCCGGCCTGCGCGCCCACCAGATCGGATTCGTGTTCCAGTCCTTCCATCTCCAGGAGGCGATGACCGCAGTCGATAACGTCGCGACCGGGATGCTGTACACGGGCGCGCCGCTCCGGCGCCGCCGCGAGGCGGCGCGGGCCGCGCTCGAGCGAGTCGGGCTCGGCCATCGGCTCGAGTTCAGGCCGCGGCAGCTGTCCGGCGGCGAGCGGCAGCGCGTCGCGATCGCCCGCGCGTTCGCCAAGCGGCCGCGGATCATCCTCGCCGACGAGCCGACCGGCAACCTCGACACCAAGTCCGGCGGCGAGGTGATCGACCTGCTGGTCGAGCTCGGCACCGACGGCGCGACGCTCATGCTGATCACACACGACCCGGGGATCGCCGGTCGCTTCGGCCGGCAGCTGCACATGCGTGACGGCGAGATCGTCGCCGACGAGCGCACATGACGACCGCCTCCCCCACCCTGCCGCTGCCATCGTCGGGTCCGCCCGCGCCCCCGCTCGAGCGCGCGCGCCTGCCGCCCCGCGAGCTCGTCGGCGTCGCGCTGCAGGGCCTGCGCACCCGCAAGCTCCGGGCGGCGCTGTCGGCGCTCGGGATCGCGATCGGGATCGGCGCGATGGTCGCCGTCGTCGGCGTGTCCGCCTCGGCGCAGGCGAACCTGCTCGCCGAGATCGACGCGCTCGGCACCAACCTGCTGACGGTCTCCCCCGGCCAGAACTTCCTCGGGCAGAACGAGGTGCTGCCGGACACCTCGGTGCCGATGATCGGCCACATGCACGACGTCCTCAGCGACGTCGCGATCTATCAGCTCTCGCAGAACGTCTACCGGACACCGTTCGTCCCGTCCGAGCAGACCGGCGGCATCGGCGTGGACGCCGCCGGCGACAACCTCCCCCAGGTGGTCGGCACCACCCTCGCGTCCGGTCACTTCCTCGACTCGGTCAGCGCCCGCTTCCCCGAGGCGGTGCTGGGCGCGCAGGCCGCGTCGATCCTCCAGATCAGCCAGGTCGGCGGGCACCTGATGGTCTACCTCGGCAACCGGTGGTTCACGGTCGTCGGCATCCTCAAGCCGGTCGTGCTCGACTCCTCGCTCGACTCGACCGTGTTCATCTCGCTCCCCGTCGCCGAGCGGCTGTTCCAGACCCAGCCGAATCCGTCGGAGATCTACGTCCGCGCCAACCAGAACGACGTGATCGGCGTCTCGAACCTGCTGGCACCGACCGCCGACCCGGAGAATTCGAGCGGCGTCGACGTCACGCGCCCATCGGACGCGCTCGCGGCGCGCGCCGCCGCGAAGGGGCAGTTCACGACGCTGCTCCTCGGCCTCGGCGCCGTCGCCCTCCTCGTCGGCGCGATCGGGATCGCCAACATCATGGTGATCTCCGTGCTCGAGCGCCGCGGCGAGATCGGCCTGCGCCGTGCGCTCGGCGCCACCCGCGGTCATATCACCGCCCAGTTCCTCGCCGAGTCCGCGCTGCTCGCCGCGATCGGCGGCGTCGCCGGCCTCGCACTCGGCGCCGGCGCGACCGAGATCTACGCCGTCTCCCGGCACGAGCCGTTCGTCGTCCCGACGTACGCACTGATCGCAGCACCCGCCGCCGGGTTCGTGATCGGGGCGCTGGCCGGTCTCTACCCAGCGATGAAGGCCGCCCGCCTCAGCCCGACCGAGGCGTTGCGGGCCTAGCTCGGTCCCCGGTGCGCAAAAAGCCCAGTCACCCCGCGACTGCCTCGTAGCGCGCGTACAGCTCCTCGACCGCCCGCTTCGCCGCCTCATGCCGGCCCGTCGACTCGGCGCTCCGAGCAGGCGTAGCCCACGCCGCCGGGTCGGCGAGCTCATCCTCGATCGCTCGCAGCGCGGCTTCGGCTGCCTCGATCTCAGCCTCGAGTCGGGCCCGGGCCTTGGCATCCTCCGAGCGCTTCGGTGCCTTCGAGGGCTTCGGATCGCGCCGGGCCCGAGCCGCTTCCTTCCGAGCGGGCGGCTTTGGGCTCGCCCGCTCGGCCTCGCGTTCCGCTCGGACCCGAACGTACTCGGGCCAGCCGCCGACGTACGAGCGAAGCCCGCCATCCTCAAAGGCCACCGTCCGGGTCCCGACCGCGTCGAGCAGCGCCCGGTCGTGAGAGATCAGCAGCAGCGAGCCCTCGAACCCCGAGAGCGCCTCCTCGAGCGCCTCGCGGCTCTCGACGTCAAGGTGGTTGGTCGGCTCGTCGAGGATCAGCACATTCGCGCCTGAATTGACGAGGATCGCCAGCGACAGCCGCCTGCGCTCGCCGCCGCTCAGGCCGTCGAGCGGCTTCTCCGCGTCCTCACCGCTGAACAGGAAGCGCCCCAGCAGCGCCCGCGCCGCGCCCGGGGTCAACCCCGTCGCGTGCTGGCAGGCCTCCACCACGGTGCGCGCTGTCCCCGCGCCGAGCTCGTCCGCGTGCTGGGAGAGGAACCCGATCTTCACGTTGTGCCCGGTCCGGAGCTTGCCGGTGACGACGGGAACGGACTCACCCGCCGGTGGCGAGTCCAAAACCGCCACCGGCGCGGCGCCACGCCTCCCGGGGTTGACGGCCATCCCGGTTGCGGTCCGCGCTTGTGAGCCGTCGTCGGCGAACGGCCGGCGCCCCGCGAGCGTCTCGATCAGGGTCGTCTTGCCGGCGCCGTTGGGCCCGACGACGGATACGTGCTCGCCGCGCTCGAGCCACAGATCGCCGCCGTCGAGCAGGACGCGGTCACCGACCTCGACGCGGCCGTCCTCGAGCTCGAACACGACGCGGCCGCTCCGCTCGGGCGGCTTGAAGGCGAACGCGAGCGCCTCGCCATCCTTCGCGTCGCGCCCGATCCGGTCGATCTTCGCGAGCTTCTTCGCGCGCGACTGCGCCTGCCGCGCCCGGGTGCCGGCGCGGAACCGGGTGACGAATCGTTCGAGCCGCTCGATCTCCGCCTGCTGGCGCTCGATCGCCCGCCCCAACGCGAGCTCGCGCGCCGCCTTCTCCTTGCGCCACTGGTGCCAGGTGCCCGGAAAGAACTTCCCGCGTCCGGCTTCGAGCTCGAGCACGGAGGTCGCGACCGCCTCGAGGAACCAGCGGTCGTGGGCGACGAGCACGATCGCGGCGTCGAGCGAGACGAGGTGGGCCTCGAGCCACTCGAGCGAGGCGATGTCGAGGTGGTTGGTCGGCTCGTCGAGCAGCAGCAGGTCGGGGCTGCCCGCGAGCGCGCGGCCGAGCGAGGCCCGGGTCAGCTCGCCGCCCGAGAACGTCTCCAGCTTGCGGTCGAGCGCCGCGTCGTCGGTGAAGCCGAGGCCGTGGAGCGTCGCGAGCGCGCGTTCGCGCCAGGTATAGCCGCCGGCGTGCTCGAGCGCCGCCTGCGCGTCGGCGTAGCGCGTCAGCGTCGCCTCCTGATAGTCGCCGCCCGCCATCCGCTGCTCGAGCTCCGCCAGCTCCCGCTCGAGCGCGATCAGCTCCGGGGCGCCGGACAGGATGTAGTCGCGCAGGGTGATCCCGCGGTCCCGTGGGGGCCGCTGGTCGTGGAGCGAGACCTTCGCCCCCTTGGCGAGCACCAGCTCGCCGCCGTCGATCGAGTCCTCGCCGGCGAGCATCCGCAGCAGGGTCGTCTTGCCGGCCCCGTTGCGACCCGACAGGCTCATCCGGTCGCGGCGCTCGAGCTTGAACGAGATCCCGCGCAGCAACGGCTCGCCGCTGATGTCCTTCTGCAGGTCCGAGGCGATCACGACTGCCATGTCAGCGCTCCATGGTAGGAGGGGTAGCATCGCTGCCATGCCAACCAGCGACTGGGTACCCGAGCCGCCAGTCCCGCTGCCGCCGTGCCGGACCGTCCACGTCCGCGGCCGCGGCGAGTTCTTCATCCGCGACAGCGGCGGCGATGCCCCTCCGGTGATGCTGCTCCACGGCTGGACCGCGACCGCGGACCTCAATTGGCTCGGCTCCTACCAGGCGCTCCTCGACGCCGGTTACCGGGTGCTCGCAATCGACCACCGGGGCCACGGACGCGGGCTGCGCCCGCTGACCAGGTTCCGGCTGACCGACTGTGCCGCCGACGCCGCCGGCGTGCTGCGCACGCTCGACACCGGGCCGGCGGTGATCGCCGGCTACTCGATGGGCGGCGCGATCGCCCAGCTGGTCGCGCGCGACCATCTCGACGTCGTCAGCGGGGTGATCGTCAGTGGCAGCGCCCAGCACTGGCAGGACCCGGCGCTGCGCCGCTACTGGATGTCGATGGGCGTCTTCGGCCTGACGCTGGCGCTGTTCCCTTCGCGGTTCTGGACCTGGGGCCTCAAGCGTGCCGGGTTTGCCGACGACGCGTTCACCGCTTGGGTCCGGTCCGAGCTGATGCGCCACAGTGCGAGCGACATCGCCGAGGCCGGCCGCGAGCTGGGACGCTTCGATTCGCGGCCGTGGCTGCGCGGGCTGCCGGTGCCCGCGGCGGTCGTCCTGACGTCGCGAGACAGGGCGGTCCCGCCGCGCAAGCAGCGCGAGCTCGCCGCGGCGCTCGGAGCGCCGATCTTCGACGCGCCGATCGATCACCTGCAGGTGACGACCGTGCCGGAGCTGTACAACCCGGCGCTGCTGGCGGCGGTCGCCGCCGTCGGCGGGAAGCGCGAGTCTGCCGCCGCAACGGCGATCGGGTAGCGGCGATCCGAGCCGGCGCCCGGCGCCGTCGATTCGGGTATCTTGTCCGCGATGCCTCGCCCGCGCCTCCTCGCCGTGCTGTGTTCGGCCCTGGTGACGATGCTCGTGTTCGCGCCGATCGCGGGCGCCACCACGTACGGGGGCCAGGGGCTGTACGGCGAGACGAACGACGTCGTGATCACGAACGCGATGTTCGCCACGATCATCTTCTTCCCGGTCGTGATCATCGTCTTCTCGCTGCTCCAGGCGTACCTGGACAAGCGCAAGCACGCCCGCATGGACGCCGCCAAGGCCCGCGCCACCAGCGCGGACTGGCAGGGCGGCTGGTAAGGGGAGCGGACGCTCCCTAAGGGACTAGCGCCGGCGCGGCCGGCGTCACGCCCCCTCCAGCAGGATCCCCTCGCGCAGGCCGCCGCGGCCGATCTGCAGCGGCGCCTGCAGCAGCGTCGAGACGGCCTCGAGGATCAGTAGGCCCGCGGGCAGCAGGGTAACCCGCTCGGCCGGCAGCGCGAATCGCCGCGCGACCTCCGCCGCGGTGGTGCTGCAGAGCGTCTGCAGCGCCACCCTGATCGCGGTCGGGTCGAGCACCGGCCCGGCCAGCTGGCGCAGCGAGGTCGCGCTGCCGCCGACCGCGACGGCGAGCGTGGCGGGCGGCGGGCGCAGGTCGGCAAGCACCCCGCGGACCCGGTCGCGCGCGTCGGCCAGCTCCCGCGCGGAGGGCGGGTCCGAGCGCAGGCAGGCGTCGGCGAGATCGCCCGTGCCGAGCGGGACCGACACCCACCACGTGACTCCGTCTGGCGGGGTCCCGACCGCGAGCTCGGACGAGCCGCCGCCGACGTCAACCACCCCTAGCGGACCGCCGGGATCCCGTTCGAGCGTGCGCGCGGCGCCCGTGAACGCCAGACGCGCCTCGTCGGCGCCGGACAGCACCTCGACCTCGAGTCCCGCGCAGGATCGATGGACCGCCGCGACCAGCTGCTCGCCGTTCGAGGCGCGCCTGACCGACGCGGTCGCGACGCATCGGACCTCGGTCGCGCCGGCACGGTGGGCGCTGTCGAGCTGGCCGCGGACCACCTCTGCGACCTCGTCGAGCTTGCCGGCCGTCAGCCAGCCGGTGTGCCGGATCGCGTCGCCGATGCGGGTGAATGCCCGCTCCTGATGGATTTCTTGCAGCTGCCCGTGCTCGCAGTCGGCGACGAGCAGCCGGATCGTGTTCGAGCCGATATCGATGCAGGCGCGGCGCACTCAGCCGGCAAAGCTATCCGCTCGGGCGCGTCCAAGGCACGCGCTCACGACCGCGACCCAGAGTCAGGCCGCGAGCGAGCCTTCCGGCGCCGGCTGCATGCCCGCCGCAACCGCCGCCCTGCTCGCCATCGGGATCAGCAGCCCGGCGAGCACGCAAACGATCAGGATTCCGCCGGCCATCCAGAAGGAATCGGTGAAGCCGGTCACCGAAGGGTGCCCGTGCGCGACGTGGTCGACGATGAAGGTCGCCGACAGCTGCCCACCGAGGGCGCCCCCGATCGTTCGCATGACGGTGTTCATGCCGCTGGCGACGCCGGTCTGGTGCGCCGGCACCGCCTGCACGATCAGGTTGCCGAGCGCGGAGAACGCGAGCCCGATTCCGATTCCGAGCAACGCCGAGATGATCAGCATGTCGTAGGGGTGGCCGTGCTGGACGGCACCGAACAGGAACGCCAGCGCGGTGATCGCGCTGCCGACGAGGAACGCCGGCTTCGACCCGTAGCGTCGCGCGACGCGGCCGGCGAACGTGCCGAGCACTCCCATCCCGAGCGCCGCCGGCAGCAGGTAGAGGCTCGAGACGACCACCGAGGCGCCAAACCCGAAGCCCGTGCTCTTGGGGAGCTGGGCGAACTCGGGCAGGACGATGAACGACGAGTACATGCCCGCGCCGAGCAGGAACGCCGCGAGGTTCGTCGTCCACACGCCGCGCAGGCGCATCATCGTCATGTCGACGAGCGGTTGACGGCTTCGCACCTCGAGCGTGACCCAGCCGGCGCACACGAGCACCCCCGCCGCGAACAGCCCGAGCGTGCGTGCGCCGGCCCACCCCCACTCCGTCGTTTGGGCGGTCGCAATCAGGACCAGGGACAGCCCGACGCTCATCACGGCCGCGGCGGCCCAGTTGACTCGCCCGGGCGAGCGCACAACGGACTCGGGAACGTAGCGCCAGGTCGCCGCGGCGGCGACCACGGTCACCAGAAACGGAATCCAGAACAGCCAGTGCCAGCCGAGGTGCTCGACGATCAGCGCGCCGACCACCAGTCCGAACCCGGCGCCGACCCCGAGGATCGACGACATCAGTCCGATCGCTCCGGCGACACGCTCGGGCGGGAACTCGTCGCGGATGATCGAGAACGCGAGCGGGAAGATGCCGCCGGCGACCCCCTGGATCACGCGCGCGGCGATCAGCACGTCGAGCGACCCGGCGAGCCCCGCCAGCAGCGAGCCGAAGGCGAGGATCACGAGCGTCACGACGAGCATCCGCTCCTTGCCGTAGATGTCGCCAAGCCTGCCGAGCAACGCGGTTCCGACCGAGGCGGACAGCAGGAACGCCGTCAGCAGCCAGGCGGCGCCGGTCTCGGTCGTGTGGAGGGTGTGCTGGAAGGTCGGCAGCGCCGGCAGCACGGCCGAGGACAGCACCGCGTAGGCGAGGCCCGCGAGCGACAGCACCGCGAGGATCAGCGTCGGATCGAGCCGATCTTCACCGTGCGCCTGCCGAGCCCGCGCTGTCACGCTTGTTACTGTAGCGGAATGAGCATTCCGCTACAGTCGCCGACGTCGTGGGAGGTGATCGACCCCGACAAGACGTGGAGCGAGCTCACGCCCGCGGCCAAGCACGAGCGGATCTTGTGCGCCGCCGGGCGGGTGTTCGGCACTCGCGGGCTGGACGCGTCGATGCCGTCGGTCGCCGTCGCCGCGGGCGCCGGAGTGGCGAGCGTCTACCGGCAGTTCCCATCCAAGTGGGACCTGCTCGCCGCGCTTGTCACGCGCAGGCTCGAGCAGATCCAGGCGGCGGCCGACCAGGCCGCCGCCGCGCCGGGCAGTCGCTGGGACGCGCTGACCGACATGCTGCGGACCGTCGTCGAGCTGCAGTCGTGCGACGACTTCCTCGGGGACGCGTTCAAGCTCGTGTCCGGACATCCGGACGTGGTCGACGCGCTGGCACGAGCGAGCGCCGAGTTGGAGCGGCTGCTCGGCGCCGCACGCGCGGAGGGCAGGCTGCGCGCCGACGCGACCGCCGGGGATGTGTGGCTCGTCCTCCGGGCCACCCGCGCCGCGCGCGAACTCGAGCCCGGCGCGTGCCGGCGGATGCTGATGCTGCTGATCGGTGGGCTCGAGGCCGTGGGCTTGAGATGATTCCGGGTCCGATGTCGCTCCGCGCGCGCTCGTGGCACGCCACGAACACCTTTCACCATCGAAGCTTCACGTCGAAACGGCTCGCCGCCGAACGGACCGCGTCGGTGTCGGTTTGCCTGCCGGCGCGCAATGAGGCGCCGACGATCGGCCCGATCGTCGAGACGCTGCTCGCGCTCAAGCGGGCCGGCGTCGTCGACCAGGTGGTCGTCGTCGACGACTCCACCGACGGCACGGCCGAGATCGCGCGCGCCCGCGGCGCCGAGGTCCATGCGCAGGCGCGGCTGTGGCCCGAGCTCGGCCCCGTGCTCGGCAAGGGCGACGCGATGTGGCGCTCGCTGTCGGTCCTGAGCGGCGAGATCGTCTGCTTCCTCGACGCCGACTCGGGGCAGTTCGGCCCGCACTTCGTCTGCGGCCTGCTCGGCCCGCTCGTCTGCCGGCGCGAGATCTCGTTCGTCAAGGGCTTCTACCGCCGGCCGTTTCGCGTCGGCGACGTGACCCTCCCGGACGGCGGCGGCCGGGTCACCGAGCTGACGGCGCGGCCGCTGCTGAACCTCTTCTACCCGGAGCTCGCGGCGGTGCGCCAGCCGTTGGCGGGCGAGGTGGCGGCGCGGCGCGAGCTGCTCGAGCGCCTGCCGTTCGCGACCGGCTACGGCGTCGACATCGCGCTGCTGCTCGACGCCCACGACGCCGTCGGACTCGCCGGACTCGCGCAGGTGGACCTCGACGTCCGCCAGAACGACCACCAATCGCTGCGGGAGCTGGGGCCGATGGCCTACGCGGTGCTCCAGGCGGTCACCGCCAGGCTCCAGCGCGATGGCCGCCTGCGCGGTCCGCTGCCCGCGTCGTTCCTGGCCCCGGGCGAGCACGAGCCGGTCGTGCTGGCGAGTCAGCTCGTCGAGCGCCCGCCGCTCGCGGAGCTGCTCGCCGCGGCGTGACGGCGGGCCGCGGCCCGCGCGCCGGCGATCGTCGTCTCGACGCCGTCCCCCGGATCGGCGGCGCGTCCGACGAGCACGGCGAGGATCCGGCCGAGGCTCGAGCGGAAGAAGTGGTGACCCTCGTCCGCATCGAAGAAGACCCGGCAGTTGGGGAGTGACACGGCGAGCTGCAGGGCATGCTCGACGGGGACGAGAAGGTCGGCCACGCCGTGCCACAGGTGCACCTCGTTGGCGACCTCGGCGGCTGCGAAGCCCCACTCGCTCGAGTAGACGAGGAAGTCTTCGATCAGCCCGCCGACCCCCGGCGCCGCCGCGTCGAGAAAGCTGGTCGACGCGGCCGCCCGTTCCCCGGCGCTCTGGAGCCGTCCGCGCTCCTGCGGCGCGGCGCCTGCGGCGATCACGTGACTGAGCAGCTCGGGGTGGCGTGCGACGACGGGCAGCACCGCGTCGCCGACCGCGGCGCACGCACGCGGAGCCTTGACGAGCAGTCCGAGCGCTGCGCGGATCCGCCACTGCAGTCCAGGCGTCCGGTGCGGCGGGCACAGCGGCGAGAGCGAGCTGCAGACCGCGACCCGGCCGACCCGGTCGCCGAGCTCATGGGCCAATGCGAGCGCGTACGGTCCGCCGGCCGAGACGCCGGCGACCGCGAACCGCTCGAGCTCGAGCCGGTCGGCAAGCTGCGCGGCGTCGGCGGCGAAGTCCTTCAGCGTGCGGCCTGGCAACGGGTCGGAGCCGCCCACGCCCGGACGGCTTGGCGCGATGTAGCGGACGCCGAGCTCCCTCGTGATCAGCTCGAGATCGACGGTCGCCGTCACCGGCGTCCCGATCGCGCCGTGGCAGTAGATCACCGGTGTGCCGTCGGGCGGTCCGGTGACGGTGAAGGCGAGCCGGCGCCCATCCGCCAGCCGCATCCCCTCCGCGTGATTCGTCCTCGCAGCGCTCACGAAGTCCTGTTCGTCAGGGGAAATCCCTGCTCACAGGACGGTAGAACGGTGCGCGGACGGAATTGTGTCGTTGTTGAGAAGGCCGCGGCGTGTTTGCCGCGGCGAGGTCGGCAGCTCGTCCAGCAGACCTTCGAGCGCGTCGACGAATGCAGCCGGGCGCTCGACCATCGGGACGTGGCCGGCGTCGCGCAGTTCGACGACCAGGGCGTCCGGGGCCAGCTCCCTGATCGAAGTCAGCTGCTTGAGCGGAAGCGCGCGATCTCCCTGACCCCAGATCACGCCGAGCGGCGCCCGCAGCCGCTCGACCAGCGGGCGCAGGTCGCTGGCCGTGATCGTCTGGATTGCGGGCGCGGTGCGGCGAGCGGTGGCCGACGCGACGACCAGCCGGCGGGCGAGCTCGGGCGGCAGGCTGGCGCCGTCGGCGGCCGCCCCCAGCAGCAGCAGCCTCCGTCCCCACGGTCGATCGGCGAGCGGGGCCGCCTCGCGCCGGACCGCCAGCAACGCATTCACGGTCGCCGCGAGCAGGCTCGAGAGCGATGCCGGCAGCGGCTGCAGCCCGGCCGGCGCGACCAGCACGAGCCGCCGCACCAGACGCGGATGGAGGTCGGCGAGCGTCAGCGCGATGCCGCCGCCGAGCGAGTGCCCGACGAGGTCATACGGACCGCTGACCCCCTGCGCGGCGAGCCCGCGTGCGATCCGCTGTGCGACCGCCTCGAGCCGGAAATCCTCGTCGACCGCCGCGGACGCGCCGAACCCCGGCACGTCGACCGTGATCACCCTGCGCCGGCGCGCCAGCCGCGGCACGACCATGCTCCAGATACGACTGTCGGTGGCGAGGCCGTGCAGCATCACGA
>Ga0302229_10000806_pt1 | contig 24275 bp, 23 predicted proteins | sample II_Palsa_N1_3_FD_193518 | JGI IMG/M metagenome (GOLD analysis project Ga0302229, IMG submission 193518) | Peat permafrost microbial communities from Stordalen Mire near Abisko, Sweden - II_Palsa_N1_3 | ecosystem: Environmental > Terrestrial > Soil > Palsa > Peat permafrost | place: Sweden... | reverse complement strand
CGGCAGCATCGTGGTGCTGCCGGCCGGAGAATGGGCCTACGCCACCCTGGCGCTCGGCTCGGCGCTGGCCCTGTTCGTGTACCCGCACGCGACCACCGGGGTGTTCGCGGCCAACCGGCGCGACGTGATCAGGCGCAACGCGGCCATGCTGCCTGCCTACTCGCTGGTCCTTGGCCTGATCGCGCTGTTCGGCTACATGGCGCGGGCGGTACCGGCGGTGAACGCCGACGTCAAGGCGAACGGCGGCAACGCCCAGCTGTCCGTGCCCGCGCTATTCGCGCACATCTTCCCCAGCTGGTTCGCGGGCATCGCCGACTCGGCGATCGTCATCGGCGCGCTCGTGCCTGCGGCCATCATGTCGATCGCCGGGGCGAACCTGTTTACTCGGACCATCTACAAGGAGCTCTTCCGGCCCTACGCCACCCCCACCGAGGAGACCCGGGTGGCGCGAGTGGCCTCGCTGCTGATGAAGGTCGGCGCGCTGGGCTTCGCGCTCGAGCTGAACAAGACGTTCTCGATCAACTTGCAGCTGCTCGGCGGGATCTGGATCCTGCAGACCTTCCCGGCCATCGTGATCGGCCTGTACACGCGGTGGTTCCACCGCATCGCGCTGATCATCGGCTGGGCCGTGGGCATGGCCTACGGCACCGTCCAGGCGTACCGGACGCCCGGCGGCGGTCAGGCGCACTTCGGCGCCTCCACCGCCCCGGTGTTCGGGCACGTCACCTACATCGCGATCACCGCCCTCATCCTCAACCTGGTCGTCTCGGCCGTGCTCACCGTCGTCTTCCGCCGGATCGGGCTGCAGGACGGGTACGACGAGACCCGGCCCGCCGACTACCTCGCCGACCCCGTGACCGCGCCCAGCCCGGCGACCGCGCCCCGGCCGGTGGTCACTCCGTCAGCCCCTTAGCGGAGCTAGCCGCCTTCGCCTGGCGCCGTAGCTCGTAGCTCTACCGATGCCTCAAGGCCCGGCTCTGCGATCAGGCCGGTCGCGCAGCCGAACTCCGGCTAGCTCCTCGAGCATCGCGACGGGCAAGAGGTCACCGTCGACTGCTCCGTAGCGGGCCAGGGCGCGCTGGTAAGTCTGTTCTACCCGCTCGGACAGTTCGAATGGCACATGGTCTTGGCGAGCCAGGGCGGTGATGGCGCTGAGTTCCTCACAGCACCGATCGAGGCCGAACGAGGTAAGGTAGTCGCCGCCAAACAAGGCACCGAGGTCGTCGCGAATGAAGCTGCTGCTCGCGGCGCTGCCGGCCAGGGCCCGCTGCATGAGCTCCAGGTCAATATCCTCGCGGCGAGCCAGGAGCAGTGCTTCAGCCGTGGCAATGGCCTGCCCGAACCACAGCAGGTTGACCAGGTGCTTGGTGACGTAACCGGCACCGGCGCCGCCCATCCGGATGATCCGGTCGGGGTCGGCGAGCGCTTCCAGCACCGGGCGATGACGCTCGAGCAGCTCGGCGTCACCGCCGGCAAACAAGTGAAGGCTCCCGGCGGCAGCAGCCCGGACCCCGCCGCCGACCGGCGCCTCCAGCATCCCGATTCCGCGGGCTCGGGCAGCGCTGGCCAGGACCCGTCCGATGACGGGGGATGTGCTGGTCATATCGATCCAGGTGACCGTCTCCGGCAAGGCCGCCAGCAGGTTACCCGGCGCGAGCATCAGGTCACGCAGCTCCGGGCCACCGGGCAGCACGGTGATCAGGACGTTCGCCACTGCCGCGACCGCGGGTCCCGGACCGCCCCAACGGGCGCCACATGCGGTGACGGCGCCCTGGAGTTCTTCGCGCAAATCCCCGGCCGTGACGTCGTAACCGGCTTGGACCAGGTTCGCGCACATAGGCAACCCCATCCGTCCCACGCCGATAAAGCCAACTCTCATGCGGGCCCCCTGTCCGTTCATCCCCGTCCGCTTCCGGCTGACCCGGCGTCCGGGACACTCGCGAGCTTGCCTAGGCATCGCTGGTCAACCCCCAAGGGCGCGCAGCGGAGGTTACGGATGACGAATTGCGGCTGGCGCACGGCCTCCTGGCTGGGAGAGCTCAGCGTACTTCCGCCTTAGTCGCGTCCTCGCCCGCAGGCGTGCCGCCCGGAACTCGGGCCTCGATGGTGGTGCCGCGGCCGGGACGGGAGCGCACGTCGAGGTGGCCGCCGACGAGCTCGGCCCGTTCGGCCATGCCGTTCAGCCCGAACCCGTTCCTGTCGCCCGCGCTGTCGGGGTCGAAGCCGGTGCCGTCATCCGCGATCTGGAGCACGACCAGGCCCGGGTCGCAGCGGAGCACGACGCTGGCCGCGGCGGCGCCCGAGTGCTTAACCACGTTCTGCAGCGCTTCCTGGGCAATCCGGTACAGCGCGATCTCCACGTGCTCGGGCAGGTCGGACTCGTCGGCATCGACCGTCACCGGCACGGCGTGGATGCTGCGAGCCAGGCTGGCCAGGCCGTCAGCGAGCCCGAGATCGTCAAGCACCGGCGGGCGCAGCCCGGAGATCGCGGCGCGGGCCTCGTTCAGCGTGAGGTCGATCATCTGCCGGGCCAGCACCAGCTGCTCACCGGTGAACTCCGGTGCGTCCCATAGCGCGTCGGCGGCCGCGTCCAGGTGATAAGACAAGCTGATCAGGCGCTGCGAGATGCCGTCGTGGATGTCGGCGGCCAGCCGGCGCCGTTCGGCTTCCTGGGCGGCGATCACCCGCTCGGCGAAGCGCTCGTGCGCGTGCTCGCGAGCGGCCAGCCGGCGGTGCAGCCGGGCCTGGTGGACCGCCCCGGCGACCAGGGAACCGATCGTGGTCAGGAGCACCAGGTCCCGTTCGGTAAATATGCGGCGATTACGGGAGTGGACGGTCAGCACGCCTACGAGCCCAGAGGGGCGGCTGGCCATCGGCACGGACGCCATCGAGGTGAAGTCCTCGCCGTGCAGCTCGGGAAAATACCGGTACCTGGGGTCCCCTTCCTTGCCGTCGGTGATCGTCACCGGCTCGCCGTTGCGGGCCACCCAGCCGCTGACCCCCTCGCCGAGCAGCAGGCGGACGTGACCGACCGCGGCGTCGAACGGCGGGGTGGCCCCGGCCAGGGTGAGCGCGCCGCCGCTGTCGTCAAGCACGTGCACGAAACACACGTCGGTCGAGGTCGCCGCCACGATCAGGCCGGCGATCCTGGCGGCCAGCGGGCCAAGCTCGGGGCCCGCGGAGATCGCGTTCACGACGCCGGCCAGCAGGGCGTTCTCGTCCTCGGTGTCGGCCAGGCCGAGGCCGCTGCCCAGGGCAGGCGGGGCCGGGGGCGGAGCCGGCGGAGACGGGGCCGGGCTCGGCGGGGGCGGGGGCGGGGGCGGGGGCGGGGGCGGCTCAGGCGGGGTCAATGGAAGATCCCTTCGCGGAGCGCCACCGTGACCGCGCCGGCCCGGTCGCTGACTTCAAGCTTGCGGTAGATCGAGCGCAGGTGGCTCTTGATTGTTTCCTCGCCGACGACGAGCCGGCCGGCGATGGCGCGGTTGGACAGGCCCGCCACGGTCAGCGCGAGCACCTCGCTCTCCCGCTGGGTGAGGCCGAGACCGGCGCCCGGCCAGAACTCGCCGCCATGAATCCTCGCGGCGGAGACGACCGCCCGCCCGGCCAGGCTCGCGTCGATGGCGGTCTCGCCGTCAGCCACCCGCTCCAGGTGCCGGACCAGATCCTCCCCGGTGATCTGCTTGAGCAGGTAGCCCTTGGCGCCCACCCGCATGGCCTGGAACAGGTACTGCTCGTCGTCGTAGGCGCTGAGCAGGACGACTTTCGCCGCCGGGTCGCGCTCGACAAGCTTGCGGCACAGGTCAAGGCCGCTCGTCCCCTTCAGCCGCACGTCACACAGAACGATGTCGGGATTCAGCGTCGCGGTCAGCTGCTGCGCCTCGTCGGCGTCCAGCGCCTGGCCGACCACGCGGACCCGGCCGAGGAACCGGCCGAGAATGGTCGTGAGTCCCTGCAGCACCATCTCGTGGTCATCAACGAGCACGATACGTAGCGGGCTCATTGTCGTAGGATACGTGCGAACTTGGCCCCGTACCTTGGGGAGATCCCCTGCGTATTCCCCCCGCGCGGGGGAGGCCGCCGGACACCGGGCCGGCTTACGGTGGAGCCTGGATGAACTCGCTCGGCGCGAGAGGGCAGGTGATCGCGTGCCGCACAAGCTGTTCCGGATGCAGAAGGCCGACCAGGCCATGCGGGGCGCCGCGCGTCCGGTCATGCTCGCCATCGCCGGGGACAGCGCGGCCGGGAAGACGACGATCACCCGGGGCCTGGTCGAAGCGCTCGGGCCGGATCGCTGCACCGCGGTCTGCGTCGACGACTACCACCGGTACGACCGGGCCGAACGCCGGGGCAAGCCGTTCACGGCCCTGCACCCGGACTGCAACTACCTGCGGATCATGGAACAGCACCTGCAGCTGCTCGCGATGGGCCAGCCGGTGCTCAAGCCGGTCTACGACCATCACAGCGGGCAGCTGGAACGGCCGGTGCTGGTCGAGCCGCGCGAGTTCGTCATCGTCGAGGGCTTGCTGCCGCTGCACACCAAGCTCGGCCGCGCCTGCTTTGACGCCACCGTGTACCTTGACCCGCCCGAAGAGATCAGGCGTGACTGGAAGGTCGAGCGGGATACCGCTGAACGCGGTTATACGGCCTCGGCGGTGATCGCGGAACTCGACCAGCGCGAGCCGGAGTCGGCGGCGTTCATCCGGCCGCAGCGGGCGTTCGCCGACATCGTGATCAGGTTCGCACCGCTGCCAGGCCGGGTCGTTCCGGCTGGCACGCCGCTGTCCGCCGAGTTGCTGCTGCGGCCGACCATCAGGCACCCGGACCTGGACGGCGTGGTGCCGGAAGACGTCAGGGGCAACGGCGAGCGGCCCGCGATCCACCTCAAGCTCGCCCGTGACGCGGACGGCCGGCCGGTCGACGCGCTGCACGTGCACGGGGACGCGGTCGAGGCGGACAGCGAGGTGATCGAGAAGGCCATCTGGTCCCGGCTCGGCACGGGCTCCGAACCACCCACGTGCCTGGGCCGTATCGCCGACGGGCAGCGCAACGGGCCGCTGGCCATCACCCAGCTGCTTCTGCTGTACCACCTGCTCGAAGCGGCCAGGTTAGGAAGGGGCCTGGTTAAGAGGCCTGGTTAAGAGGCCTGGTTAAGAGGCCTGGTTAAGAGGCCTGGTTAAGAGGCCTGGTTAAGAGGCCTGGGCGGGGGCGGGCTGCGCGTAAGCCCGGGCGACCGTGGCCCGGTCGAAGACGCGCCAGGTGGCCGCCGAGACGATGACCGCGACCACGAAGCCGATCCAGTACGGCGCGGTCAGGCCGAAGCTCGACGCGATCACGCCACCGAGCACGGCGCCCACGCAGTTCCCGCCGGCGGCGACGAACAGGGTCGTGCTCCCGACCCGGCCGAGCATCTCGGGCGGCGTCAGCCGCTGGCGCAGCGAACTCCCCACGATGGTCCACAGCGAGTTATGCAGGCCGAAGGCGAACAAGATGAACCCGACCAGGTACGGGTCGCGCGAGGTCGCGAGGACGAGATGCGTCCCGGCCTCGATCAGCAGGCCGATCCGGATCGTCCAGGTCGCGGTGACCCACCCGATGAGCCGGTCGCCGATGACCGCCCCGAGGATGCCGCCGGCCGCCATGGCCGTGAACAGCAGGCCGTAGCCGACCGAGCCGAGGCCGAGCCGCTCCTTGGCCAGCAGCACCAGCACCGCGGTCGCCGCGGTGAGGGTCACGTTCAGCAGCCCGATCAAGATCGCCATCGTGCGCAGCAGGCGCTGGCCCATCAGCCAGCGGAACCCTTCGGCGATCTCGGCCCGGACCGACCGCATCCCGCGGACCGCGGCCACCTCGCGCGTCTCGCGCGCCTCGCGCGCCTCCCGCGCCTCGCTTCGGCTGGAGGTGGCCGCCGGGCGCGGCGACGACCGGTAGGTCCCCGCGACCAAGCCGATCAGGACGGCGCTAGCCAGATAAGTCCCGGCGTTCACGAAGAACGGGATGCTCGCCGCCACCGCGAACAGGAAACCTGCCAGCGGCCCGGCCAGCAATCCCTGCATAAGCGTGGTGCCGCCGGTCAGCCAGCCGTTCGCGCGCTCGAGCCGGGCCCGGGGCACCACCGCCGGGATCATCGCCTGGCTCGCCGAGCGGAACACGATCTCGCCGGCGTTGATGACGAACAACGCCGCGTACAGCAGGGCGATGCTTCCGTGCCCGGTGGCGATCGCGATGGCCAGGACGGCCATCGTCGCGACCCGGGTCCAGTCGATCACGACCATCAGCCGACGCCGGTCCACCCGGTCGACCAGGACACCGCCGGGCAAGGCGAACAGCAGCCACGGCAGCCAGGCCGCGCCGGTGGCGCCGGAGACGATCAGCGGGTTGGACGTCCGCGACGCGACGTACAGCGGCGCCGCGATGAGGGCCAGGCCGCTGCCCAGGGCCGACGTCGTGCTCGCGGCCCAGAGCTTGACGAACCGCGCGCCGAGTGGGGCCGCCTCGTCTCGAACCCCGCCCCCGTCCCCGTTCTCGTTCTTGGCCATCTCGACCGAAGCTAGTCGATGATGTTGCTGCCGCTTATCACCGCGTACTCGTGGCAGCCATCGACGGCCATGGCCCAGAAGCTATAGGTCTGGGATGAGTTATCTGGAAGATGACACGTTTGGGCGCCAGCCAGCTCAGCAGTGTTTCCTGCTACCTCCAGCTTCCACTCGCAGCCGTTCGCAGTCCGCACGAGGTGCTGTTCGGGCCGGTTCTTGTGATGGACGCCGAGCCCCTCACAGCCTGCTGGGATGCCTTCCCGCTGGACGTGACGACCGTTTCCATGTTGACCCCGGTAGCAGAGTTCGCCGGAACGAACGTCCAGTCGCCGGCGTAATTCTTGGCCACGTCTTGACGGCTGTTTTGGTGGACCTTCGCTCGGGTCGATTAGTCATGAGTTCCTCCGAAAGAGAAGCGAAGGTGGTCAGCCGGTGATGTTGACGACGTGGCGGACATGGGTGCCGTTCTCGGCCAGCCAGGTCGACAAGCGAGGCGGCGTAGGCGGCGCGGGCCAGGCTGTAGGGGCCTGTGGTGAACAGGCCGGTGCTCAGCCGGGGCGGCCGGCTGGCTGGCCCCGGCGTGAGCCGGGTGGCACGCAGGATCGTCCAGTCCAGGTCGCTGGCCTTGATGACCTGATCGGCGGCGTCCTGGTCGGCGAAGGCCGCGCGGAAGGCGCGTCGCACTAGCGAGGCTAGGACGTAAGGGCGGGTGGCGACCATACCGTAGGAGCTGGTGGTGACCAGCCGGGAGACGCCATGGGCGGCCATGGCGGCAATGACCGCGCGGGCAATGTCCGCGGCCACTCCGGGCTCACCCCGGCCGGTCACGGTCATGATGACCACCCGCTGGCCCGCGACAGCTTTCTCAACGTCAGCCCGGTCGCGGCCGTCGCCCTCGACGACAGCGGCCAGGCCGGCGACGCCGGCCAGGGCGCCGCCCCGGCGGGCGAACGCGGTCACCTCGTGGCCACGCCGCATCGCCTCATCGAGGATGAGCCGCCCGTTACCACCGGTCGATCCGAACACCGCGATCTTCATCCCCCCGCCTTGGCTAAACCCCTGGCCAGGACGCCGCCGAGCGGTGACGTCACCGGGCCTGAACGCCTCGTAGCGGACGATCGCCTTGTTCGCTTCGGCCGGATGCTCGCTCATTTCGCTGCCTTTCTGTGAGATCCTGTGTGTCTTCTTGACAGGGATGGTTGTCCCGCTGGAGCCGGGGTGCGGATGCCGCACGCAGGCCGCTCGCAAAGACCGCGACCAGCCACCCAGGTCGCCGGGCCAGCACGGGGCCGTGTCGCTGTGCCGCCCTGCGCAGTTCACGATCGCGCTGGCGGGCGAGTTCTTCCATCATGTACGGATGCATGGTCCTCACTTTGTGATCCCGGGAGCTGGGGGCTTGCCTGCACGGCACGGCCCGTCACCTCCGGCGCGACCTTCGGCCACGGGCGAGCGCCTTGGCCCGGACGACATCCGGGTCCCGCGCGTCGCGCGGAAGGACCTCACGTCCGGGGTGCTCGCGCCGGGCCCTCAGCCTCTCGATACGGATTTGCTTCACTGTCATCTCCTCGGCAGGCCGCCATGTCCGGGCCGGTAACAAGGGGGCCTGACCGTGGTGGAACTGGTTTCTGGGAGGGATGCTACGAACCGGCACGGCGGGCGGGCGTCACCCGAAGGTGCGCATGCGGGTGGAATCTTCGGGATGCCGCCCGCTGGCACGGCAGTGCCGCCAGCCCGGCGCGGGGCACTGCGGTGCCGGCCGGGGATCGGCTGAATGGGGGCTAGGGGATCAGGCTGAGCTGGCGGGCCCGGTTGACGGCCTCGGTGCGGTTGGCCGCGCCGAGCTTGCCCAGCAGATGGCTGACGTGCTTTTTCACCGTGTCCAGAGTGACCACCAGCTGCTCGGCGATCCGCGGGTTCGGCATGCCCGCGGCCAGCAGCACCAGCACCTCAAGCTCGCGGGCGGTCAGCTGGTCCACCAGCCCCGGCACCGCCACAGCGGCGCCCCGACCGGCGCCTCGCAGCTCGTCCTTGCCGCCGAACGCCCGCAGCACCTGGGCCAGGCAGCCCGGTGGGACGCCGCGGGCGGCGGCGCGTTCTGCCTTCTGGGCGGTGACCAGCCGGGCCAGCAGCGCGGCCATCGGCGCGCTCTCGTCGGCGAACACCCGCACATAGCCCTGCGGGCAGCCCAGGGCGAGCGCCAGGGCCAGGGCGTCCACCGCAGCGTCCTGGTCGCCGCAGGCTGCCAGCGCCAGCGCCCGCAGCGCGCCGATCTCGATGACGCTGCCGGTCCGGCCTTGGCCGGCCGCCGCAGCGAGCATTCTTTCCAAGAGCATAAGCGCCTGAGCCGGACGGTCTTGGGCGAGCAGCACCCGGGCCAGCACCAGATACTCCGGTTCGCGGGGGTAGCCCGGTTCGTCACCCGGGCCGAGGGCGCGTTCTTCCGTCCAGCGGGCGGCCGCGGCGACGTCGCCCTGGGCCAGCAGCAGCCGCGCCCGCTGCGCGGGGACGGGGTTGAGCAGGCCGGTCACGCCCGGGCCCAGTGCGGCCCGGCCGGCCTCGTCCATCGCCTCCAGTGCCCCGCCCGGATCACCCTGGGCCTGCCGGATCCACGCCAGGGTCACCAGGCCGGTGCCCAGCGGAGCGGGGTAGAGGTACTGCCGGCATAGCGCGATGCCCTCGGTGACAAGCCGGAGGGCACTGTCGAGCTCATTCCGCTGGTAGGCCACCTCGGCCAGGCCAACGCACGCAGGGCCAGCGGGCGGCGGGCCGGACTCTGCAGCGATGTCCAGTGTCTTCTGGTAGGTCTCGGCGGCCGCGTCCAGCCGGCCCTGGGCACGCTGGACCTGGCCGAGCTGGTAGACGCCCCATGAGATGGGCTGGCCGGTTTGCCACCCGGCGATGCTCGACACGAAGGCCTGCTCGGCGTCTGCGAGCCGGCCGCGGAGCCATTCAGCCGCGGCCAGAAGTCCCCGGGCGGTGGAGCTCAGCAGCCGCTCACCACCGCCGAGCTCGGCGAGGGCCTGCGAAGCGAACGCGGCCGTGCCCTCGGCGTCACCGCGGAGCTGGGCGAGAAAGCCGCGATGGAGCGCGATCAGCGCGGGGATATTCCCCAGCATGCTGGCGGCCTTCCCGACCGATGGCTCGAACGGCTCATCGACCGCGGGCGCAGCGCCAGCCAGCGCGCGCTCGGCCGCGTCAAGCGGCGGCTCCATCGCCTCCGCGCGGCCGAGGGTGGCGGCAAGCAACACCTGCGCCAGCAACAGCCGGGTCCGGGTCTGGACCAGCTCAGCGGGCAGCGCCGCAAGCCACCGCTGCGCCGTCGCCCCCTCGCTGCGCAGGTACAAGGTTGCGTCGAAGTGCTGCTCGATCAGCCGGGCCGCCCAGGCAGTGTCCCCGGCGGCCAGGGCGTGCCCTACCGCGTCATCGGCCAGCCCATGCTCCTCATACCAGGCGGCGGCAGCCCGGTGCAGCACCGCGACCCGGCCGGGGCGTTGCTGCTGCAGGCGGACGCGGAGCAGGTCGGCGAACAGGCGATGGTAACGCCACCAGCCGCGAACCTCATCCAGCGGCATCAGGAACAGGCCTGCCTGCTCAACTTGCTCCAGCATCGCCTGGCCATCGTCCCGGCCGGTGACCGCATCGCACAGCCCGCCGCTGAGGCGTTCAAGCACCGAGGTTTCCAGCAGGAAGTCGCGCACCTGCTCCGGCTGGCCGTCGAGCACTTCTCCGGTCAGATAGTCCAGGATGTAGCGGTGGCTGCCGCTGAAGGCCGCCACGAACCCGGCGATGTCGGACCGTCCCCGCAGCGACAGGGCGGCCAGCTGCAGGCCGGCCGCCCAGCCTTCGGTGCGGGTCACCAGCGCCGCCACTGCTGCGCCGGGCAGGGTGGCCCCAGCCGATTCGCGCAGCAGGGCCGCCGCCTCCTCGGCGGTGAACCGCAGGTCGTCGGTGCGCAGCTCCGCCAGCTGCCCGCGGGCCCGCAGCCGCGCCAGCGGCAGCGGCGGGTCGGACCGGCTGGCTAGCACCAGGTGCAGTCCCGGCGGCAGGTGCTCGAGCAGGAACGCCAGCGAGGCGTGCACCTGCCGGGCGTCGACCAGGTGGTAGTCGTCGAGGACAAGCACTATTTCGTTCTCGCCAGGGTGGGCGGCCAGCTCGTTGATCAGGGCCGTCACCAGCCCCTCAAACGAGGACGGCGGCGGGCCGAGCAGCGGGGCGACCCGCTCGCCGATCCCCGGCCGCGCCCGGTCCAGGGCGGCAACCAGATGCCGCCAGAACCGCACCGGGTCGTTGTCGCCGACGTCCAGCGACAGCCACGCCACCGGCCGGCCGCCAGACCGGAGCCAGTCGGCCAGCAGCGCCGTCTTGCCGAACCCAGCCGGGGCACACACCAAGACCAGCCCTCCGCCGAGCGCCCCCGCCAGCCGCGGCCGCGGCACGAACCCCGGCCGCGGGCCGGGCACGTGCAGCTTGGTGGCCAGCAGGACATCCTGTTCGGACGCGGCAACCCCGGCCGGGGCCGCCGCATGCGGCTCAGCCATCGGCGACCTACCACTCAGCGCATCCAGCGATGACCAGCACCGCTGCCAGGTCCGGTCATTCTAACCGCCGGCCTGAAGGCCGCACCGCGGCCGGCCCCGTGTCGCCGGCGCGCCCCCGTGCGGCACCATCGTGCCCGCCGCCTCGCCGGAAGATTCCACCCGCATGCGCACCTTCGGGTGACGGCCACTCCCGGAGGGGTTCGTAGCATGCGGGTGAACCAGACATGCACCACGCGAGGAGGCGAACAGGCGTGAACGGCTCGGGGTGGCCCGCCCGCTACGAGATCCGCGTCGACAGCGTCCTCGACGACCAGTGGGCGGACTGGTTCGGCGCCCTCCAGCTCAGCAACGACGGCGCCCAGACGGTCATCGTTGGCCTGCTCCAGGATCAGCCCGCACTGCGCGGGCTGCTGACCAAGATCGGTGACCTCGGGCTGTCCTTGATCTCGGTGCGCCGGCTGGACGCCGGCGATGCCGGAGACCGACCCGCTTGATCGCCTGACGCGGCGCCGGCCATCAAGCCCGCCGCACTGTAGTGCCGGCCTGGCCGGGAAAGATTCCACCGGCATCGGCACCTTCGGGTGATGCCCACGGCAAGCCCGGCTCGTACCGTCCTCGAAGAAGCAGCCCTCCATACGACCGGGGCCCGGCAAGACCAAGTACGTCCACAGCCCCAGAACCAGACGGCTACACAGTTCGCAGGGCGCAAGTGGCGGCGCTCGCAAAAATTCAGGACAGAACGGAGAACAAGACGTGGGCAAGTTGCAGGTAATCGCGGGCTTCTCGGCCGGACGCCGGACCAAATGGGCGGTCCTGGTCTTCTGGCTGATCATCGTGGCCGTGGCCGGACCGCTGGCCGGCAAACTCACCGGGGCGGAGAAGAACGACTCCTCGGCCTGGCTTCCGGCCAAGGCCGAATCGACCAAGGTCCTTGACCTGCAGTCCCGGTTCCAGTCGCCGAATATCTTCACCGGCGTCGTGGTCTATGACCGCCCGTCCGGCCTGACCAGCGCGGACCGGGCCAAGGCCAGGGCCGATGCTAGCCGGTTCGCGCAGGTGGCCGGCGTGGTGCACGGCCAGGTGGCGGGACCGTTCTTCGCCAGGGACGGCAAGGCGATCGAGACGATCGTGCCGGTCAACCTCGGCTCGAAGGGCTGGAATGGCGCCTCGGCGGACGCGACGGCGCTGCGCACCATCGCGTCCGCCCACGCGGACGGCCTGGCCACGCACATCACCGGCCCGCTGGGCAGCGCCGCCGACTCGGCCAACTCGTTCAAGGGAATCGACGGCACCTTGCTGGCCGCCACGCTGATCGTCGTGATCGTGCTGCTGCTCATCACCTATCGCAGCCCGGTGCTCTGGCTGTTGCCAGTGATTTCGGCGGGCATCGCCCTGACCAGCGCCGCGGCCCTGATCTACCTGCTGGCCAAGCACGCCGGCCTGACCGTGAACGCGCAGAGCGCCGGCATCCTCTACGTGCTGGTGTTCGGCGCCGGGACTGACTACGCCCTGCTCCTGACGGCCAGGTACCGCGAGGAACTGCGGCGGTACCAGGACCGGCATGAGGCGATGGCCGTCGCGATGCGCCGGGCCGGGCCCGCCATCATCGCGAGCGGGGGCACCGTGATCCTCAGCCTGCTGACGCTGACTGTCGCCGAGCTGAACTCGACCAAGAGCCTGGGACCGGTGCTGGCCATCGGCGTCGGCGTCGCGCTGCTGGCCATGCTGACCCTGCTGCCGGCCCTGCTGGTGATCTTCGGCCGCTGGATTTTCTGGCCGGTGAAGCCCGCCTTCGGCTCGGCAGAGCCCACGCGCAAGGGAATCTGGGCGAGCGTCGGCCGCCGCATCGCCGTCCGGCCGCGGATTGTCTGGATAGGTACCGTGGTGGTGCTCGGTGCGATGGCACTGGGTCTGACCGGCCTGAAGGCCAGCGGCCTGACCAACGCCGAGGCCTTCGTCGGGCACCATCAGGACTCGGTGGCCGGGCAGACAGTCATCGACCAGAACTTCCCGGGCGGCGCCGGCCAGCCGGTGATCGTGGTCGGCAACGAGCCGCAGGCGGCTCAGCTACTGGCGGCGCTGCGGGCCACGCCCGGGATCACCGGCGTGACGCCGCCGGTGCTGCGGGCCGGCCACGCCTGGCTGCAGGGAACGCTCACCTCGGCGCCGGACAGCCAGGCGGCGTTCCGCACGATCGGCCTAGTCCGGATGGCCGTGCACGCCGTTCCCGGCGCGGAGGCGATGGTCGGCGGCAATACGGCGGTCACCCTGGACATTGCCAACGCCGCGGACCACGACCGCGACGTGATCATCCCCATCATCTTGATGCTGGTGTTCGGAATCCTGGGGCTGCTGCTGCGCGCGGTGATAGCACCGATCATGCTGATCGCCACCGTGGTGCTGTCGTACTCCGCGGCGCTGGGCGTGAGCGCGCTGTTCTTCAACCATGTGTTCCACTTCGGCAACGCGGATAACTCGTTCCCGCTGTTCGTCTTTGTCTTCCTCGTCGCCCTGGGCATCGACTACAACATCTTCCTGATGACACGGGTGCGGGAGGAAGCCGGCCAGCATGGCCCCCGGCACGGCGCGCTGACCGGGCTGGCGGCGACCGGCGGGGTCATCACCTCGGCGGGCTGCGTGCTGGCCGGCACGTTCGCCGCGCTGGGCACGCTGCCAGTCACCTTCTTGGCCGAGCTCGGCTTCGCCGTAGCGTTCGGCGTGCTGCTCGACACCCTCGTGGTCAGGTCCGTGCTGGTCACCGCACTCAATTTGGACCTTGGCCGGTGGATCTGGTGGCCCAGCAGGCTCTACCGCCAGGCAAGCCCGCAAACCGAAATCCTGAACGACCGGGCAGCCACCGTCCGGTGAGCCTGCCACGGCCAGGCCGCGTACGCGCGACCAACCAAACTACATCGGCTCACGATGGGCCGGCCATAGGAGGAAAGATGCCATCTACTGACAGGACACCGGCGCAATCACAGCTGGGTGCGGTGACGATCCAGGAGGGCCTCGACGCTCTGCGCCGGGCGGCCGCTGCGACTGGCGAGCTGCTTGGGTCGATCAGCGAGTCCCGCGCCGATGCCCCGGTGCCGGGCCTAGCCTGGACCGTTGCGGAGACCGCCGCCCACCTAGTCGCCTTGCTGCGCCAGTCCGCAGCCTTCGCGAGCGGTGCCCGAGATGGCGCTGCCGAACGTGCCGCGCTGCCTTCGTCCGGCGGCATTGGCGAGCGGATGGCGCTCGGCAATGCCCGGGAGCTCGACCGCCTCGGCGAGCGGCGGATTGCGGTGCTGCGCCAGTTGCTGGAAAGCTCCGTGGACGAGTACGCGACCCTGATCGCCGGGCGCCGTGACGGCGATCCGGTCGAAACGCTGTTTGGCCCGGAAGATCCTGGGGCCATGACCGCGGCGCTAGTCGGAGAGCAGCTGGTGCACGGCTTCGACCTGGCCCGCGCCGTCGGCCGGCGCTGGAGGATCGACCCCGACGCGGCCCGGCTGACGCTCAACGGGCTGGTGCCCTTCCTGCCGTTCATGGTGGACGCCGAGGCCATCCGCCATGTCCGCGCGCGCATCGAGGTGCGGATCGTCGGCGCCCCGCGGTTCACGCTGGTCCTCGATCACGGCAGGGCCGCGGTCGAGCCGGCCGACGGGCGCTGCGACTGCTGGATCCAGGCCGAGCCCGTTCCGTACCTGCTCACCGGATACGGCCGGGTGAACCGGTGGCTCCCATTGCTCCGGCGCCAGATACGAGCCGGCGGCCGGCGCCCCTGGATCGCAGCGCGGCTGGCCAGCTACCTGACCAGCGTCTAACGACGGTGCTTCTGGGGCCAGGTGCGAGACCGCTGCGCCGTATAGTTGCCGAACTGGATCGGGCTGCGGGTGCTGGGTTAGGGGATCAGGCCGTGCTGGCGGGCCCGGGCCACGGCCTCGGTGCGGTTGGCCGCGCCGAGCTTGCCCAGCAGGTGGCTGACGTGCTTCTTCACCGTGTCGAGGCTGACCACCAGCTGCTCGGCGATGCGCGGGTTCGGGGTGCCCGCGGCCAGCAGCGCCAGCACCTCCAGCTCGCGGGCGGTCAGCTGCTCCACCAGGCCCGGCACCGCCGCGGCGGCGCCTCGCCTAGAGCCCTCCATGGCATCCTTGCCGCCGAACGCCCGCAGCACCCGGGCCAGGCAGCCGAGTTCGACGCCGCTGGCCGCGGCCTGCTCTGTGCGCTGGGCCGCGACCAGCCGGCCCAGCAGCGCGGCCATCGGCGGGCCCTCGTCGGCGAACACCCGGACATAACCCTGCGGGCAGGCCAGGGTGAGCGCCCCGGCCAGGGCATCCACCGCGGCGGTCTCCTCGCCGGCGGCCGCCAACGCGAGCGCCTGCAGCGCCTGGATCTCGATGACGCTGCCCTCCCGGTCTTGGCTGACGGCCGCCGCGTGCAGCCGCTCCAGCAGCGCGAGCGCCGCGCCGGGGTGATCCTGGGCGAGCAGCACCCGGACCAGGACCAGGTACTCCGGCTCCTGCGGGTAGCCGGGTTCGTCGTCCGGGCCGAGGCCGCGCTGCTGTGCCCAGCGGGCTGCCGCGGCGACGTCCCCCTGGGCCAGCTGCAGCCGGGCCCGCTGCGCCGGGACCGGGTTGAGCAGGCCGGCCACGCCCTGGCCCGGCGCGGCCTGCCCGGCCTCTTCCATCGCCTCCCGGGCGCCGACCGCGTCGCCCTGGGCGTGCCGGATCCACGCTAGCGTGGCCAGGCCGGTGGCCAGCGGCGGGGTGTAGTGGAACTGGCGGCACAGCGCGATGCCCTCGGTCACGTGCCGCAGGGCGGCCTCAAGCTCGTTCCGCTGGTAGGCCACCTCCGCCAGGCCGACGTACCCGATGCCCGCGGCGGGCAGGGCTGGCAGGCCGACCGGCGCGGTGATGTCCAGCGCCTGCTGGTAGATGCTAAGCGCCGCGTCCAGCCGGCCTTGGGCCCGCTGCACCTGGCCGAGGCGATAGCTGCCCCAGGCGGTCACGGTGGGCTGGCCAGCCGCCCGCCACTGACCGATGCTCGACGACAGCGCGCGCTCGGCCTCGGCGAGTCGGCCGCGCAGCCACTCGGCCAGGCCCAGGTACCCGTTGGTGTGGGATGCCAGCATCCACTCGCCCTCGCCGAGGTCGGCCAGGGCCTGCGAGGCGAACACGATCGCGTGCTCGGCGTCGCCGCGGAGCACGGCCAGGATGGCGCGTTCGTGCGCGATCGCCGCGGGGATGTTCGCGAACAGGCTCGCGGCCCGGCCAGCTGACGGCTCGAACGGCTCATCGGCCACGCCCGCAGCGCCTGTCAGCGCGCGCTCGGCGGCATCCAGCGCGACCTCGGCCGCCTCCACGCGGTTGCTGAGGAGAGCCAGGCGCGCCTGGGCCAGCAGCAGCCGCGGCCGGGAGCCGGCCAGCCCGGCGGGCAGCGCCGCAAGCCACCGCTGCAGGGTCGCGCCTTCGCTGCGCAGGAGAAACGCGTCGGCGTGCCGCTCGACCAGCCGCGCCGCCCAGGCGGCGTCCCCGGCGGCCAGGGCGTGGCGCACCGCGTCGTCGGCGAGGCCATGCTTCTCTGACCATGCGGCCGCGGCCCGGTGAAGGCCCGCAACCCGGCCGGGCCGTTGCTGCTGCAGGCGGGCGCGGAGCAGGTCGGCGAACAGATGGTGGTAGCGCCACCAGCCGCGCACCTCATCCAGCGGCACCAGGAACAGGCCGGCCTGTTCCACCCGCTCCAGCATCGCCTGACTATCGGTGCGGCCGGTGACCGCATCACACAGCCCGCCGGACAGGCGTTCCAGCAGCGAGGTTTCCAGCAGGAAGGTGCGCAGCTCCTCTTGCTGGCGGTCCAGCACCTCCTCGGCCAGGTAGTCCAGGACATAGCGGTGGCTGCCACTGAAGGCCGCCACGAACCCGGCGGGATCCGCCTGCCCCCCCAATGAAAGGGCAGCCAGCTGCAGGCCGGCCACCCAGCCTTCGGTGCGGGCCGCCAGCGCCGCCACCGCCGCGGCGGGCAGGTCAGCAGCAGCCGATTCATGTAGCAGCGCCGCCGCCTCAGCCGCGGTGAACCGCAGGTCGCTGGCGCGCAGCTCGGCCAGCTGGCCGCCGGCCCGCAGCCGCGCCAGCGGCAGCGGCGGGTCGGCCCGGCTGGCCAGCACCAGGTGCAGTCCCGGCGGCAGGTGCTCGAGTAGGAACCCAAGCGAGACGTGCACCGGCTGGGCGTCGATCAGGTGGTAGTCGTCGAGGACCAGCAGCACCTCACCGTCACCGCGCTGGGCGGCCAGCTCGTTGATCAGCGCTGTCACCAGCCCCTCGAAGGATGCCGGTGCCGACAGGCCCAGCAGCGGGCCGACTCTCTCCCCGATCCCTGGGCGCGCCTGGTCCAGCGCGGCAACCACGTGCCGCCACAACCGCACCGGGTCGTTATCGGCCGCGTCCAGCGACAGCCAGGCCACCGGGCGGTTGCCAGACAGGGCCCAGCCGGCCAGCAGGGTCGTCTTGCCGGACCCGGCCGGGGCGCACACCAGGATCAGCCGCCCCGCCAGCCCTTCGCCGAGCGCCTCCACCAGCCGCGGGCGGGGCACGAACCCCGGCCGCGGGCGCGGTACGTGCAGCTTGGTCGCCAGCAGGGCATCCGGCCCGGAATCGGCAACCCCAGCAGCAGCTGCCGCAGCGGGCTCAGCCATCGGCGGACCACTCCCTCAGCACAACCAGCGACAGCCAGCCTTCACCGACAGGTGAACCCATCATAAGACCGGCTCGGCTGGCTGACCTGGGCCGCCGCGTGTGCGGCCGCTGAGGGCGGCTCAGCCATCAGAAACCTGGACGCTCTGGGCCTCCAGCTATCCTCCGTGTCGCCGCCAGCAGGACCCATACCCGGCCACCACATCCACCGGCCACCGGCCATCTCTCACCTTCCTCCGGCATTTCGCGTAACCGCAAAGAAGCACGCAGCCGGACGGCACTTCCGTGCCCCATGACGCTGCGGAAGATTCCACCCCCAAGAGGCACTTTCGGGTGACGCCCCGCCAGCCCGGCCTTCATAGCGTGCAGGTCACAGACCCACATCCACAGGACGGAACAGATGGCAGCTCTGAACCTCTGCCAGTTCAAGAACCGCACCGCCAACGCCACGAGCAGGCCGCCGGCGACACAGGAGAATGTCCGGCCATCGGGCGGGGGGCGAGCGTGAGCGGCTCGCAATCGCCAGCGCGCTACGAGATCCGCGTCGAGGGAGTCCTCGACCAGCGCTGGACAGCCTGGTTCGAGGGCCTCCAGGTCACCACCGAGGGCAGCCAGACCGTCATCTCCGGGCCGCTGCCCGATCAGCCAGCGCTGCACGGAGTGCTGATCAAGGTACGCGACCTCGGGATGTGCCTGATCTCGGTGCGCCGGCTGGACCCAGACCAAGGCGGGCAGGCGAGCCCGCCATGAGACCCGCCTCGGCACAGACATCATCAGCGCCACCTGCACGTCCCGACCGGAAAGGAGGCCGCAGATGAGGCAGATCCGCCGGGCTAGGCGCCGCCCCGGGCCGGCCAGCGAACAGCAATCGCCGCTGCCAGCCGACCCGCGAGACCCCGACATCGTGCACGCCCATCAGGTCGCCCGCCGCACTAGCCGCTCCCGCGCCCGCCATGCGCAGCCGGACCGGCGCGCCCAGCCCACGCTGATCCCCGGAAGCCGGTGACGTGTCATGCCCGGCAACTCCCTGGCCCTACTGACCCGGCAGGCGCAGGCAACCGGCGGACCGCTGCCCTGCCAGCGACAGAGCCCGCAGCTATGGTTCTCCGACCTGCCGGACGACCTAGAGCTGGCCAAGGCGCACTGCGCGCCCTGCCCGATACGCGGCTCCTGCCTGGCCGGCGCGCTCGAACGCCACGAGCCGCACGGCGTCTGGGGCGGCGAGATCTTCACCCGCGGCGCGATCACCCCCCGGAAGCGGCCACGCGGCCGCCCACGCAGCACGCCCAGGGGGACACCATGCACCCGCTGATCCTGCAACAGCTCACTGCCGACCACATCAACGAAATGATCGCAAAAGCCGACGACAGGCGGCAGGCACGTCAGGCGCGCCGCGCCCTGTGCGGCGGTCTGGGGCTGGTCGGTGTCGTCGTCGCCGACGGGCAACGGATCTGTCAGTGCCGTCGCGACCTCCTACTGTTGGGCACTCGTAGGGTGCGGTAAATGGACCTGGCCAGGCCTTCAGTTCCTGGATCGTGTTCGCGTCTCACTGCGCTGCCCCGCTTCCCGGTTCACCGGGGTCGAGCCCGGCGCACCGACATCAGGCAGAGCCTGATGTCGCGGATCTTGGCCAGTACTCCGTGCAGCGCGGGCTGGTCGGCAAGCAGGCCGGAGATGACTGTCTGCTCGCCGTCGTCGCTGACCTGGAGGCCGTCGAACCAGGCGGTCCACTGCCTGTCCAGGACGCCGTCGACGCGGATCTCGTAATGGGCATGCCCTCCGGAGGCGCTCACTCCGGCTCTGGCCAGCGGCCGGCCTGGGCGGCCGTCGCCTCTGCGGCTGCGGACGGCCGCGGTCGCGGGGTGCCGGTCATGGCCCGCCCTCGTTGCTGGTGTCGTCTGGGATGTGCAGGTGACTGCCGGTCAACCGGGGCCCGTCCAGGGAGGGGGTCCAGGCCAGCGGCCCGGCACGGTCGACGGGGACGCGGTTGGCACTCAAGAACAGCTCCCACGCGAGGACCTGCTCGTCGTGGGCGGCCCGTAGTGCCCCTGCGGCGCGGCGGGCGGTGCGCCACACGGACGCGGCCTGGCGACGGATGGGCTGGCTAGCTGTCATCAAGATCACCTCGTGAGTCTGCTGGACTTGCCGCAGTGCGGGCCCAGTGGCGCGGGAGGTGACGCCACTGGTCGGCCGGGGAGGTGCCGATGAGGGTGTCCGTTACGACCGCCACGGCCAGGGCGAGTCCGGCCGGTTCTCGCGTTTGCTTCACCCGAGCACGCTATGAACGGTCGCCGGGCCAGGGCGTCACCCGAAGGTGCCATTGCCGGGTGGAATCTTTGGCGCTGGCCGGCTGGCACGAAGGTGTCATCTGGCCGGCCTGCCCGGGCCCGGCAGCGGCGGCAGCCGGTCTAGTACCGGCCTGCTTTCGGAAAGGCCGGGGCATCGGAAACTCGGGGCGGTCGTCGACAGCCGGGTCCATGCCGGTCTGCGGGCCGCACGCCGGACGGGCCGGTGGTGCTTGGAAGGCCGATAGCCTGCCGCCGCGCAGCCGCGGGCGGCTGTCAGCGAGCCGTTACACTGATCAGCACCCAGCGGCGAAGCTGGCCATCGCCTGACGCGCTGAGGAGTGGTCGCGTATGGCTGAGCCGTTTGCGGCGGCGCTGACCGGTTCCGCCGCGGCCGGGCAGGACGTCCTGCTGGCTACCAAGCTGCATGTGTCCCCAGTACCATCGGCGAGCCTGGCGAAGTAGTCGGGGTGTGACGGCGCTTCCCGCCGTCCTACTCCCATATCAGCCAGAACGGCTGGGACGAGAAGGCGGTGACCTCGGCATCGAAGTCGAGCATCATTGCTACATCGCGCTCGATCCATGACTCGAACCCGAAGTGAGCATCCATGGTTGCGGCCCCGACCATCCGCGCCACACGGCAACGTCGCTGATCCAGTGCGAACCGCCAACCCTGATGAGACAAAATCCGGCCTAAACGTGGCAAACCGGCCCGAAACTGTCATGTGGTTCGAGAATCTGCCGGATCGACGCCGAGATCCCTGGGATTCCGGCAGCTCGAACGAGAACGGACAACACGCAAGATCGCGGGACCAGATTAGTGAGACACCTGACCATATTGGGACAGGTTGACTTCACTAAGATAGAGCACCCATGTCCCGTCTCACCGAAAGTGGCCCGAAGCTGGCCCGCTGAGCTGGACAGAGACCAGGTTCGGTGAGACGGGCGCCCGACTGCGTCTCACTGAATCTGGCCCGGCAGGCGCGCCGCACCGGGCGGGACAAACCATTGGACGGGCCAGCTTCAGCGTGACCGGCGCCGACGAGACAGGACAAGACCGGTCACCTCGATTATTCGCGCGCCCGCTGTGGCCGCTAACGGCCAGGGCCCGGCGAGGAACACCGGCCCTGAGGTGCGACCGCACCATCCCACCGTGCCATCACCGCGGCGTAGTCCTCGGGCATCAGCATGGCGGCGGGCCGGTCACCGGCGAGGGTGGTGAGACGGGCGAGGGTTTCGGCGTAGCTGTCGCGGGTCATCTGGCCTGGATGGAGTCGAGGTAGCGGTCGACGGCGGCCGCGACGGTCGCGCCTTCGGCGATCGTCGGGGCAGCGCCGGCGGGCGGGGTTGGGAACTGCACGACTGTCACAGGGACCTCCCGCGCTTCCGGCGCGCTCGCCGGGAAACGCTGGCTATCGCCACTCCCCGCGCTGGCCTGACACCAGATCACGGACCCCCGTGAGTGGACTCAGAAACGACCATCAAAGATCAGCAGCACGTGGATCCGGGCTTATTGATGCCGGCCGGGGTCCTCCTCCGTCGGATCATTTGACATCCGGTTGGCGGTCGAAGTGCCCGGCGGAAGGCACATTCCTCATCGGGCTCTCACACTCCATTCGGATCCGCGGGCGATCACACTTCGCGGTAGGAACCTGTAGCCCAGCGACGACACCTTGTTCAAAACGCCCGGCACCTCCACTGCCCTGCCGCGCCGGAGTGCGGCCAGCGTGGCGTCCACCACCTCATCCGGAGTCGAACGGCGCCTGGTCATGAACTGCGCACCAGCGGCGTCGAAGAATCCGGTGTCGGTACCACCGGGGCACACGGCAAGGATCGTTACCCCCGTGCCGCGTGTCTCGACATGCAACGCTTCGCTGAGTGAGAGCACGAATGCCTTGGCGGCACCGTACACGGCCATCGTCGCCACCGGCTGGAACGCGGCGGTCGAGGAGATGTTGACGACGGCCCCGTGCCCGGCGGCCACCATGCCCGGAAGGGCCGCCCGGGTCAACAGAGCGACCGCAACGCAATCCAGCGCGACTTCCTCGGCGATGCGATCGCTCGGCTCATCGACGAAACGTCCGTGGTAACCCGCACCTGCATTGTTGACCAACAAATCGACACCGCCGCACGCGAGCCGTTCGACGACGGCGCCCGTTCCGTCGGAGGTGGACAGATCGGCAGTGACCGTGTCGAACCGGCCGTCGGGGTGGTCACGGGCGAGCTCGTCGCGAACGCTCGCGAGGCGGTCGGGACGACGTGCGACGAGGACGACGTCGTGGTCGGCCGCGACTCGTCGGGCGAAAGCGGCACCGATTCCGCTCGAACCGCCGGTGATGACGGCCAGCGGGCGACCCGGGCGATCGGGGTTCGACGACGTCATGTGAGGTCCTTTTCGGTGTCAGCTGAACGAATGAGGACGGGCTCGCGCCCGCGAGTCCGGGTCACGACGTCACACGCGCCCTCGGGAGGAAATCTCAGGGGCTGCGGCGAGAGCAACCCAGACGTCCTCCTCGGCGCCGACCAGTGCGCGCAGGGCAGGCAGCGACTCAGCGACGGACGTGAACCACCGGGACAAAGTCTCACTGCGTTGGCCTTGGCGACGAGCAGCCGGACGGGCGGGGAAGTCCCGTGTGTCACGAGAACAGTTGGCATGTAAGGCTATCGGCGGGTGTAGGTGCCGTGGAAGCCGAACGGGATGTGCTGGGGCACCTGTGCGCGGGCGATCTCGGAGAGGTCGTCTGCGTCGAGCAGCAGCAGGTATGAGGTGTTCTGGCTAGCGTCGAGTACCACGGTTAGCAACACGCCGTCGTCCTCGGTACTCGCGTCCGGTCGGGGGACGAACACGGGTTCGCCTGGGAAGTGGTTGTCATAGCGCCATTGCTTGACTTCGCCGGATGTGACGTCTGCCTTGATGATCGTGTCGAGAAACACGGACTCGCCTTGTGTGGCGATGCCGTTGGCGTAGACGTACCGGTATGGCTTGGTGTTGAACTTGGCGTAGTTGATGCGCGGCAGCTCGGCCGAGTGACCGACGAGCGTTCGGGAGGTGACCGTGCCGGTCGCCGCGTTGATGGTGAACCGGCGCAGTTCACTGGACGGGTAGACGTTGTGGTTGGGTCTGTCAAGGAGGGAGGTCAGGTAGAAGTGCTGTACGACCTCTGCTGTCGGGTAGACGATGATGTCGAGATCTACCACACCGTCTTCCCCGCCGCGGTCGACGGCGTTGACGTGGTGGAAGCCGAACCAGGCCTGGTCGGTGCGGGCGTGGCTGACTTCGCCGGTGCGGCGATCGACCAGGGTGAAGCGGGTGCCGCGCTCGGGTTCCCACCGGTAGTTGGCGATGAACGGCCTGCCGCTTACGAGCAGCCGGAGCGGGTTGACCACCCGCGGGAACTCCATCAGGATGACGTACCGCTCGCTAAGGGCGAAGCTGTGCATGTACGAAGGCCGTTTCGTGGTGGCTCGGCCGAGCAGCTCGCGCGTCCTGGTGCCGTCGGGCAACCGGTAGACGCCGTAGGCGGACGTGGCCCCGAAGTTGAGAAGATAGTTGTACGCTGCCCGCTGATCCGGGTCGTGGTGCGGATGGGCGGTCGTTACTGCGCCTTTGAGCCGGTCGTCGAAGCTGACGACGCCAATCGTGTCCAGGGTCTGCGGGTCGAAGGCTACGGGCATGGGATATTCGGTCTGCGCCACGAACTGCTCGGCGATCCGGCCGATGGTCACATTGGCGTTGGCGCCGAACTCTGGGCCGGTGAACACCTGGGTGAAGCGCTTGAACAGAGAACGGCAGGGATCGGTGGCGAACTCTGAATACGCCATCTTGCCGTCCGCGTCCGCCCGCCGAGCGGGGGTATCGAGAAAGCGGTTGGCGTAGCTGACTCGGCCATCAGCGATGTCGAACTTGTGCAGCATCGCCAAGCCGTCAAACCAGTGGTTCAAGGTCTTGTCGTCGAGGTGGAACCGGGCGGGGCCATTCCTTACCAGCGTTCCCGACAGCCAGCCGGGTATGGCGCCCTTGACCTCGAGGGAGTCGATCGCGAGCTCGGTCTGCTGATCGTTGAAGCCTCTCTCGAAGCCCACCGATGTTCTGCCAAGTACGTTCGTCATTACCGGGACCTTTCCGGACATAGAAGTCATGGATGACGCCGACCGCTAGGCGCGGGAGCCGTCGGCGTCAGAACCGACTCGATCTCGTCCTCGCCAGGCAGAACCTCAGGAGCTCAGAACGGTGGATCCAGGTTTTGC
>Ga0302229_10000805_pt1 | contig 24276 bp, 21 predicted proteins | sample II_Palsa_N1_3_FD_193518 | JGI IMG/M metagenome (GOLD analysis project Ga0302229, IMG submission 193518) | Peat permafrost microbial communities from Stordalen Mire near Abisko, Sweden - II_Palsa_N1_3 | ecosystem: Environmental > Terrestrial > Soil > Palsa > Peat permafrost | place: Sweden... | reverse complement strand
GTATGCGGGCCGCCGGCCCAGTCGTCGCGCAGCGAACGCCCGCCGCGGCCGTGGATATCGACGCGCGAGATCGCCCCGGTCATGGCGTCGAAGCCCGTGGCGAAGATGACCGCGTCCAGCGGGTACTCCGCCGCCGAGGTGCGGATCCCTTGCGGCGTGAAGTCCTTGATCGGCTCGCCGCGCAGGTCGACGAGCCGCACGTTCTCGCGGTTGAACGTCTCGTAGTAGTCGGTGCCGAGACACATCCGCTTCGCGCCGACCGGGTAGTCCTGCGCCGTCAGGGTCTGGGAGGTCTGGCTGTCGCGGACGATCTGGCGGATCTTGCCGCGGAGGAATCCGGCGAGCGTATCGTTCGACATCTGTTCGGTCGTCAGATCGTTGAAGCTACCCACGATGTCGTTGCCGCCGAACGCCCAGCCTGCCTCGTAGCGCTGCTGGATGAGCTCGGGCGGGGCGGTCGCCGCGGGCTCGTCGTAGTTCACCCGCAGCGTGCCATTGCCGCTCCAGCGCGCCTGCTCTCGCAGCTTGGCGTAGTCCGCCTTGATCGCGGCGATTTTCTCGACGGTGAGCGGCGCGTTGCGAGCCGGCATCGTGAAGTTGGGCGTTCGCTGGAAGACGACCGTCGCGGCCGCCTCCTGCGCGACTAGGGGTATGACCTGGACGCCGGACGAGCCGGTGCCGATGATGCCGACGCGCAGCCCGCTGACGTCGACCCCGTCGGCTGGCCAGTCGCCAGTGTGGTACGTCCGCCCGCGGTAGGCCTCCAGGCCCGGGAACGATGGCACCCGGGCCTGGGAGAGGCAGCCGGTCGCCATGATCACGAACCGGGCGGTGACGGTCGATCCGTCGCCCAGCCCGACGGTCCACAGCGCGCTGCCCTCGTCGTAATCGGCGCAGACCACAGGGGTCTGCAGTTGGATGTCAGGACGCAGATCGAAGCGGTCGGCGACGTGGTTGAGGTAGCGCAGGATCTCTGGCTGGGTGGCGTACCGTTCCGTCCACTCCCACTCCTGCTGCAGCTCCTCGGAGAAGGAGTAGGAGTACTCCATGCTCTCGACGTCGCAGCGCGCGCCCGGGTACCGGTTCCAGTACCACGTGCCGCCGACACCGTCCCCCGCCTCGAAGACGCGGACGGTAAAGTCCGCGTTCCGCAGCCGGTAGAGCATGTACAGGCCGGCGAAACCGGCCCCGACAACTACCGCGTCAACGTCGGGCGTGCGAGTTTCGTCCACACGCGGTATTCTACTCGAAACTCATATGAATGAATAGCATGAATAGCGGCTCCCGGAGGCGCATCGTGAAGTTCGGTCTGGCCATCATGAACGACTTTGCGCCGGGCACCGTGCCGGCCGACCGGATCGTGCAGTTGCGTGAGCAGGTACGAGCGGCCGCGAAGTCCGGCATCGATTCGGTCTGGGTGCTGCAGCACTACTTGGGCAACATGCCGACCCTGCAGCCACTGCCACTTCTTTCCGCGCTCGCGGCGGACGCGGGGGACATGCGGCTCGGGACGAACATGTTCATCCTGCCGCTTCGCCACCCGGTCGGGGTGGCTGAGGAGTTCGCCACGCTCGACCACCTGACTGGGGGCCGGGCCGTCGCCGGCTTCGGCATGGGATACCGGGAGAACGAGTTCGCCGCTTTCGGAGTCGGGATGGACCAGCGGGTCGGCCGCTTCGAGGAGAGCGTCGAGCTCGTCCGCCAGCTGTGGACGGGTCGGCCGACCAGCTATCACGGCAAGTACTTCACCCTGGACGAGCAGCAGATCAGCCTCCCGCCAGTACAGCCAGGGGGCCCGCCCATCTGGATCGGCGCCGGACCGCACCGCACCGGTGCGCGTCGCGCGGCGCGACTCGGCGATGCATGGATCATCCCGCCGCATGTCACCCCCGAACGACTGCAGGTACTGCTCGGCCACTACCGCGAAGAGCGGGAGCTGGCCGGCCGCGGCCAGGCCAGCGATCTCGTCGTGCGCCGGGAACTCGTCCTGGACGAGGATCCGGAGCGGGCGCGGTCGACCGGCGTCGCGGCGCGCTCGGCGCTCACCCGCAAGTACGCCGAGTTCAACACCCCGGATCGCACACCCAGCTACCGGCACCTGCAGTCCGACGCCGACGCGGCGGAAACGGCCGACCAGTCCTACCTGTTCACCGACCCGCCGGGTGCCGTCGCGGCACTGCGGGCGCTGGCCGACCAGGGCATCACCTATGTCGTGCTCCGGATGCAGTGGTACGACCTGCCGCACGAGCGGCTCTTGCAGACGCTGACGATGTTCCGCGAGCAGGTCCGCCCGGCGTTCCAGGAGACGTCATGACGTCCGCTCCTGCGGGCGAAGCCCTGCGCTCCCGTTTCCCGGGCCTCGACCCCGGGTTGGCGATGTTGCTCGAGGCGGCGCGTGCGGCCGCGCTGCCGCCGCTGACCGCGCTCAGGCCGGACGAGTTGCGCGAGCGGGTCTGCGGCGGAGATCGTCTGTGCGCGCCCGGCCCGGACATGTCCGACGTCGCGGACATCGCCCTGCCGGGTGGGCTCCGCACGCGACGGTACGCGCCGCATCGGCTTCGCACCGAGGTCGCATTGGTCTGGTTCCACGGCGGCGGCTGGGTAACGGGCACCCTGGACTACTCCGACGGCTTCTGCCGGATGCTGGCCGACGGCCTGGGCTGCGAGGTCCACAGCGTCGATTATCGCCTCGCCCCGGAGCATCGATTCCCAGCGGCCGTCGAGGATGCGCTAACCGCCGTGCAGTGCATCGGGGACGGCCGCCAGGTGGTCGTCGCCGGAGACAGCGCGGGCGGCAACCTCGCCGCGGTCTGTGCCCAGCAGGTGCACGACGTGCCGTCAATCGGCATCTGCGGCCAGCTGCTCGTCTATCCGGTGCTCGACTCCGACACCACGCGGCCATCGTACTTGCGCAATGCCGGCCTGGTTCTGGGTCCGGCCGAGATGACCTGGTTCTTCGACCACTACGCCCCCGTGGCCGCCGAGCGCGCCTCGCCCCGGCTGGCGCCACTGCGCGCGCCGGACCTGCGCAGCCTCCCGCCAGCGGTCATCGCCGTGGCCGGTCATGACCCGCTCTACGACGAGGGCGTGGCGTACGCGGCGGCGTTGCGGGCCGCCGGGCTACCCGTCGAGTTGCTCGACTTCCCGGCACTTGTGCATGGCTTCTTGCGCTTCACCGGTCCGGTCCCGGCCGCGGCTGACGCAGCCGCCGGGATCGTCGCCGCGGCCGCTCGGCTGTTCCGCGACTGACGCCGACCGCAGCGGGCGGCGCCGGCTGACTAGCGGCTGCCGCGCCAGGCGAGCGACCCGCCGTCGATCAGCACCGACGCGCCGGTGATGAACGACGCGTCGTCAGAGGCCAGGAAGCAGACCAGTTTGGCCACCTCCTCCGGTCGGCCCTGCCGCGGGATCAGGTGTGAGGCGGTCATGAACTTACCGATCGCCTCCTTGTCCGCTGCGGTCGCGATGAACTCGGCGGCCATCGGCGTATCGATGCTGCCCGGGCAGAAGCAGTTGCACCGGACGTCGGGCGCCAGCTCCACCGCTGTCGCCTTGGTGAGCTGGATGACGCCGCCCTTGGACGCGACGTAGGCCGGTGACCCTGGATAGCCGGTGACGCCGCTGACCGATGCGGCGTTGACGATCGCCGGGCCCCGGGTGGAGCGGCGCAGGTGCGGGGCGGCGAACTTCGTAGCGAGCCACATTGCCTTGAGGTTGATGCCGAACACGAGGTCCCAGACCCTCTCCTCGAGCGTCTCGATCGTCGGGTTCTCCGCGAAAGCGGTATCGATGACGCCGGCGTTGTTCACCAGAACGTCCAGGCCGCCGAACTGGTCGACAGCCGCGTCGATCATCTGAGCGATCTGGATCGGCTGCGTGAGGTCGGTGCGGATGAACTCCGCTTTCGCTCCCTCGGCGCGGACGAGTTCCGCAGTCTCGCTGCCAGTAGTCTCATTGATATCCACCACGGCCACAGCCGCGCCGCGTCTGGCGAATTCCACCGCGATCGCGCGCCCCATGCCCTGGCCTGCCCCGGTGACGACGCAAGAACTGCCTGCCAGCTGACTCACGCCTACGCGCCCAGCGCGATCGACTTCAGCTCCCGGTAGCTGGCCAGGCCCTCCGGCCCCATCTCCCGGCCGATGCCGGACTGCTTGTAACCGCCGAACGGCGTGCCGAAGGCTTGCGGCGCGCCATTCAGGCTCACCATCCCGGTACGGATGCGGCGGGCGACGGCGAGCGCCCGATCGCGGTCGGCCGACCATACCGACCCGGACAGGCCGTAGATCGAGTTGTTCGCAATGCGCACAGCTTCGGCCTCGTCGTCGTAAGGGATAAGGGCCACGACCGGGCCGAAGATCTCCTCCTGCGCGACCCGCATCGCGTTGTCGACCCCGGTTAGCAGGGCCGGGCAGACATAGTAGCCGCCGCCAAGATGGTCCGGCCGTCCGCCGCCGACGACTCGGGCGCCCTCCTGCGCGGCCAACGACAGGTAGCCTTCGACCCGCTGGCGCTGCCGCTCGCTCACGAGCGGGCCGATCTGGGTCTGCGGGTCGAACGGGTCGCCCACCGGCAGGGCGGCGAAGGCCGCGGCGAGCGCGTCGCCGACCTCGGTGTGCCGCGCCCGTGGGACGAGCACCCGCGTCTGCGCGATGCAGGCCTGGCCGTTCACCATCATCGCCATCGGCAGCAGCGAGCGGACAAAGTGCTCTGGGTCGGCGTCATCAAGCATGATGGCCGCCGACTTGCCGCCGAGCTCGAGGGTCACCCGCGCGATCCGCTCGGCGCACAGCGCCATGATCCGTCGGCCGGCGGCGGTGCTGCCGGTGAACGCGATCTTGTCCACGTCGCGGTGCCGGACCAGGTGCTCACCGACCTCCCGATCAGCCGGGACGATGCTGAGTACGCCTTCGGGCAGGCCCGCCGCGGCGAGCGCGTCCGCGAGCAGGTAGGCCGTGAGCGGCGTCTCCGGCGGCGGCTTGAGCACGACCGAGCAGCCGGCCGCCAGGGCCGGGGCCGCCTTCAACGCGGGCGTGCTCAGCGGTCCGTTCCACGGAGTGATCGCACCGACCACGCCGACCGGTTCCCGCACTACGAGGCTGTGGTTCGTGCCGTCGGTGCGCGGCTCGTCGGTCTGCTCGGCGTCGATCAGTCCGGCGTAGTAACGCAGGTGCCGGATCGGGTTCGGGACATGCGCCCGCTGCGCGAACCAGCGCGGGCAGCCCAGCTCGCGGGTCAGCAGGTCCACGGCTGCGTCCCCGAGATCCTCGATGTAGTCGGCGGCCGCCCGCAAGACCGTGGCCCGCTCGCTCGGGCTGCGGTCGGCCCACACACCGGCGTCGAAGCTGGCGCGCGCTGCCGCGACCGCGGCGTCGACGTCAGCGACCCCGGCGAGAACCACGCTGCCGAGTACCTCACCGCTCGCGGGATTCACAACCTTGTGCTCGCTACCGTCGGCGGACGGTACCCAGCGCCCGCCGACGAAGACCTCGGGACGGCTGTACAGGTCAGGTGACGGCGTCATCGGTGGCCCCTAATCTATGGTAATGAAACTAAGCTATTATATCGATCGTGTCAGCGTCAACGGCGCTGCACCCGACCGGAGGAGAAGACCTGATGCGTGCCGCCGTCCTGGAGAAGTTCGACACACCGCTGGTCGAGCAAGACGTCGACATATCAGACGTCGGTCCGGACGAGGTGCTCATGCGCGTCGTCGCGTCCGGCATCTGCCATTCCGACCGCAGCGCACACGTCGGTGCCCAGGACCGGCCCCTGCCGCTGATCCTGGGTCACGAGGCCTCCGGCGTCGTCGTGCGGATCGGTGCCGACGTGCGCAGCGTGCAACCAGGCGACCATGTTGTGGGGAGCGCATCGGCCTACTGCGGAGTTTGCCTCTGGTGCCTGCGCGGCCTGACCCAGCACTGCGTGGACAAGGGCGTCGCCCGGGTGGGCGGCCCGTCTCGCCTGTCGCGAGACGGGAAGGAGATCCACGCGTTCGTCGGGCTCGGCGGCTTCGCGACGCACATGCTGGTGTCCGAGCGGGCCGTCGTGCGGCTGCCCAGTGAGATGCCGCTGGATAAGGCCGCGCTGCTCGGCTGTGCCGTCCTCACCGGAGTAGGGGCGGTGCGCAACCGGGCGCGGGTCGCCGCTGGCGAGACCGTCGCGGTAATCGGCTGCGGGGGAGTGGGGCTTAACGCCGTCCAGGCTGCCCGGCTCGTAGGCGCGTCGCGGGTCATCGCCGTCGACCTCAACCCAGCCAAGCTGGAGCGCGCCCGCCAGTTTGGCGCAACCGACATCGTCGACGCCTCGCAGGCCGACCCGGTCGGCTCCGTGCTCGCCCTGACCGGCGGTGGCGTCGATCACGCGTTCGAGATCGTCGGACGTGGGTCGACCGTTGAACAAGCGTTCGCGATGACCGGCGTACGCGGCACGACGACGGTGGTCGGGGTCGCCCGGCCGGACGACATCGCGCGGCTGTCGCCGGTCATCTTCATGGCTACGGAGAAGCGCGTCCAGGGCAGCCGGATGGGCTCAGGCAACTTCCGCCTGGACATCCCGCTCTATTGCGACATGTACCTGCGCGGGCAGCTCAAGCTCGATGAGTTGATTTCCGAGGTCATCGACCTGTCCGAGGTGAACCGGGGCCTGACGGAACTGGACGGCTCGGACGGTGCGCGCAGCGTCATCCGCTTCGACTGACCACCCAGCGGACAGCCGGCGCCGGGTCAGGCCGTGAAGCCGCCATCGACGGTGTAGACGGCACCGGTCACGAACGACGACTCCGGGCCGCATAGCCAGGCCACGAGCGACGCCACGTCTTCTGGCGTACCGAGTCGGCCAGCCGGATGCTGGGCGACCAACGTCGCAGCGCGCTCCGCGTCCATGCGCTGCGACAGCAGCGGCGTCTGTACGTAGCCGGGACAGACAACGTTGGCGCGAACCCCTCGACCGGAGTACTCCAGCGCGACACTGCGGTGCAGGCCGATCAGTGCGTGCTTCGCGGTGACGTAGCTTGGCACCTTCGCATGGCCACGCAGGCTCAGCACACTGCCGAGGCTCACGATCGATCCGCCGCCGGCCGCGAGCATGGCGCGCAGCTCGGCGCGCACGCACAGGAAGACGCCGTCGAGGTTGACCGACATGAGCCGCCGCCACACGGCGAAATCGAGGTCGGCGACCGGTCCGCCGTCGTCGGGCACCGCGGCCGAATTGACGGCGGCGATCAGCGGGCCGAGTTCTCCGGCGGCTCGCACCATCTCGGCCACCGATGACTCGACGCTGACGTCCGCTTCGACCGCGAGCGCCGGCCCGGCGCACCGCGCGGCAACCTCCTCGGCCCGCCTCAGGTCGCGGTCGCAGACGACGACCGCGAAGCCGTCGGCGGCCAGCCGCAGCGCACAGGCTGCGCCGATCCCGGAACCGCCGCCGGTGACGAGGGCGACCGATGGCGAGGCCATCAGCTCGATCTCGCCAGCGTGATCGCGCGTTCGGGACAGGCGGCGACCGCCTCTTTCGCGTCGGTCAGCTGGCCGTCCGCGATCGGCATCGCCGAGCCGCGCAAGGTGACGAAGCCCTCCTCATCGTCGCTGAGCAGGTTCGGCGCGGCGCTGTAACACCGACCGTGCCCGGTGCAGCGGTCTGAGTCGACGCGTAGTTCCGTGGCCATGCTCTCCTGCCTCGCCGAGTGCCGGTCAGCCACGGCGGCCTGCTTCGAAGAAGGCGCCGCCACCGGCGTAGTCGCCGGTCGAGAACGGCGATTCGGCGGCGATGGAGGTGTAGCCGCCATCGACGATCAGTGTGTGCCCGGTGACGAACGCGGCGTCGTCGCTGGCCAGGTAGCTGACCGCCGCGGCGAGATCTTCGGGCAGTCCGGGACGATGCCCGGCGGCGTCCCGCGCCATCAACTCGCTGACCTTATCCAGCGCGGTCGCGTTACCGAGCACCAGGTCGGCGGTCATCGCCGAGACGATCGCGCCGGGCATCACCGCGTTGACCCGGATGCCATAAGGACGCAACTCGGCGGCGACCGACCGCATGAGCCCGATAATGCCGGCCTTCGCGGCGCTGTACGCATGGTTGCCGACGCCGCCCATGACCGCGGCCGGACTGGTCGTCGCGATGATGACGCCGGAGCCCTGCGGGCGCATGACCCGCGCGGCATGCTTCATGCACAGGAACACGCCGCGCAGGTCGATCGCCCAGGTCGCGTCGACCGCCGCCATGTCGGCCGTGTGGATCGGTCCGTACGCCCCGAAGACGCCTGCGTTGGCGAACATGACGTCCACCCGGCCGAACTCCGCCACGGCCAGGTCCACGGTGGCGGCGACGTCGGCCTCGGATGACACGTCCGCGCGTACCGCGCGGGCCTGGGGGCCGATGTCCTTCGCCAGCAGCTCGGCGGCGCCGCCTTGGATGTCGGCCAGCACGACGCGGGCGCCGTCCTGGACGAGCCGGCGGACCGTCCCCGCGCCGATGCCGCTGGCCCCGCCGGTGACGACGGCTACCCTGCCTTGCAGCCGGGCCTCGCTCATCGTGGGCTCCTCAATTCTCGTCCGCCGGTGCCTGCTCGGCACCCGGCCAGCGCACCGGCAGATCGTCGGTCAGCGACTCGCCGAGCTCACTCACCGGGACGGCGTAGGCGAACTTCGGCGTACGGCTCCCGAAGCGCCACACTCCCTCCTCGCGCTCGTAGTCGTCGTAGTAGCGGATCGCGGCGTGGATCGTTTGCCCGGCGATGTCGAGCTCGGCGTGTGACAACACGATGCCGGTCGCGTGGTCGTCACCGACGAAGCGCACGGTATGCCCGCGCGAGGTGTGAATCGTGCGGCCGTACGTCGAGCGGATGGCCCGCAGCTCGTCGACAACCTCCTGCCGCCCGGCAATCTCGCCCAGCCTCGCCTTCTCGGCGAACATCGCGAGCAGGCCGGCGTAGTCGCTGTCGTCAATGGCGATGCAGTAGCGCACGGCCAGGTCCTGAATCTCGAGGCGGTCTTCGATACGGCGGATCCGCTTTTCGGCGTCGGGCGCGGTCATCTCGGCTCCTTAGACAGGTACGTCCTGAGCGGCTTCGCGGCAAGTCTAATACTGATCATCATTAGACTAAAATAGTTCTAGCCGAGGATCACGCGAGAAGCCGGTAGAGGTGATCGCCTTGGCTGGAGTCCGCAACGCCGCACTGCACCAGGCTAGGCGGCTACCGCGCTCCTTGACGTCTCCAAATCTATAATTATGATTAGATCCAATATGGACGCCGCGTGAAGGAGATGCCGTGACCAACCGCTCGACCGGGAACCCGGCCATCGCGCCAGCGGGCTGCCCGATCACGCACACCGACTACCGGGTGGAGCGGCCGATCTTCGGGCACTACGCACAGCTCAACGCCGAGCGCGAGCAGAGCGATTTCCTGCTCAACGACTCGACGAAGGACCCGTTCTACATGATCCAGCGCTTCGACCACGTGCTCGAGGCCATGCAGATGCCAGACGTGTTCAGCAACAACATCGTCAACGCACTCGACCCGTTCATGGAGGTCCGGTTCCTGCCGAACAACCTCAACCCGCCCGAGCACACCCGGATGCGCAGGGTGCTCAACCGGTGGTTCTCGCCGGCCGCCGTGCGGCGGATCGAACAGCAGGTTTATCAGCGCTGCAACGAGTTGCTCGAGGAGCTCGCGCCCAAGGGCGAGTGCGACGTGGTGTCGGAGTTCGCAATCCGGTTCCCGACCGAGATGTTCCTCCTGACGATCGGGCTGCCGGTCGAGGACGGCGCGAAATTCACCGAGTGGGTCGAGGCGTTGTTCGCCGGGTTCTTCGGCGGGCCGGACCCCACGCCAGCCGCCAACGCGATCACCGCCTACTTCGTCGACGCAATCGCGGACCGCAAGGCGAACCCGCGCGACCCCGAGTGGGACTTTATCTCCCGGATGCTGCGTCCGGACCTGGTGGGGGACTGGCTCACCGCGGATGACCTGCTGCTCATGTGCATGACGCTGATGACCGCCGGCCTCGACACGACCCGCTCCGCGCTCGGCTACATCTTCCAGCACCTCGCGCGCGACGAAGAGCTGCGCCACCGGCTCACCGCGCACCCCGAGCTCGTCCCCAAGGCCGTCGAGGAATTCGTCCGGCTCTACCCGCTGGTGATTCAGGACGGCCGGCTGGTCATGCAGGACATCGACTTCCACGGGCTGAAGCTGAAGCAGGGGGACGTCCTGTGGCTGGGCATCGGTTCGGCCAACCGTGACCCGCGCAAGTTTGCGAACCCGGACGAGTTCGACCTCGACCGCCCGGGCCTGAGCCACCACCTCGGCTTCGCGGCTGGCCCGCACCGCTGCCTCGGGATGCACCTGGCGCGGCACGAACTCGTCATCGCCGTGCAGGAATGGCACAAGCGAATCCCTGACTACGCCATCGCCGCCGGGGCCGAGCTGCGTGAACGCGGCGGGCAGCTCGCGCTGACCAGCCTCCCGCTGCGGTGGACCCCCACTGCGTGAGCACACCCACGCCGTGACCACCTCGCTCTAGAGCCTTAGGGCTGGCCACCGTCGACGCTCAGCACCGCCCCGGTGGTGTAGCTGGAGGCGTCGCTGGCCAGGTAGATGGCCGTGCCGACGATCTCGGACGGCTGCCCGCCGCGGCGCAACGCGAACCGCTGGGCCCGGGCCGCGAAGGCGTCCTTGTCCCAGGACCGGCTGACGTCGGTCAGGAACGTGCCGGCCATGATCGCGTTACAGCGGACGGCGGGGCCGAACGCATGCGCGATCGCCACCGTCATAGCATTGAGCCCCGCCTTGGCCGCCGCGTAAGGCAGTACATCGGGCCGTGGCCGGACCACTGCCATGCTGCTGATATTGATGATCGATCCGCCCGCGCCCGCCGCCATCCGGCTCCCGACCAGCGCGGCGAGCCGGAACGGCCCCTTGAGATTCACCCCGATGACCTTGTCGAAGAGCTCCTCGGAGATGTCGGTGAGCGAGTCGTAAAGCGGGGAGGAGCCGGCGTTGTTGACCAGGATGTCGACCCGCCCGAACCGGTCATACGCCGCGTCGGCCAGCTCGCCGATCTCGGCCCAGTGCCCCATGTGAACACCGAACGGGAAGGCCTGCCGGCCAGTCAGCTCGGTGATTTCCTTGGCGTACTCGGCGCACTTGGCGGCGTCCCGGCTCGCGATGACGACGTCTGCCCCGGCCCGGGCGAAACCCTCTACCATCTGGCGGCCGAGGCCGCGGCTCCCGCCGGTGACCAGCGCCACCCGCCCGGTCAAGTCGAACAGTGCATCAGTTCCGTCCGCCATCATGACTGCCTTCCCGGCGCCCGAGGGCGCTGATACTTTCCGACTTGACACGCTACGGCTGCCTCACAGCATAATTCATTGTTATAGTTAGCATGGATATTATTTGGAGGCGACGACGTGACATCACCGGAGGCGGGCCTCTTCGAGCTACCGGAGCGCTACCGCGAGCTGCAGGCTGAGGCGCACGCGCTGGCCTCATCGGTGGCCGGTGTCGCGGCGGAGGCGGACGAATCCGACTCGGTGCACCCGCAGGTCCGTGCGCGGCTCGCCGCCAGCGGGCTGGCCGCGGTCACGGTACCTGCCGAGTTCGGCGGCCGATTCGCGCGCGTGGACTCCCTCGCTGTGACCGTGGTGCGCGAGGTCCTGGCCGGGGTCAGCGCTCATCTGGATTCCATGTTCGCCATGCAGGGCATCGGCAGCTACCCCATCGTGGCGGGCGGCAGCGACGCGGTGCGCAAGCGGTGGCTCCCCGCGGTCGCCGGATGTGAGGCCATCGCCGCGCTGGCGCTGACCGAGCCGGAGGTCGGCTCCGACCTGAAGGCGATCACCACCGCGATCAGTGAGCAGAACGGCGACCTGATCGTGGAGGGCCACAAGTCATTCATCACCAACGCCGGCGACGCGGACTTCTACTGCGTCCTCGGCCGCGAAGGCGCGGGCTTCTCGCTGGTCCTGGTGCCTGCCTCGCAGCCGGGCGTCACCGTCACGCACCCGCACCAGATCATCGCGCCGCACGTGCTCGGCGATGTGGTGCTCGAGGGCGTGCGGGTGCCAGCCGATCACCGCATCGGCCCACCGGGCAAGGGCTTCAGCCTGGCGCTGGCTACCCTGGCCACCTTTCGGGTCTCGGTGGCCGGCGCGGCGGTCGGGCTCGCTCAGGCAGCGCTGGAGGAGGCCGTCAGGCATACAAGCTCGCGGGAGCAGTTCGGGACGCCGCTGGCGCGACTCGGGCCGGTGCCCACCATGCTGGCCAGGTCCTGGACCGACATTGAGATGGCCAGGTCACTGACCTACAGAGCCGCTGCGGCTGCCGCCCGCGACCCGCTGGCCAACCTGCACCTGTCGTCGATGGCCAAGGTCGCCGCGACCGAGATCAGCGGTCAGGTCGTCGACCGTGCCGTTCAGGTAATGGGGCGCTTCGGACTGGTCCGGGGCAGCCTGATCGAGCGCCTGTACCGCGAGGCGCGGCCGATGCGGATTTACGAGGGCGCCACCGAGGTGATCCTGGACTCGCTGGCCAGGCAGCTGATCAAGCGCTACTCAGCTGGGAGCGAGCAGTGATCATCGATGCGCATTGCCATGTCTGGCCTGACCACATAGCGCCTGCCGTGCTGGCTGGCCGACCGGCCGGCCTGGATGCTCGGCACGACGGCACGATAGCAGGGCTCCGGCGCACCATGGATGTGGCGGGCATCGACCGCGCGGTCTGCCTCGGCGTGGCGCACGCGGCCCGGACGGTGCAGCGGACGAACGAGTTCATCGGCTCGATCGACCGGACCCGGTTCGTTCCCTTCGGCACCGTGCACCCGGAGCTGTCGCCGGCCGTGAACCTGAAGTCGCTGCGGGACAACGGCATCAGCGGGGTAAAGCTGCACCCGCTGTTTCAGGACCTGTCGCTGTCCGACCCGCGCGTCATCGACATCGCCGCCGCGCTGGCGGAGGCTGGCGTCACCGTGATTACCCACGTCGGCGCCGGCGGCGACACCGATGCCAACGACCGCGGCTCGCCCCGGTCCCTGCGGGTGCTGCTGGACGCGGTGCCCGGCCTGCGGGTCATCGCCTGCCACTTCGGCGGATACCACCGGCTGGATGAGGCGGAGGATCTGCTCGTTGGATCCCGTGCCGTCCTGGAAACCTCCTGGCCGCCGAGCACCGCCGGGCTTGATCCAGCTCGTATCCGTGAGATCATCAGCCGCCACGGCGCCGACCGCGTCGTCTACGGGTCTGACTGGCCGATGACCGACCCGGCGGCGGAAATCGCCGCCATCCGTGCGCTCGGCCTGCCGCCCGAGGACGAGGCCGCCATCCTTGGCGATAACCTGGCCGCCCTGCTCGGGATCTTACTGTGACCGTCACCGCCCGGCTCAGCGCGGTGCGCAGATCACTGCGCACGTCGACGGGGAGTCCGGCCGCCACTAACGCAGACGCCACGCCGCGTTGACGATCTTCCATCCGTCCGGCATGTCGATCAGGTGCAGCAGATCGACATAACGGTGGCAGAAGCACTGCACGCTCGCGACGCCGCCGCTCAGATAGTCGATTCTGATCTCGATTCGCCGGTCGGCGGCATCCTCGCGGCGTCCCTCTCCATCGGCGGTCGCATCGATCATCTCCTGCGCCGACAGCGTCTCCAGCGCATCCGGGTCTTCACCCTCGATTCCCCGGCAGCGCTTCACCAGCTCAGGATGAAGTGCCCGTTCCATCCGGCCCGCCTCGCCCTCAAACCACCCCTCCCACGTAATCCATGACGACCGAACGGACCGCATCCTCATCATCAGCGACAGCCATCTCGCTCTCCTTTGTCCCGGACTTCAGCATCGAAGTGTTTAGCAGGTCCACGGTGCTCGCCACTGGGCGGTCAGTGGGAGTGTGATTTCACCATCGGGCACGTTAGCAGGCACGCTGAATGCCTCCGGAGTCGCGGCCTCGATCCCGGGGTGGTTGGCCCACGATCGCCGGTAAGCTGCGCCGACCGCCCATCAGCTCGCGGCGCGATAAGGCTGACTTGGCCGCCAGGATCGGTTATCTCGTTTTGAGAAGTGAAAGGTGACCGGAGGTTGTGCGGTCGCCCGGCGGAATAGTATCCGGGCCAAACAGCTGGCCGCTTTCCCAAGGCCCTCGACGCCGCTGGCGTCGCGCCAGGCGGAGGAGCTCTCCGGTTACCGCGGTGGTTTCGGGCTTGGCGGTGATCTGGTGGTACCGGAGCACAACCAATCAACCGCGAAGCCCGGATCACGATAATTCTTGCCCATAACCGGCAAACGTACGAAAGGACGCCCGGCCGGCGCGGCGATGCAACCGCAGCCTGGGGGACGGAGCACTCAGAGCCCGGTAGGGGAGGACACCAACTCTGCCCACAGCCAGCCTGCCCGCCGGCTGGTCGTCGAAGCCACGATGAATCTGTGATCACCATGGGCAGTCCGCGGCTGCTGCAGCGTGGGGTTTGCTAGCGATGAGCTGAGAGATTCCCGCTGCGGTAACGTTCCCGGAACGATCCGGGCATAGCGTTTGCCTCATGGGCGAGACGGAGCCCGGCCCAGGCAGGAAGCAGGCCGGCCCTGCGCGCCGTCCTCCGCCCAGGATCCCGGCGCATGTGGCAGCCTGACCCCGGAGATGGAGCGGGGGACACGCGTCGCGCCCAGACAGGCTCTGCGCGCCAGTCAAGACCGGGTTCGCCGTCGCGGTTGTCACCCACGTTAGGTTGCTGCGACCATTGGTTGGCAGACGGCCGGTATCTCAAATATGAGATACTCTCAACGGTATGAGTAGCGAGCAGAGCCTATTCCCTGGGGCTCCTGGGACGCGGCTGACTCCTGTGCAGCGACCGGGCGAGCCGCCGTCGAGCGAGCCGGAAGCCGGACTGCAAACCGGACCGGAAGCCGGGCTGCCGGTCATGCCGGGCTTCCGGGAGATGACCCTGCGCCGCCGGGCGGATGAGCAGACGGCCCGGATGGCCGAAGACCGCGGCCGCCTGGTCCGCGAGCTGGCCGAACAGCGGCAGGCAGCCGGCCTATCCCAGACCGAGGTGGCCGCGCGGATGGGAACCTCCCAGTCCGCGGTGGCCAGGCTCGAGTCCGGCACGGCCGACGTACGCGCCTCCACGCTCGAGCGCTACGCGGCCGCCGTCGGCGGCCAGATCACCTGGAAACTCGACCGCCCCGCGGAAGGAGTCAGCGAATGACGCACGGAGCGGTGCGCGCGCACCTGCCAGGAATCCCGCCCCGGCCGGGGGAGCCCGGCTGGCCTGGCACCCCGCTCACCCCGGGCTGGCCGTCCACCCCGCCGTCTACCTCGCCGCCCGCCCGGCCCGAGCCGACGCCGGCCTCGCCGGTCCGAGTGTGGCTCGACCCGCTCGCTGACTGGCAGGCCAGCCTGTACGAGCGGCTGCTGGCCAAGCGGATCGTTCTGGCCTCCGGCATGCTTGACGACGAGGCCGCCGCGCGACTCTCGGCCCAGCTCCTCACCTTGGACGCCGAGGGAGATGAGCCGATCCGGCTGGAGCTGCAGAACCTGCGCGCCGAGCTGGCCGCCGCCCTCACCGTGATGGGGATCCTGGATGTCTTGCGCGTTCCGGTGCACGGGTGCGTGAGCGGCGAGATCAGCGGTCCCGCGCTTGGCGTGCTCGCATCCTGCGCGCAGCGGACCGGCTACCCGAACGCCACCTTCACTCTGGCCGAGCCGAGGCTCGAGTTCGGCGGCACCGTCACCGCGGTCACCGCGCGCGAGCAGCAGGTGACCCGGATGCTCGACACGCTGTACTTCAGGCTGGCCGAGGTCACCGGCCGCGAAACGGACGAGATCCGCGAGGATGCGCGCCGCCGCCGGTCCCTGACCACGGCCCAGGCCATCGGCTACGGCTTCATCCAGGGCCAGGAGACGACGTCCAGGCCCGACCCGCGCTAATCCAGCGGCGGGAACGCTCTCCCCAGGTCAGCTGTATCGCGCCAAATGATCCAGCGCGTCCAAAAAATAGCCCTCTGTACACACTCGCTCTCAATAGGTAACATCGAAAACGCGGGATGACCCCGTACGAAGTAGCAGGGATCGGCGAGGACCATGACATCTGGTCCGAAAATAGGCTGAACTGGGGCTTGTGATGAGCACAGAGAGTGATCGATCGAGTGATAATCGTGATCAAGAACCCGGATCGGCCGAAGAACCGCAGCGTGCGGGCACCTCTGGCTGGCTCTGGTCGGACCGGGCGGCGCCGTCCTGGTCGGTGCCGCCGGGCCTGATCGCGCCGCGGGCCGCGGTCCCGGACGCGGAGCGGCCCGAGGTCACACCGGCGGACGCGGAGCGGCCCGACGTCACGTCGGCGGAGGCCGAGCCGGCGAGGGACGACGATGACTTTCCCGGCGTGGCCCGTCCGGCCGGCTGGTTCCTGAACTCTCCGGCCAGCGGCCCGGCGGATCACCCGCAAGCCGCCGACCTGGAAGAAAACGTCACCGGCGAGTGGTTCGCGTCACCCGCGCCCGAACCGGGCGAGTCTCCCCTCTCCTGGGACGAGGGCATGGAAGACCCCGAGCTGGACGCGGTGCCGCCTGCGCCAGGCAGCGAGGAGCCCATCCGGGCCGCCAGCGCCGTAATCGAGCCCGCCCCCAGCAACGTGAACGCCCCCAGCAACGCGAGCGCCCCCAGCAACGCGAGCGCCCCCAGCAACGGAACCGCCGCGAGCAACGGGAACGGGTCGGCGCCCGCAGGCCCGTGCCCCTCCCGGCGGTCCTTCCGGGCCGCCGAACCCGTAGTCAGCCCGACCCGGGCGCTGCGCGGCAGGCCCGGCGGCCCGGGTCTGCCGCCGAGGCGCCCCGGCCCGGGGGCGCGGAAGGCGCCGGTCGACCTGTCCCCGTGGCAGACCTTGCAGCGTCTGTGGAATGAGTCGGAGATTTCCTGGGACCAGCGCCCGGCGGACGCCGGCCACCAGCCTCACCCGCTCGTCGTGGGCCGCTCCGAGCCCCGGCCGCGGCCGCCGGCCTCGCACCCCAACCAGCCGCCACCGCAACCGCCGCAGTACGCCCGCCCGCCGCAGTACGCACGCCCGTCCCAGGAAGCATGGTCCCCGGAGCAGCCTCGGCCGCTGATCCCACCGCCGCGGTCACCGCACTGGTCACCACTGCGGCAGCCCGCAGGCCGCCACATCAGGTCCGGATCGCTTCCCCCCGACCCGTTGAACAACGCCTGGCCAGGCAACATGCGGGTCCCGCTCAGCGCGTCGGTCTTCGCCGACCCCCGCCCCGAGGCGAGGCCCGACCCGCGCGCCGAGGCCGGACCCGAGGCCTGGAGCGAGGCGGAACCCGAGGACCGCGCCCAAGCCTGGTCCGACCCGCGCGCCGAGGCCAGCGCCGGAGCCCGGACCGAGCCATACGCCGACTCCTACACCGACTCGTACACCGACCCGCACACCGGCCTGATGACCGAGCCTGATGACCAGCCGCTGGCTGACTACGACACCTGGCGGGCCCCCAGCGCCGCGCCCCCCTTGTGGGACCGCCCGTCCGACCAGGCAGATCCGCATTCCGGCGGTCACCGGCCCGGCGGGAATGGGACCCTGCTCCTGGAGCCCGAACTACCCGGGACCTGGCGGCCCGGCACTCGCCGCGGCCGGATCGGCCGGCGCACGGCCACCATCGCGGTGCCGGTCATCGTGCTGGTCGCGGTGGCCGTCCTGGCCGTCGCCCTGCTGACCGGCCACAGCCCGAAGTTCGGCCCGCTCGCCTCGAGCCAGCAGCCGAACCCGGCCACGAATCAGGGCACCACGGCGCAGTCGGCGCTGACCATCGGCATGTACCCCGGGCAGCAGCAGCGTGGCGTCTTCCAGACCGTGAACCGCGTCGTGGCCTCGGGGAACACCATCGTGACGATGGGCTCCCAGACCAGCGACGGCGTGGTCCGGCAGCAGTTCTTCGTCTCCGTCAACGGCGGCGCCTCCTGGCGCCTGGCCCCGGTGAACGCGCCCGGCGGCGGCCAGGCCCCGCTCGGGCATCCGGCCGCCCGGCTGGCCGGGGGTTCCGCCGGCTGGCTGGCCGTCGGCCCGCAGGCCATCTGGACCAGCAAGAACGGCCTGTCCTGGACGCTCGCGTCCACCCGGACCATCACCCCGATGCTGAACGGCGACGCGATGTGGGTGCTGAACAGCACGTCCGACGGGTTCCTCGCCGCTGGCGTCGCCGCCACCGGAAGCCACACGACGCAGGCCGTGATCTGGAGCTCCCGTGACGGGGTGACCTGGCAGCGCAAGACGGCCGCACAGCTCGGGCTGGCCGGACCCGGCGAGACCGTGCAGAGCATCTCCTACGTGGCCTCGCGCGGCACCGCCACGGTGATCTCCGGCCAGGTCACCAGGGACGGAAGCACCTACGCCGGCGTGTGGCTGAGCACCGACGGCGGCTCGACGTGGACCCGGGTGACGGTCCCGGCCGATCACGGAGCGGCGGGCACTACGATCACCGGTCTGGGCTCGGACGCGTCCGGCCTGCTCGCCGTCCGGCCCGGCCTTTCGGCGAGCGGCACCCCCGACGCGGTGGCCTATTTTTCACCGAACGGAACGGCGTGGCAGTACGCGGGCACCATCGGAGCGGCCGCGGGCTGGAACCCCGGCCTGGTCAAGGGCAGTGACTTCGGCTTCGTCGTCGCCGGGGCCAGCGCGGCGGGCCAGCTCGTGGCCTTCACCGCCGCCGGCGCCGGCGGGACCTGGCAGCAGACGGGATCCCTGGGCGATGCGGACACGCAGTCCGTGGTCGGCGCCACGGTAGCGTCGGCCGGCACCATCGTCGCCGTCGGATACACCTCGCCCAGCAAGCTCAGCCAGCAGCCGGTGTTCCTGATGGCGAGCGCGACGGGCAGCGTGCGTCCGGTCCCGCTGGCCGGCCTCCCGGGCGGCATCATCCCGGAACTGGCCGTCAACGGCCTGGCCGTGGCCGGGGGCCAGCAGATCGCGGTGGGCAGCACGGAAGGCTACCCGGCCGTGTGGCGCAAGGCCTCCGGCGGGTCCTGGGCCCTGGTCACGTCGCTCTCGCAGGTCTCTGCGGCCACGGGCCTGCAGGCCCTGACCGGGGTGACCCACGGGGTGTCGGGCTGGCTCGCTGTCGGCGCGCCGGGCCCGGTCGTCATGACCTCGGCCGACGGCACGACCTGGCAGTCCGCCGCCGGCCCCGGCTCCATCACCGCTGACCTGGCCGGCGTGTCCGCCGTCGCGGCCGCCGCGGGCCCGCACGGATACGTCATCGTCGGCAAGCTGGTCGCGCCGGGCGGAAGCTGCGTGGCCGACGTGTGGTGGACGCCGGACCTGACCTTCTGGACCCGGGCGCACGACGTGAACGACACCACCGGCTCCAGCCAGGTGCTCGCGGTCGCCGCGGGCGCGCGTGGTTTCGTGTCCGTCGGGTCGCACAACGGCCAGCCGGCCGTGTGGACCACCACCGATGGCACCACCTGGACCACGATCGTCCTGCCCGACCCGGCCGGCGCCTCGTCCGCCGTGCTGCAGCAGATCGCGATCAGCGGAGACCGCGTGGCCGCCCTGGGCCAGGCCACCACCCCGGCCGGCACCGTGCCGATCGCCGAGCTCTCGGTCGACGGGGGCGCCAGCTGGCGGCAGGTGCCGTTCAGCTCGCCGGGACCGGACACCACGTTCACCGCGCTGACCGCCAGCTCTGGCGGCTTCACCGCCGCGGGCCAGTTCGGCGAGTCCGGCCAGCAGCAGGTCGCCGCCTGGACCTCGGCCGGCGGGACCTTGTGGACGCCGGCGCCGATCGGCGGCCTGACCGGATCCCAGACGGGCGGCAGCTACCAGATCAGCGCGCTGGCCCCGTCCGGCAACGCGGTGACCGGCATCGGCTCGCTCGCCACTCAGGCCAGCCAGGAGGTCTTTACCGTGACTCTTCCCGCCCGCTGACCCCAGCAGCCCCAGGAGTGATCCTGGAGGCCGATTTCATACCGCCGGCAGAGTATCGCTGCAGTGCGGCCGCAGCCCGCGCGGGTGTCCTGTGCGCAGGACCATCACCCGACCGCGAGGAGGCGGACACGTTGAAATCCAGACTAGGCAAGATCATGATCGGTGCAGCTGTCGGAGCGGGTGCGCTCGGCGTGGGGTTCGGCGGCAGCCTTGCTGTCGCCAACGCCGCGACCACCCACTCCACCCCGTCGTCTACGACATCGTCCACCACGTCGACCACCTCGTCGACCACGGGAGCGACAGCGGCCAGCGCCGCGTCTGCCAAGGCTAGTCCCTCGCCATCCGCCTCGCATAAGGCCACCCACAACTGCCAGAACATGAAGAACGGGCAGGGCCCGCGGGGCAAGCCGGCGAGCAGCAGCACCGGCAGCTAAACCCTCCGGTGAGCGGCCGGTCTCTCCTCCCGAGGTCCGGGAGAGGCCGGCCGTGCCGGCCCGGGGCTGAGGCAGGAGTTAAAGCTTCATCTCCGCGACACCCTGCGCCACCGCGCATGGCGCGCACAGCGAGACATCCGCCTCGCCGACTTTCCGGCTCATGACCGCCTGGCCGTCACACACACCCGCGTCAGAAGGGTGTGCGGTGTCGCAGCGGCAACCGCAATTGCGCCACTGCCCGGTCATCGCCGCACGGCCGGCCTCGACCGCGCCGCGGACCGCCGGCTCGATCTTGTCCAGGGCCTCGTGGGTGGCATCTGAAACCCGCCTCGACCACTCGCTCAGGGCATCCCTGGCGGCTTGCCAGGACGCACGGAACTGCTCGGTCGGCTTGCTCGCGTTACCATCCACGACTCTAGTTTCTCACCCGGCGCGGGATGTGACCAGAGCCGGGGGCGGCAGGCCGCGCAGCGAGGCGTCCAGGATCTCGGCCACGTGGGCCACCTCGTCACCGTAGTCCGACGCCGCGTGCACGTAACCGGGCGGGGCAGCGACCCGCGCCGGGCTCATCGCCCGGCGCTCAGCGGCGCGGGGACCGGGTCGAGCGGGATGAACCGCTTGAGCTTGGCTGGCCCGCCAGGCCGTTCGAACCGTTCGACGATCTCGACCGCCACCTGGGGCCGCTCCAACCCGGCGCCGGCCAGGCTGGCCGCGACCCCGCCCCGGAGGCCGTCGAGGCTGACCGGGGCCGAGCAGCGGACGGCGATGGCGGCGCCGGCCAAAGTCTGCCGGACCTGGTACTCGACGATGCCCGCCTCGCGGCCGAGCGCCGTGCGGAACAGGCGAGACCCCGGTGCGGCGCGAGCCCCGCGGCGCGGGCCACGTCCGCGAGCTGCCGGGCGGCTGACGAAGCGGCGCGCCCGTCGTGGGCGTCGGCGGCCGACTCGGTCAGGTCGATCAGCACGAAGACGCTCACGGCCGCGGCGTCCATGCCGATCAGCGCGGCCGCCACCTCGGCCAGCGTGTCCGCACACTCTGCCGCGTGTCCCGCATGCCAGGCCAGGACCGCCTCCCCGTAGCGCGTGTAGAGAAAGAAGTACGCCCAGTCGCGACCGTCCAGCCCCTGCCGGGCCCGCCCGAGCAGGCGCTCCGCCTCGCGCAGGTCGCCCGTCTCGGCCGCCGCCAGGCCCCCGCAGGCCAGGCCGAGCGCCCGCCGCTTGGGCCCGCCGATTACCCAGGCCGCGAGCTCACGCGCGGTGGCCGCCGCCGAGGTGAGGTCGCCCGCCACCCAGTGCACGAACGTCTCCAGCTCGATCAAGATCGTGTCCCTGAAGGCGGGATTCGCCGATCTGGCCTGCTCGAACAGCGCAGCGGCCTCCGTGCTGCGGCCCTGCAGCGCAACCGCGGCGGCCAGCAGGCTCAGCGCCATGGTCAGCCGGTAGGCCTTCGCGTCCTGCTCGGCGATCGCCACCGCGTGCCGGATGGCCGACTCGGCGTCAGCGAAACGGACGCGCAGGATGTTGCTATAGCCGAAGGTGACCAGACCCTGCATCGCGACGAACCGGTCCCCGCTGGCCTCGGCCGCGGCCACTACCTGCGCCGACTCCTCGGCCATGCCCGCGATGTCGCCGCGCAGGTAACGGATCCAGCCGATCTCTCGGCGGGCCAGCAGGGCTTGGCGTCGCGCTCCCGCCGCCTCGTACAACCTGACCGCTTCGCGGCAGGTCTCCTCCGCCTCCGGCAGCTCTCCGGTGCCCCAGGCCAGGAAATTGGCCAGGCGGAACTTGACCGTCGCCCGCCGGGCGTCGTCGGCCGAGTCCGCCAGCAGCCCGTCGATGGCCCGCAGGGCCCGGATGGCCGTCTCCGTCCGGGTTTCCGCCCGATGGTCGACCACCCATTCGGCCCGCCAGTACATCGCCTCGAGCACGTCCAGCCAGCGCGGATCGGCGGGCGGGAGGAGGTCGACCAGTTCGGATAGCAGGTCGAGCGATTCCCGGAACGCCTCGCGCTGCTCAGCCTGGCGCATCGCATCGAGCAGGACCCGGACCGCTTCGGTGTCGCCGGGCTGCGCAGACCGCGCGAAATGCAGCGCCGCCTCGGCTAGCCGGCCGGAATCCAGCAGCGACCGGGCCGCCTGGCGATGCAGGACCCGTTTGCGCGCCGCGCTGACCTGCCGGTAGATCACGTCGCGCAGCAGCGGATGCTGGATCTCGTAGATCAGCTCGGCGGCCCGCTGCCGCTCGGCCACGGCGCGCCCGGCGATCAGGGTGGCCAGGATCGGATCGAGCCGCTCGGCGGTCAGTCCGGTCAGCACGGCGAGCTCGGGCAGCGGCAGCGGGCGGTCGACCACGGCCAGCAGGCCGAGTACCGCCCGCATAGCGGTGTCGGCTCCGCGGGTCCGCGCGGCCATCCGTTCGGCCAGGCTCTCGGGCAGCCGGTGCAGGCTCGGTGCGGACAGGTCCGCGTGCTCCTCGAGCAGCGCGCGCACCAGGCTGATGACGTACAGCGGATTTCCGCGCGCCCGCTGATCCACCCAGTCGACGAGCGCGGCGGGCGGCGGCTGGCCGACGATCGTCTCGGCCAGCTCCCTGGTCGCATTCCGGTCCAGGGGGGTCACCTCGAGCCGCCGCAGGAACCCATCCTCGTCCAGTTCGAACAGGGCCTGCGCCGCGACTTCCTGGCCGGCCAGGTCGGCGGGCCGGCTGGTGGCCACGACGAGCAGCCGGGTGTCGTCGAGGTGCCGGGCGAAATAGCGCAGCGCCTCCCATGAGGAGGCGTCGGCGAAGTGCACGTCGTCCAGGACGGCGATCACCGGTGCCTGGGCGGCCAGGTTCCGCAGCAGGGCGGCCAGTCCCTTCAGCAGCCGCGGCAGCGGCGGCTCCCGGTCGGGAAGGGATCCCCGGATGACGGCCACGCGGTGGAACAGGCTGGCCAGGTCGTCTAGCAGCCCGCTGCACGCGGCCGTCACCTGCGCGTCTGATCGTCCCCGCAGCAGCGGGTCTATGGCCTCGGCCCACACCCCGAAGGCCGCGGTCACGCCCAGCGGGTGGGCACGGGCGAACATGCCAGCCGCCTCCGGGTGACGGCTGAGCAGTTCCCGGCTTAGTCGGCTCTTGCCCACTCCGGCCTCGCCCGACAGCAGGACGACGCGGAACTCGCCGACCGCGGCCCTGGCGAACTCGTCCTCCAGCACTGCCAGCTCCTCGCGGCGGCCCACGAACGGCATCTTGGCAGCTGGCATCGGCCCGATACCCTCCGGACCGGTCAGCGCGGCGCGGCGACCGGGGGCGGCAGGCCGCGCAACGAGGCGTCCAGGATCTCGGCCACGTGGGCCACCTCGACGTGCTCGCCGCGGTCGGCGAGCGCGGCCGCGATCTGCAGCGTGCAGCCCGGGTTGGCCGAGATGAGCAGCGGCGCGCCCGCGTCCAGCACCGCCTGGGCCTTGCGCGCGCCCAGTTCGGCGGCCGCCTCGGGCTGCAGCAGGTTGTACACGCCGGCCGAGCCGCAGCAGTTCCCGGCGTCAGCCAGTTCGACCAGGCGGAGTTCGGGGATCGCGCGCAGCAGTTCCCGCGGCTGCCGGGTGATCCGCTGGGCGTGCGCCAGGTGGCAGGCATCGTGGTAGGCGGCCGTGACCGGCAGCGGATGGCGCGGCGCGGTCGGTCCGAGCTCGGTCAAGAACTCGGTGAAGTCCCGGACCCGGGCGCTCAACGCCGCCGCCCGCCCGGCCCAGCCCAGATCCTGCCCGTCCCCGCCGAGCAACCGCTTGTACTCCTTCATGGCCGAACCGCAGCCGGCCGAGTTGACCACGATCGCGTCCACCCCGGCCTGCTCGAACGTCTCGATGGTCTGCCGGGCGAAGGCCACCGCCTCGGCCTCCCGGCCGGCGTGCAGCGACAGCGCCCCGCAGCAGCCCTGGCCACGCGGGATGTTCACGTCGCA
>Ga0302229_10000797_pt1 | contig 24393 bp, 18 predicted proteins | sample II_Palsa_N1_3_FD_193518 | JGI IMG/M metagenome (GOLD analysis project Ga0302229, IMG submission 193518) | Peat permafrost microbial communities from Stordalen Mire near Abisko, Sweden - II_Palsa_N1_3 | ecosystem: Environmental > Terrestrial > Soil > Palsa > Peat permafrost | place: Sweden... | reverse complement strand
CCGCAATCGTGCGGCTGCCTTCCGCCAGCGCCGCGATCAAGCGGTTCTCGCGATCGACGCGGTGTCCGATGTACTCATCGAGCTTTGACTGCGGATCCCACACGGGCGGGCCGTGGCCGGGGCAGAGCACGTCGAAGTCCTCCCGCGCACGCAGCCGTTCAAGCGCCAGCATGTACGCGGACATGGCGCCGGGGTAGGGGGTGATGAACACGCTGCCGTCGCCCAGCACGGCGTCGCCGGTGAAGCACCCGCCCTCGGCCACCAGCGCGAAATGGTCGCGCGCGTGCCCCGGGGTCGACAGCGCGTGGAACGGGCCGAACCGGAGATCGTCGGTGAGCGTCACGTCCACATCCCCGCGTCCGCCGGCAAGCGGCGCCGGGCGCTCGGCGAGCAGCGTCTGCACCGCCTCGGCGTGGTCGTGATGATCGTGTGTCAGGACCACTCCCCCAAGACCACCTCGGGCGTCGATCGCGGCGAGCAGCCGCTCGATGTGCGCCTCGAGCAGAGGACCGGGGTCGACAACCCAGACGGGCTCCCGCCCGACCAGCCAGCTGTTCGTGCCCGACAGCGTCAGCGGCCCCGGATTCGGTGCCCGCAGGAGCGCGATCCGGTGGCCGCTCAGCTCCTCGAGCTCCGGCTGAGACCCCGCTGAACTGGCCTCTGCCGATCCGGCCCCCGCGTCCCTCCCGCGTGGCGGCGAAGCGCTCATCCGTGCGACGTTAGCTGAGACAGCGGCGAGTGCATCCCGCCGCAGGCCTCACCTGGATCTGCGACGACCCCCGCGGCCGCTCGCCGAAGCGCCACGCGAACCGCCCGCCGAAGCGCCGCGATAACCCCCAGCTGAACGTCGCGAAGCGCCGTTCGATGCGCCCGCCGGCACTCGGCGTCCCTGTCCGGAGGAGCGACGCGGTGAGCCACCGCCTCGCGTGGTGTCGCTGGGCAGGCCGCCGAGCTCAAGCTCGCGGTGCAGACCCAGAGATCCGACCATCCCGGCCATTTCGCGCGCCTGGTCGTGCGCCACGAGCGTGACACCGACGCCGCTGGCGCCCGCCCGGGCGGTACGCCCGACGCGATGCACGTAGTCCTCTCCCGTGGCCGGAATGTCGTAGTTGATCACGTGCGTTATCCCCGACACGTCGATCCCGCGAGCGGCGACGTCTGTCGCCACGAGCGTGTCGACCACACCGGCCTCAAAGTTGGCGAGCGCCCGTTCGCGCTGGCCCTGTGACTTGTCACCGTGCATCGCCACAGCCTGCACCCTGTTGGCCGCAAGCCGCTTGACCAGCCGGTCCGCGCCGCGCTTGGTGCGCACGAACACGAGCGTCAGCCCGCGCTCCGGACCGTTCAGCTCGGTCACAAGGCGCGCGACCTTGCCCTCGTGGGAGACCATGTGGAAGCGGTGCTCGACGTCTCCTCTGCGCTCGGCCGAGTGCGCGTGCTCATGACGGCGCGGGTTCGTCGTGTAGGCCTTTGCGATGCGCCCGACCTCGCCCTGCAGCGTCGCCGAGAACAGAAGCGTCTGGCGCTCGGAGGCCGTCATCTTCACGATTTTGTCGACGACCGGGCGGAAGCCCATGTCGAGCATCCTGTCGGCCTCATCGAGCACGAGCAGCCGTATGCGGCTCAGCGACACATCGCGGCGATCGATCAGGTCGAGCAGCCGGCCCGGCGTCGCCACCAGGATGTGCGCTCGCGAGGCGATTCGCGCCTGCTTGACGATGCCCGCGCCGCCGTACACGGCCGCGATGGACAGCGCCCGTGCGTGGGCGATCGGGGCCAGATCGTCGACGATCTGGCTTGCGAGCTCGCGCGTGGGCGCCAGTACCAGTGCCGAGGGCCGCACGTCGGTGCCCTTCAGGCGTTCGACCATCGGGATCCCGAACGCGAGCGTCTTGCCCGAGCCCGTGGGCGACTGTGCGAGCACGTCGTGGCCCTCGAGCACGTCGGGTATGACCATCTTCTGGACCGGGAAAGGCGTGGCGATCCCGCGCTGGGAAAGCTCATCTATGACGACCTCGGACACGCCGAGGTCGGCGAACGTTTCATGCGACATGTGTTGGTGCTCCTTCTGGCGACCGTCTGGCCGCCGCTGCAGATGGAGATTCAAACTGACCCCATCCGCGCATCTGAAGCGCCAACAAAGACAAAGAACCTCGCGGATGACGTCGTCACCCGTAGGGCCACCGTAGCAGCGTTCCCGTCAGGCGCCGCCCATCGGCCTACTGCAAGTTGGCCATCACGTGCTTTATGACCGTGTAGTCCTCCAGCGAGTACACGCTCAGGTCCTTGCCGTAGCCGGACTCCTTGAAGCCGCCGTGGGGCATCTCCGATACGAGCGGAATGTGGTCGTTGATCCACACGCACCCGAATCGCAGAGCCCTCGAGACGCGCAGCGCGCGTCCCACGTCACGCGTCCACACCGACGAGGCCAGCCCGTAGCGCGTGGCGTTCGCCCAGGTGATCGCCTGCTCCTCGTCGGTGAACCGCTGCACCGTGATCACCGGACCGAAGATCTCCCGCTGGATCATCTCGTCGTCCTGCTCGAGGCCCGCCACAACCGTCGGCTCGAGGTAGAAGCCCGGGCGCTCGGGCTCCTTGCCACCGGTCACGATCTCCGCATGCTCGGGTCGGCGCTCCAGGAAGCCCTCCACACGCTCGCGCTGACGAGCGGAGTTGACGGGCCCGAGCGTAGTCTCGGGCGCGAGCGTGTCTCCGATCACGAGCCCCTGCGCCTGTCCCGCCAGGCCCGAGACGACGTCGTCATAGACGCTGCCGTGAGCCAGCACGCGCGTCGCCGCCGTGCAGTCCTGCCCAGCGTTGTAGTAGCCGGTGCCCGCGATCGTCTCAAGTGCGCTCTCCATGCTGACGTCATCGAACACGACGACCGGCGCCTTGCCGCCCAACTCAAGATGCACGCGCTTGAGGCTGTCCGCCGCGCTGCGCGCGATGTGCTTTCCGGTCTGCACCGAACCGGTCAGCGACACCATGTCCACCTCGGGATGGCTGATCAGGGCCTGCCCGGTCGGCTCACCGGGGCCGCTGATCACGTTCAGCACGCCCTTCGGCAGAATCTCAGCCGCCAGCTGCGCGAACCTGAGCGTCGTCAGCGGCGTGGTCTCGGCCGGCTTCAGCACGATCGTATTGCCAGCCGCGAGCGCGGGCCCGATCTTCCAGATCGCCATCATCAGCGGGTAGTTCCAGGGCGTGATCTGCCCGATCACCCCCACGGCCTCACGACGCGTGAACGACGTATAGCCCTCCATATACTCGCCCGCGGCCCTCCCCTCCAGGCAGCGAGCGGCTCCGGCGAAGAAGCGCAGGTTGTCCACCATCACCGGGATCTCGTCGTTTTCCACCGCGGCGAGCGGCTTGCCCGCATTGAGTGCCTCAAGGCGCGCGATCTCCTCTCCGTGCTCCTCCAGAGACGACGCGAGCTGGAGCAGTGCCTGCGAGCGCTGGGCGGGCGTCGCCTGCGACCAGCCGTCGAACGCCCTTCGCGCGGCCCTCACTGCCCCGTCGACCTCCTCCGCTGAGGTGATCGGAGCTCGTCCGAGCTCCTCGCCGCTCGCGGGGTTGAGGATCGCTTCGGTCTCTCCCGATGAGGAGACGGCCTCGCCGTCGATGAAGTTCTGGAGCACATCTACCTGGGTCGACATACGGAGATCCTCCTCGGGAAGGCCTGGGGGGTTACATTCATTTTTTCCGACTGCGTATAACCATGGTGATACGCAACCGCTATGCGTGTCCTTCGATCGTCTCACCGGTGCTCGGCAGGGCAACTCCCAGCGCCTCCGCGACAGCCGGATGCGTGATCTCGCCGTTCTGCACGTTCAGCCCCAGCCGCAGACCGTGATCCAGCTCCATCGCTCCCGCCACCCCGTGATCGGCGAGCGCGAGCACGTAGGGCAGGGTCGCGTTCGTCAGCGCATAGGTCGAGGTGATCGGCACCGCGCCGGGCATGTTCGTCACGCAGTAGTGCGTGATTTCATCTACCTCAAAGGTCGGCGCGGAGTGGGTGGTCGGGCGCGAGGTCTCAAAGCACCCGCCCTGATCGATCGACACATCCACCAGCACCGCGTGCTTCTTCATCAGCTTGAGATCCTTGCGCGTGACCACGTGCGGCGCGCGCCCACCATGGACGAGCACGGCGCCGATCACAAGGTCCGCGAGCGGCAGCATCTCCTCGATCGCGAGCGTCGAGGAGTACACGGTCGAGGCGCGTCCGCCGAACGCCACTTCCAGCTCGCGCAGCCGGTCGATCGAGCGGTCGAACACGAACACGTCGGCCTGCATGCCGATCGCGATGAACGCCGCGTTCATCCCCACCACGCCGCCGCCGATCACGAGCACCGTCGCCGCGGCCACGCCCGGCACGCCGCCGAGCAGGATCCCGCGGCCTCCGAGCGGCTTCTCGAGCATGAACGCCCCTGCCTGCGTGGCGATCTTGCCCGCCACCTCGCTCATCGGCGCGAGCAGCGGCAAGCGGCCCTCGGGGTCCTCGACCGTCTCGTAGGCGATGCACGTCGCGCCTGACTCCTGCAACCCCCTCGCGAGCTCCGGCTCGGCGGCGAGGTGCAGATACGTGAACAGCGTCTGCCCCGCGCGCAACATCGCAACCTCCACCGCCTGCGGCTCCTTCACCTTCAGCACGAGCTCCGCCTGCGCGAACACCGCCTGCGCATCGGGCACGATCTCGGCGCCCTGGGCCCTGAACTGCTCGTCGCCCATCGCGCTGCCGGTGCCGGCCCCGGCCTGCACCAGCACCTCGTGTCCGCGCGAGCTCAGCTCTCTGACGCCGGCCGGAGTGATCGCGACGCGGTACTCGTCGGCCTTGATCTCGGTGGGGACCCCGATCCTCATCAGCGTGCCAGCTCCCTGCCGCGCAGGGCCAGCCAGAACTCGATGCGATCGCGGGCGTTTGAGAAGTCGCGGCCGGTCAGCTGCTCGACGCGGCGGATGCGGTAACGCAGCGTGTGGCGGTGGCAGTACAGCGCGCTCGCCGCCTTCTCCCAATGACCGTTGTGTTCGATGAACACGTCCAGCGAGCGCAACAGCTCCTCACCGTAATCGCCCTCGTCCTGCTCGACCGGGCCGAGCACGCCGCGGCAGTAGGAGATCAGCGCATCGTCGTCCTGCAGCGAGAGCAGCAGCTGGAAGGCGCCCAGATCGGCATAGGAGGCGACCTCCGGCGCATCTCCGTTCTGCAACCGCACCGCCTCCAGAGCGCAGCGCGCCTCGTGGAAGCTGAGCCGCAGCGAGTGCGTCGCCGCCGCGCGGCTGGCCGCGGCGCGGACCCCGCCGAACCGCTGGCCCAACTCGCCCCGAACCTTCCGCGCCAGCTCGATCGGGTCGACGCCATCGGCATCGATCACCGCGCACAGAAGACCGGCGCGGAGAGCCACGAGGCTCCCAACCCGCTCGTTCTCGAGAATCCGTTCGAGCGCCGCCGCCGCCGCGCTCGGGTCCTCCAGCGAGAACGCCAGCACCGCCACCTGCTCGCCGATCCCGAAGGGACGCAAGCGCGCCTGCAGCTCCTCCGGATAGAGATGGCCGGTGAGCGCCTCGGCGAGCACGTCCCCGGCCATGTTGCGCTGCAGCATTTCGTAGCGCTCGTTCACGAGCTGGGCGAACGCCCGCTCGGTGATCGCGATGAACGGCAGCTCATACGGCACCTCGAACAGCGGGAACGAGCGCTTGCGCGCGGCGGTCACGAGCGCCGCCGGCAGCCGCTTGTGCGTGAAGCCGGTACCGAAGCCGAGACCCGCGATCTGGTGGTCGGCCAGGCGGTCGATCAGTTCGCGCTGGGCCTTCGGCCCCTTCAGCTGGATGCCGGTCGTCAGCAGCAGCTCGCCGCCGCGCAGCCATGGCGTCGGATCGGGCAGCTCGGTGCTGTGCACCCAGCGCACGCTCGCGTTCGCCGATTCGTGGCCGCTCGCCAGCTCGAGCCCCAGCTCGCCGATCAGGCTCTCGACAGTGAGCTCCAACTCTCCACCCGCTGTGATGCCTCGCTCAGCACGGGCCGAAGCACCGCCTCGATTTCCTCGAACTGCTCCTCGCCGGCGATCAGCGGCGGGGAGAGCTGGACGATCGGGTCACCGCGGTCATCGGTCCGGCAGATCAGCCCCCGCCGGTAGAGCTCGCCGGAGAGGAATCCCCGCAGCAGCTCCTCTGACTCCTGGGCATTGAACGTCTCCTTCGTCGCCTGGTCCTTCACCAGCTCGATCGCGTGGAAGTAGCCTGCACCGCGCACGTCACCGACGATCGGCAGGTCGCGCAGGCTCTCGAGCATCCCGCGCAGGCGACCTTCGTTTTCGAGCACGTGCTCGCACAGGCCCTCCCGCTCGATCAGGTCGATGTTCGCGAGCGCCGTCGCGCACGCGATCGGGTGCCCGCCGAAGGTGAACCCGTGGTTGAAGATGGCCTTCCCGTGAAGGAACGGCTCGGCGATGTGGTCTCCCGCGATCACCGCGCCCAGCGGTGCGTAGGCGGAGGTGATCCCCTTGGCGGTCGTGATCATGTCGGGTTGATAGCCGAAGCGTTCGCACCCGAACCAGTGGCCCAGCCGCCCCCACGAACAGATCACCTCATCAGAGATCAGCAGCACGCCGTGGCGGTCACAGATCTCGCGCACCCGCTGGAAGTACCCCTCCTGCGGGACGAAGCACCCGCCCCCGTTCTGCACGGGCTCGAGTATCACGGCAGCGACCGTCTCCGGGCCCTCGAACCGGATCGCCTCCTCGATCGCCTCCGCGGCCCACAGCGGATCGCGGTCTTCCTGCCAGCGGTAGGAGTTCGTGTTGGCCACGTGCACGCCACCGGGAGTGAGTGGTTCGAAGGGCGTACGCAGCGGCGTCAGCCCAGTCGCCGTGAGCGCCCCCATCGACGTCCCGTGGTAGGCGAGTTTCCGGGAGACGAGCTTGTGTCTCCTCGGCTCCTCGCGAGCGGCGTGGTAGGCCTTCGCGAGCTTCCAGGCGGACTCCACGGCCTCCGATCCGCCCGAGGTGAAGAACACGCGATTCAGATTCCCGGGAGCCAGGTCGGCGATCCGCACAGCCAGCTCGATCGACCGCGGATGCGCGTAGCTCCAGTTCGTGTAGAAGCCGAGCTCCTTGGCCTGGTCGGCGGCCGCCTGGCCGAGCTCCGCGCGGCCGTGGCCCACGTTCACGCAGTAGAGCGCTGAGAGCCCGTCGAGGTAGCGCTTGCCGTTCTCGTCGTAGACGTAGCAGCCGTCGCCCCGCACGATCACCGGCACGTCGGCGTCGGCAAAGGAACCCAACCGCGTGAAGTGCATCCACAGGTGGCGCTTTGCCTGCTCTTGAAGATCACTTGACATCGAGGACCCTCGACTCCCATGGTCGACTCACCCGAACACAACCGCACTACTGGACGCTAAGGACAACGCTACTCGGTCGAGATGTGGCACTCAATGCGCCACCTGGTCAACTTGCGCTTCGTCGATTGTACGCGATGTACAACTCTCGGGAGGCGTTTTGGGGATTGCGCCCCTAGGCGACGGGCGCCCGAGGACGTACCTTCCGTGGGGCACGAGACTGCGGCTTGGTCCCAACCCCACGAGAGGAGCCCCGATGGCCACCGAGAGCGCTTCCGTATCCGGATCCCCGGCTTCCTCGGGAGTTATGGACAAGGGGCTGAAAAAGGGCGCGATCGGCTACCTCTCGAACATCGTCATCGGCGTCGCCTCGACCGCGCCGGCGTACTCGCTCGCGGCGACGCTCGGCTTCATTGTCGCGGTCAAGGGCGTCGGCGTGCACGCGCCGGCGGTGATGCTCGTCGCGTTCATCCCGATGCTGCTGGTCGCCGCCGCCTATAAATACTTCAACCGCGCCGACCCCGACGCGGGCACGACGTTCGCCTGGGTGACACGCGCGTTCGGCCCGACGACGGGCTGGCTGAACGGCTGGGCGATCTTCCTCGCAGACCTGATCGTGATGGCCTCGCTGGCGGACATCGCGGCGATCTACACGTTCAAGCTCTTCGGCTTCTCAGAACTCGGCGGATCGAAAGCGGCGATCATCATCGCCGCCGTCCTGTGGATCGCGATCATGACCTGGATCTGCTATCGCGGAATCGAGCTCTCCGCGCGCATCCAGCAGGTGCTGCTCGGCGCCGAGGTGTTCATCCTCGCGCTGTTCTCGGTGGTCGCGTTCGTGAAGGTCTACGGCAGCCACCCGCCCTCGGGCGCGATCAAGCCGTCGCTGTCCTGGATCAACCCGTTCGCGATGAACTTCTCAGACCTGGTTGTCGCGCTGCTGCTCGCGGTCTTCATCTACTGGGGTTGGGATTCGGGCGTCGCGGTCAACGAGGAGTCCGAGGACCCGGCCGAGGGCCCGGGCAAGGCCGCGGTGGTCTCGACGATCCTGCTGGTGCTGATCTACGTCGTCGTCTCGGCTGCCTCACAGTCCTTCCACGGCGTCGGCTTCCTCACGAACGAAGCGAACCAGGAAGACGTTCTGAACGCTCTCGGGAAGGGCGTGCTCGGTGAACCGCTGAACAAGCTGCTGATCATCGCGGTGCTCACCTCGGCCTCAGCCTCGACGCAGACGACGATCCTGCCGACGGCCCGCACCACGCTGTCGATGGCGCACTGGAAAGCCGTCACCAACCTGCTCTCGCGCGTCCACAAACGCTATCTCACGCCGACGGTCTCGACGCTCGGCTTCGGCCTGCTCTCGATCGTCATCACGATCGTGCTCCTGCTGCTCTCCTCGAGCGTGCTCGAAGACTCACTCACCGCTATCGGCTTCCCGATCTGCTTCTACTACGGCTTCACGGGCGTCGCGTGCGGGTTCTACTACCGCCACGACCTGACCGAAAGCGCGCGCAACTTCCTGATGCTGGGCCTCGGCCCGATGCTCGGCGGGCTGATGCTGTTCGGAATCGGTATCAAGGCCGCGTTCTACTACGGACACGCGGAAAACGTCTCGTCCAAGCCGATCCTCGGCATCACGCTGCCGCTGTGGATGGGCATTGGCGGCATGGTCCTCGGCGCGATCATCATGCTCATCTCGCGTCCATACTTCCGCGATTACTTCTCGCGAAAAACCGAAACCGCACCGCCGGGCCTGCTCAACCAGCCGCCGCCGACGGGCCCCGTCCCGGCTCCCGTCGACTTCTGAGAAGGCAAGCGACTCACGCCTGAGGGGGCAGCTCCTGCTGGCCGTGCGGTGAGCCGAACTCGGCCAGGCGCTCGAGAAACGGCTTCGGGGGGAATGCCTCGGGGCCGAGCACGCCGCTCCCCTTCCACGTGCCCTCGTTGAGCAGCTCGAGCGCGACGACCGGGTTGATGGCGGTCTGCCACACGACCGCCTGGCTTCCGTATTCGCGCATCGTGTACTCGTTGTCGACGAGGTGGTAGAGGTAGGTCGAGCGGGGCTTTCCGTCCTTTCCCGTACCCGTCACCCAGGTGCCGGCGCAGGTGCGACCGGTCATCCGCTCACCGAGCGTGGCGGGATCGGGCAGCGCCGCGGCGACCACGTCTCGGGGCGCGACATCGACGCCGCGCACCGACACGGGCTCGGTGGAATCCAGGCCTAGTTTGTGAAGCGTGCGCAGGACCTCGATGAACTCGTCGCCCAGGCCGTACTTGAACGTGACCCGCTCGCAGTCCACCCAGCGCGGGATCAGCACCACCTCCTCGTGCTCGACGTTCACACACTCCACCTTGCCGATGCCCTCCGGGAACTCGAACACCTCGGGCTCTGAGAACGGCGCGGTGGTGTAGAAGCCGCGCTCGCGCTCCCAGATGAGCGGCGGGTTCAGGCACTCCTCGATCGTCGTCCAGATCGAGAACGTGGGCGCGAAGTCATAGCCCTCGACCACGAGATCGGCGCCATCGCGCACCCCGACTTCATCGACGCTCGAGAACAGCTCCTGTGCTGCGTAGGAGGCGAACACGTCCGAGAGCCCGGGCTCCACGCCGATCCCCACGAGCGCGAGCAGGCCCGCCCGCGCCCACTCCTCGTGCCTGTCGAGCTGATGGTCGCCGAGCATCGTCCCGGGCAGCTCGTAGGGGCGCTGGGGGTGTGGACGGGAGAGCGTCATGGCCATGTCCAGATAGGTGACCTTCGCCTCAAACGCCGCGCCGAAGATCGGCTCGTTGAAGCGCGGATCGCAGGCGTTCAGCACGGCGTCGGGCTGCACCCGGGCGATCAGCTCGACCAGGTCCTTCTGATCTGACGCGTCCACCCGGTCGGCGGCGAAGCGGCCGGGCTCGCCAAGAGCGGCGACCACCGACCGCACTCGCTCGGGCGCGATGTCTGCGAGCACCACCCGCTCGAACGCCGGCCGGCGCTGAGCTATTGCCGCAAACGCCGCTCCCACGCCGCCCGCTCCAACCACGAGAACCTTCATCCCCGCCAGTGTGACGCACTTGCGAATCTCCGACCGGCGCAACCGCGCGGCCCCCATACGCCGTTATGTCGCAGGTCACTGCCGTATGCTGCGCCGATCTGCGCGGTCCCGAACACGAGCAGCCGATGAGCACCGGCGTCCCCAGCCCTTCGCGCACGCCAGCCGAGGCGCCCGAGCCCAACGCCGCTGGCGGGAACGGAGCGGTGGCGATCGAGGAGCAGTCCCGATCGGCCTCGCGGCGGGTCCGCTGGGCCCCCTCTCCGACGCTCCGCTGGGGCGAGATCCTGTGGGTCGTCCTCGCCGGCGTCGCGCTGGCGGTGATCACGAGCTGGCCGCTCGTGCTGCACCTGCCCAGCCGCATCGCTCCGGACCTCGGCGACCCCGTGCGCACCGCCTGGGAGGTCGCCTGGGTGGGCCACGCGATGCTTCACAACCCGCTGCACCTGTTCGACTCAAACGCCTTCTACCCCCATCCGCTTAGCCTCGCCTTCTCCGATTCGCTGCTCGGCTACGGGCCGGCCGCGTTCTTCGGATCGGGCACCGTCGATGCGCTCGTCCGATACAACCTGCTGTTCCTGTTCGCCTGGTCGCTCTGCTTCGTCGGCGCCTACCTGCTCGCGCGCGAGCTCGGTGTGGGCCGACTGGCCGGCGCCGCCGCCGGGGCCGCGTTCGCCTACGCGCCCTACCGCGTCACCGAGGCCGGGCACCTGCACGTGATCTCCTCCGGCGGCATCCCGCTGGCGCTGTTCCTGCTGCTGCGCGGCTACCGCCGCGGCTCGCGCGCGCTGGTGCTCGGCGGCTGGCTCGTGTCCGCCTGGCAGATCAGCCTCGGCTTCACCCTCGGCCTGCAATACAGCTATCTGCTGCTCGTGATCGTGCTGATCGTGCTGTGGCAATGGTGGCGCGGGCGCGCGCGCGGCGGCGGGCCGCTCATCCCTCGGCGGCTGTTGACGGTGACCTGCATCGGCCTGGCCGTGCTGGGCGTCATCGTCGTCTATCAGGCGCGCCCCTACCTGAGGGTCGCAAGCCTCTATCCCACGGCGGCCCGCACGATCAAGGAAGTGAAGGCCTACTCCTCTGGCCCCGCTTCGCTGCTGTCCGCCTCATCTGAGAACCGCGTGTGGGGGTCGATCACGGCGCCGATCCGCGCGCACGTGCACTCCCAGAACGAGGATGTGTTCTTCCCCGGCCTCGCCATCTTCGTGCTGGCGATGATCGGACTGTTCGCGGCCGTCTACACGAAGCGATTGCGCATCGGCCTGCTGATCGGCACCGTCACCTGCTGGGTGCTTGCCATGGGCCTCGGCCTGACCGGAGCCGGCTACCCCTACCGTCTGCTGTTCGACTACGCGCCGGGCTGGAACGGCGTGCGCGTGCCGGGGCGGATCTTCACGATGGGCACGCTGGCCCTGGCCCTGCTCGCCGGCGCGGGCGCCGAGTGGCTGATACGGCGCGTGCGCCGCTGGAGCGCCGCGGGGCGCAATGCGCCCTCGTCCCATGGCGGGGGCGCCCTTGCGACGCTCGTCGGCGTGGTGCTCGTCCTCGGCATCGTCGGCGAGGGCGCCGGTCACCTGGGCCATCCGGTCGTCCCCCAGCCGGCCCGCGCGGAGATCGGGCTGCCCGGCCCGCTGCTGGACCTGCCCACCGACGGTACGCACGACCGAATATGGCAGTACTTCTCAACCGACGGCTTCTATGACATTCCGATCGGCAACAGCACGTTCGATATGCCCGCGGTGGACGATCTGCGCGGCGGCATGTCCGGCTTCCCCGATCGCGCGAGCGTCGAGAAGCTCCGCTACTACGGCATTCGCACGGTCGTGCTTCACACCAAGGACTACACGGGCCTTCCCGTCTCGCACAGCTTCGTCGTACCCGAGCCCCCCAATACGCTCGCCGCGGCGGCCAAGCCGATCCGTGGCCTCGGCATCACCCGCCGGAAGGTCGGCTCGATCGTGATCTATGAGATCGGCCCGGGGCCGAAGGCGCTGCACGGGACCGATTGATGCTCACCAGGAAGCGCCTCGCAGTCGCCGCGATCCTGCTCGTCGGGCTCGCCAACGCGACCATGATCCAGAGCTTCTCCTGGAACCAGACCTCCCACTACGACCTCGTCCGTTCGCTCAACAACGACAAAACCACGATCGACTCCTACCAGGTGAACACGGGCGACAAGGTCTTCTACAAGGGGCATTACTACTCCGCCCGCGCACCCGGCCTGGCGCTGTTCACGCTGCCCTTCTACGACGCGCTCAACGTGGTGGGAGCCGAATCGTGGACGGACGCACATGTGGCGCCGCCGGATCACCCCGGCGACGAGATGATCTACCTGGTGGGCCTGTGGAGCGATGTGCTGCCGGGCCTTTTGCTGCTCCTGCTCGTCTGGCGGATCGCCGAGCGCTACGAGCCGGGCTACGGTGTGGTGAGCGCGGTGGTGCTCGGCCTGGGCACGCTGGTGCTGCCGCTCTCGCAGCTGTTGTTCTCGCACGTGTTCACTACATTCCTCAGCTTCGCGGCCTTCTGGTTGATGCTGCGCGAGCGCGACGGCCCCCCCAGCCCGATGCTGCTGGCGCTCGCCGGTTTGGCGATGGGCTACGCGTTCTCGTCTGAGTACCCCACGTTCTTCGCCGCGCTCGTGCTCGGAGGGTTCCTACTCTCTCGCAGGGACTCGCTCACGCCGCTGGGGGTGCTGCGGCGCGGCGGCGCCTATGTGGTCGGCGGCCTGGTGGGCATCATCCCGCTGCTGCTCTACAACCACTACGCCTTTCGCTCGTGGACGCACCTGGCCTATTCCGACGTACCTCGCCAGCAGAAAGGCTTCTTCGGGATCGGCGCTCCGAGCCTGAAGGTACTGTCGACGCTGCTGCTCGACTCGCGTGGGCTGTTGACGATCTCCCCCGTGCTGATCATGGGTGTGATCGGCACGGTGATGCTCTATAAGCGCGGCAAGCGCGCCGAGGCGCTCACGATCGGCGGGATCTGCCTGTGCTTCCTCGCCTACAACTCGGGCTACTACCTGCCCTTCGGGGGCGGCTTCATGGGCCCACGCTTCCTCGACACGCTGCTCCCGTTCCTGGCGTTCCCGATCGCGCTCACGCTGAAGCGCTTCCCCGGGCCCACGATTGCGCTCGCGGCGGTCTCGATCACGACCACCGTGATCGCCACGATCACCCACCCTCTGATCGGCTATGAGAACGAGGCAGCGAGCTGGATGCGCTACCTGTCCAAAGGTCTTTTCCAGCCGACGATCGCCTCCGCCTACGGACTGGGGCGTGGTTGGGGCGGAATCTGGCCGTTCCTGCTCGCCGCCGGCGCCGCCGTGCTGGCGGCGGTGTGGGCGACGCCGCGACTGAAGCTGTCCGCGGCGACGCTTCAGTGGGGCCTGTTGGCGCTCATCGCGTGGGGCCTGTTCGCGGCGCTGGCGCCGACGCTGCTCGGGATCGACCACGCCGGCCTTCAAAGCATCTACAAAGCCGGTGACCACACGGCTTTCAACCTGAAGCTGCACTCGGGCACCAGATACCCGTTGAAGGCGCTCGTTCCGGCCGCCGTGGCAGCCGGCCTGCTCGCCCTGTGCGCGATGCGCCTGCTGCGCAATGAGAGCAGCCCGCCGCGGGCGGCACCCGCCACCGGCGCCCCCGGCCAACCCGTGGCGCTGTCGGCCTAGCCGCTCAGTTGTTGACGGTCTTGACGTTGCACTTCGCAGCGTGCAACTGCTTGCACACGACGACATAGCCGGGGCGCGGCTGATCATGCGCGTTCATCAGGCCGGCGTCGAATCGCGTCGAGTTCAGCCCGCCGGTCCAGTCGTAGATGTACAGGCGCTTGATCTGCGGGATCGACGCGGCCACGTTGAACATGAACTTGAGCACCTTCGCCGCCCGCGTCAGCCCCGAGCCGTGCTTGTTGGGGAAGCCGGGTTCGAACTGCACGAGCCCGCCGGTCTCGGTCAGCCACACCTGGCCGCCGAAGGCGTTCACAAGTTCATGCGTGCGCACGCTTTCCAAGCGATTGATGTCGGAGTAGTTGTGCAGGCCCCAGATCTTCGGCATCACGGTGCGCAGCTTCACGATCTCGCGCTTGAATTCGGAGATGTAGCGCAGGGTCGGCGTGATGTTGGCCTGGTCGAGCACGTCCAGCCCGAGCACCGTGCAGCCATCGCACACGCGGATCAGCTGCTGGTAGTACTGGGCCGTAGCCGAGGCCGACGGGCTCGAGAAGGAATGGGCCACGTTGCCGCGGTTGGACTCGTCCCAGGCCTGATACTGCTTGACGCGCGGGAATAGCTTGATGAATTTCTGCACGTCCTTCTTGTAGAGCGCGACGCTCGGCAGCTTCGTCGGCGTGTACTCCGAGTGGTAGAAGGCAACCAGGATCTGCTCATGCTTGGCTTCGGCGTCCTGGATCCAGACCTTCGCCTTGTCCAGGGAATAGGGGCGCGTGGCCGCGTCATAGGGGGCGATGTAGCGCACGATTTTCATGTGCAGCTGCGTCCACAGGGGATTGCCGAACATCTCCGGCTGCTCGTCGCCGATGCCCGTCAGATAGGTGGCGGCCGCGTGCGCGACCGGCGAGCTCTTGCTCTTCGCGCTCGCCTGGCTGATCGCGCCAGAGGCGATCGCCACTGACATCAGCGAGAGGAGGGCGAGTAGCAGTAGTCGGGGATGGTGTCTCATACGGTGCGGAACAGCGCCGGAAGCAAAGGGTTGCGGGCGCCCAATAGTTTTACGAGGCCCTTACTAGAGCACCTTCCCCCGTTTTGCTTGTTTTAGGAGACGCTTATTCGGCCGCGCGCTCTGAGATCGGCGGCTTCTCGGCCTCCACGGCCTGCCGGCGCAGGCTCGGATCCGCGACCAGGCGGATGTCCACGCCCGGCAAGCCCTGCAACAGACGTCCCAGCAGGGATCGATCGGAGACCGGGGAGCTCAGGCGCGAGAGCCCGCGCCGCTGTGCTGGCGTGCCCATCAGTAGATAGGTGACACCCAGCTCGCGGGCAACGTCGATCGCGACAGCCGCCACGTCCTCCCCCTCCTCCACGCGCACGCGCGCGCCCAGCATCGCCACCAGGCGCCGCAGCGCCTCCAGGCGCTTTCGGTCCTCTGGGCTCGGAGCTCGACCGGGGGGCCGGACCACGAGCACCTCGAGCTCGGCGTCCAAGCGCTGGGCCGAGCGCCACGCACGACGCACGACCCGCTCGGAGTGCGGTTCGAGCGTCACCAGCGCAAGCAGGCGCTCGGCAATCGCCTGGGGACCGGCCTCTTCTGGGGCGGGCACGCCCTCCTCATCGCGGCGGACGATCGGGCTCGGCACCCGCACCAGGCGCTTGACCTCCACGTCCTCGGCCACCTGGCGCAAGGCCGTCTCTCGAAGCGCAGCCAGGTTCTCGATCTTGAAGAAGTTGTTCAACGCCGCCGGCACGCGCTCGGGGCGATAGACCTTGCCTGCGCGAAGGCGCGCGATCAGTGTCTCGGGAGTGACATCGATCAGCACCACCTCGTCAGCAGCCGAGAGCACCTCATCCGGGATCGTCTCGCGCACGCGTGCGCCCGTGAGCTGGGTGACCTGGTCGTTGAGGCTCTCCAGGTGCTGGACGTTGATGGTCGAGAACACGTCTATTCCGGCCTCGATCACGTCGCGCACATCCTCGTAGCGCTTCTCGTGCTCAGCGCCCGGAGCGTTCGTGTGCGCGAGCTCGTCGATCAGGCACAGCTCGGGTTTGCGCGCGAGGACCGCCGGCAGGTCCATCTCCTCAAGGGGCCGATCACGGTAGATGACGGTCCTGCGGGGGATGATCTCAAGGCCCTCGGCCTGCGCGACCGTCTCCGCGCGGCCGTGCGGCTCGAGGTAGCCGATCGCCACGTCGCGACCGCTCTCGGCCTCGGCGGCGCCCTCCTGGAGCATGCGGTAGGTCTTCCCCACGCCGGGGGCCATCCCGATGAAGACCTTCAGATGTCCCTGTCCGTCGGGCATGCAATCCACCCGGCACGCTACAGAGAGTAGGTAGACTGCCGCGCGGCGAGCCGGGAAGCCTGGTCGGCGTGCCCTCAACGAGGGAGACCGTGTGACCCCAAGTCCTCTCGACATCCCCATCAAGGCAGCTCGCCGTCAACGCCGGGCCAAGACCCTCGGCCGCACGCCTGGGAGCGGTGGTGTCTGACCCGCTGCTGGCTGTGGTCTTCGTGCTGGCCGCCGCGATAAGCCTCGCTGCGAGCTGGCTGCTCGTGGCGTCGCTGGAGCGCGTTGGAGCACGGCTCGGACTGTCAGAGGCCCTGCTCGGTCTGCTCGCCGCGCTCGCGGCCGACGCTCCCGAGATCACCGCCGCGGTCACCGCCCTCGTTCGCCACGACCAACGCGTGGGTGCGGGCGTCGTGATCGGCTCCAACGTCTTCAATCTGGCGGCACTGCTCGGCTTCTCCGCCGTCGTGGCGGGGCAGATCGCGCTACACCGCCGCGTGATCGAGCTGGCCGGTGCAGTGGCACTGTGGATCGCCGCTGTCACGCTCGTCGTCGTCACGGGCGTCCTCTCCCCCCTCGCGGGCCTGCTGTTTGTGTCGGCCGTGCTCGTGCCATATGTGGTGATCCTCGGCGTCCGCCGCGAGCGGCTGGCTCGCGCACGGCTCCCCGCCGGGCTGAGGAGCTGGTTGGCCAACGCTGTCAGCGAGGAGGAGCTGGAGCTCGAACCCGCCATACACCCCCGGCGCGGAGGCGCTCGCGACGCCCTGCTCGCCGCCGCTTCAGTGGCTGTGGTCGTGGGCGCGAGCATCGCCATGGAGCGGAGCGCCTCCGAGCTCGGGACGCGTCATGAAGTTCCAGCGATCGTCGTCGGCGCGCTCGTGCTGGCCGGCGTGACGAGCCTGCCGAACGCCGTCGCAGCCCTCTATCTGGCCAGGCGAGAAAGGGGAACCGCCGTGCTCAGCACATCACTGAACAGCAATGCGCTGAACATCTTCTTCGGGCTGCTGATACCGACGAGCATCCTGGGATTGGGTGCGCCGTCGGGGCAGACCACATTCGTCGCCGCGTCCTATCTGGCGATGACCGTGCTTGCGCTCGGCTGCGCGTATGTCAATCGCGGGCTGCGCCGGGGCGCGGGGGTGGCGATCATCGCCGCCTACCTTCTGTTCGCGGGCGTGCTGCTCGTGATCGCCAACTGATTGCTCCTCAGGCCGGGGCCGCTCAGAAGTGCCCGCTCAACGCGTCCGCCGAGATTCGGCGGGTGTCCTGCGGCGCGGGCCGAAGGATCAGGATCTCGGCGGGGACGCGCTCGAGCAACCATCTCAGATCGTCATAGCTGAGCCCCCCTGCCCGGGGGTCTTCATCAGCGGACACGATGATGCGGTCGAAGTGCTCCTCCTCGATCAGTTTGCGCAACGCATCGCGGGGCGATCGCCCGCGACCTACGCGGGAGTCGACGGGAATGCCCTGGGAGGACACGCGCTGCTCGATCGCCTCGAGCAGCGGCATCCCGCGCGCGGACTGCACCGGCAGCGCCGTTTCCAGCGGCAGGTTCATCGCCACGCGCGCCAGGAACGCGGGCATGATGATCGCGTTCTCGGCCTTCGCCAGCCGCACCGCCGCCTCGAGCGAGCGGCGACTGATCTCCTGACCGGTGAACGGCAGCAGGATGCGCCGCTCGGCCTGGGAGCTGTCGCGCGCAGGGACGCGTCCGTGCGGTGGCAGCCAGTAGCCCGCGGCCACTCCGACGAGGACGCCGGCGACGGCGACCAGCGCGATCACGAACGCATTCATGGCCGCTCCGAGGTCGAGCGCCCGGAGCGGTCGGCGACGATGCGCACATCGACGCCGGGCAGGCACTGCATCAGCCGTTGGGGTAGCGGCACCCGCAGGCGGGCGAGGCCGCGCGCAGGGCGCGAGCGACCGACCAGGATGTAGGTGGTGCCACGAGCTGCGGCGACGTCGACGATCGCTGCGGCCAGGTCGTCGGATTCCTCCTCGAGCATCCTTGCGCCGAGCACCGAGGCGAGCTGTCGCAGAGCCGCGAGCGAGCGCTCCTCATCCTCAGGCAGGGCCCGGCCCGGCGCACGTACCCACAGCAGATCGAGCTCGGCGCCAAGGCGCTGGGCCGAGCGCCACGCACGGCGCACGAGACGCTGGCTGCCCGGATACGGCTCCACCAGCGCGAGCAGGCGCTCGCCAACGGCCTGCGGGGCGTCAGCGGCGAGACTCTCCTCGCGCGAGCCAACGAGCTCGGTGGTGAGGCGCTTTGCGCCAACCTCCTCGGCCACATGACGGAGCGCGACCTCGCGCAGGGCGGCCAGGTTCTCGATGCGGAAGAAGTTATTGAGCGCCGCGTCGATTCGCTCGGGCGCGTAGATCTTGCCCGCACGCAGGCGCGTGAGCAACGCCTCGGGAGTGACGTCGATGAGCACCACCTCGTCGGCCGCTCCGATGATCGCGTCCGGGATCGTCTCGCGCACGCGGATGCCACTCAGCTCGGTGATGTGATCGTTGAGCGACTCCAGATGCTGGACGTTCACCGTCGAGATCACGTCGATGCCGCCCGCCAGCACATCCTCGACGTCTTCGTAGCGCTTGTGGTGCTCGGTGCCCGGGGCATTGGTGTGGGCGAGCTCGTCGATCAGGCACAGCTCGGGTGAGCGGCTGAGGATCGCGGGCAGGTCCATCTCCTCGAGCACCGTCTCGCGGTAGCGCACGCGCCGTCGTGGCACCATCGGTAGACCCTCGGCGAGACCGGCGGTCTCAGAGCGACCGTGGGTCTCGAGCAGGCCGACCACGACGTCCCGGCCGGCCTCGAGTTCCGCGTGGCCCTCGAGCAGCATGCGGAAGGTCTTGCCGACTCCCGCGGCCATGCCGAGGAAGACCTTCAGCTGGCCTCGGTCGTGGCCGTTCGAGGCGGCCGCCGGGGGTGAGAGTTCGGTCGCGACGGTCCCTCCCCGCTCATCCCCCGAGCAGGTTGTGCACGATCAGGTCGATCAGCTTGATCCCGATGAACGGCGCGATGATGCCGCCGAGACCGTAGATCAAGAGGTTGCGCCGCAACAGCGCGCTTGCGCCGATCGGCCGGTAGCGGACGCCCTTCAACGACAGCGGGATCAGCAGCGGGATGACGATCGCGTTGAAGATCACGGCCGAGACGATCGCGCTTTCCGGCGTGCCGAGGTTCATGATGTTGAGCACGTGCAGCGGTCCCTTGCCGCCGGCAGTGGTCGCGTAGGTCGAGATGAAGATGGCCGGCAGGATCGCGAAGTACTTCGCGATGTCGTTCGCGATCGAGAACGTCGTCAGCGCGCCGCGCGTGATCAGCAGCTGCTTGCCCACCTCCACGATCTCGATGAGCTTCGTCGGGTTGGAATCGAGGTCGACCATGTTGCCCGCCTCGCGCGCCGCCTGTGTGCCCGTGTTCATCGCCACGCCGACGTCGGCCTGAGCGAGCGCCGGCGCATCATTGGTGCCGTCGCCGGTCATTGCGACGAGCCGTCCGTCCTGCTGCTGCTCGCGGATCAGCGCCAGCTTGCGCTCGGGCGTGGCTTCCGCGAGGAAGTCATCGACGCCCGACTCCTCGGCGATCTTGGCCGCGGTGAGACGGTTATCGCCCGTGACCATCACGGTCCTGATGCCCATCGCGCGCAGCTGGTCGAAGCGGGCCTTCATGCCCTCCTTGATCGTGTCCTTGAGGTAGATGACCCCGAGCACCTGGTTGTCGCGCGCCACGGCAAGCGGTGTGCCGCCCTCGTTGCCGATGCGGTCGAGCTGCGCCTGCAGCTCCGGTGGCGGCGAGCCGCCTTCGCTGCGCACGAGCTCGATGATCGCGTCGCCGGCGCCCTTGCGCAGACGGCGGCCGTCGATGTCGACGCCGCTCATTCTGGTCTGCGCGGTAAACGGCACGAACTCGGCGTTCAGCGTGGTCATGTCGTGCTCGCGGATGCCGTACTGCTTGGCCAGCACCACGATCGAGCGGCCCTCGGGCGTCTCATCCGCGAGCGATGCCATCTGCGCGACCTCGGCCAGCTCGGACTCGGGAACGCCCGGCATCGGCGCGAACTCGGATGCCAGCCTGTTGCCGATCGTGATCGTGCCGGTCTTGTCGAGCAGCAGCACGTCCACGTCGCCGGAGGCCTCCACGGCCCGCCCGGACAGCGCGAGCACGTTGCGGCGGACCATGCGGTCCATGCCGGCGATCCCGATCGCCGACAGCAGCGCTCCGATCGTCGTGGGGATCAGCGCCACGAGCAGCGCGATCAGCGTTGTCTCGGAGATCGCCGTGCCGGCGAACAGGCCGAACGGGCGCAGCGTCGCGACGACGATCACGAAGATCAGCGTCAGCGCTGCGAGCAGGATGTTCAGGGCGATCTCGTTCGGCGTCTTGCGCCGCTCGGCGCCCTCGACCAGCGCGATCATGCGGTCCATGAACGACTGGCCCGGCTCCTGCGTGATTTCAACGACGATCTCATCAGAGGTCACCCGCGTGCCGCCCGTGACCGCGCTGCGGTCGCCGCCGGACTCCCGGATCACGGGGGCAGACTCCCCAGTGATCGCGGACTCATCGACCGTGGCGATGCCCTCGATCACGGTGCCGTCTCCCGGGATCAGCTCGCCCGCCGGTACGACCACCACGTCACCCCGCGCGAGCTCTGCGGCGGCCTTTGTGGAGCCGTCGCGCATCGTCGCGACGGTCTCCTTGCGCATGCTTCGCAGGGTGTCCGCCTGCGCGCGGCCGCGGCCCTCGGCGAACGCCTCAGCCATGTTTGCGAACACGACCGTCAGCCACAGCCAAAACGCGATCGTGAACGTGTACCAGGCGGGCTCGTGTCCGCCGCCGAGCGGCTTGCCGCCGAACGCCTGGATCAGCCAAGTGACGGTGGTGATTACCGAGCCGATCTCCACCACGAACATCACCGGGTTGCGCACCTGCACGCGCGGGTCGAGCTTCTTGAAGCTGTCGATCAGCGCCCGCACGACGATGTCGCGCTGGAACAGCGAGATCGCCTCGCGCTCATGGGTGGCCGGCATCTGCGCGGACATCAGCCCGTTGCTCCCGACATGCGATCGAGTGCGAGGTTGAGCTCCAGCACATTCACGCCTTCCTCACCGGAGAAGCCGAGCCCGCGACCGGACGTGTACTTCGCGATCAGGCCATCGACCGTGCTCAGCGGGAGCCTGCGCTTGGCCGCGATGCGGTGGGCCTGTATCCAGGCGTTCGCCTTGGAGATTTCCGGGTCGAGGTTCGAGCCGGAGGTGTTGACGGCGTCCACCGGAATCTGCGCCACCGTCAGGGCAGGGTCATACGGCCTGTTCAGTTCAAGGTAGGCCTTGATGTTTTCGGCGTTCGCTTCCTCCGTCTTGACGCTGTTGGGGCCGTGGTTGGAGAAGGTGCTGGCGGCGGCGTTGTATGCGCCCCCTTCGGTCGCCGAAGGGCGCGTCTGAAAGTAGCGCGGATCCGGTTCGGTCACTACCGCACCTTTCACTTCCTTAGGCTTGCCGCTCTTTTCAAGCACCGGCGTGCCGAAGTTCTGCCCGATGAGCTTCGAGCCCACGAGCCTTCCGCCGACGTGGATCCGCTGTCCGTTCGCGTTGCCCGGAAAAACGAGCTGGCTCGCGCCGGTGATCACGAGCGGGTAGACGAGCCCGAGCAGGATCGTGAAAACGATGATCGCGATGGCCGAGGTGACGATGTCGCGTTTCATCTCAGTAGAGGTGCCCGGTCAGGCCCTGCACGATCGGGCCGAGCAGCAGGGCGGGGAAGAACGTCAGCGCGCCCACGAGGATGATCACGCCGATCAGGAGCACGACGAACGTGGGGTTGTCGGTGCGCATCGTTCCGAGGCCCGCGGGCGTCACACGCTTGCCCGCCAGAGCGCCGGCGACGGCGAGCGCGAACAGGATCGGCGCGTAGCGCGCGAAGATCATGTCGAAGCCCCCGAGCAGGTCGGCGAACGTGATGCCGTGAGAGCCGACATTGCCGGCGTTCGGCTGGATGAAGCCGGTGTAGCCGGCAAACGCCGAGCCGTTGTTGTTCGCCTGCGAGAGGTAGGCGTAGAAGCTCTCAGAGAAGGCCTGCGGAGTATGGATCCCGAGGGTCGCGGAAGTGGCCGCTTCGGAGATCGATGCACGCCCGGATTTGCTCGCGGTGGCCAGAGCCGTGCAGAACAGCGCCGCCAGCGGCGTGATCAGGATCCCGAGGCCCGCGAGCTTTATCTCCCTGGCCTCGAGCTTCTTGCCCAGCCACTCAGGCGTTCGTCCCACCATCAGCCCACCGATGAACACCGCCAGAAGGACGTACAGCAGGATCGAGTACAGACCGGTTCCTACGCCACCGAAGATCACCTCGCTGGCCGACAGGTTGGCGAAGGGCACGGCCCCGCCGATGCCGGTGAAGGACTCGATCGCGCTGTTGACAGCGCCGCACGAGGTGACGGTAGTCACCACGTCGAACAGCGCCGAGCCCGCGATCCCGAAGCGCTGCTCCTTGCCTTCCATGTTGCCGCCGCCCGAGCCCGAGATGACCTGCGTGTGCAGGCCCGCGGCGTGCTGGGCGGGCGAGCCGTGCGCCTCGGCGATGTAGGCAACGACGACCGCGCCCAGGAACATCACCATCATCGCGCCGTAGATCGCGTAGCCCTGGCGGCGGTTGCCGGACATGCGCCCGTAGAGGAACACGAGCGCGGCCGGGATCACCAGCACGATCAGCATCTCAAAGAAGTTGGTGAACTGCGTGGGGTTCTCAAACGGGTGGGCCGAGTTCGTGTTGAAGAACCCACCTCCATTTGTGCCGAGCAGCTTGATCGCCTCCTGTGAGGCGACCGGACCCATCGCGATCGATTGCGTGAGGCCCGTGATCGTGTGCGCGGTGAGGTAGTCCGAGAAGTTCGCGATCACCCCCTGGGAGACGAGCACGATTGCGGTCAGCACCGACAGCGGAGCGAGCACGTAGAGGATCGTGCGCACCAGGTCCTGCCAGAAGTTGCCGAGGCTCTTGCCGCTGCGCCCGACTATCCCGCGCACCAATGCGACGGCCACGACGATGCCGATGCCGGCCGACAGCCAGTTCTGGACCGTCAGCCCGATCATCTGTGAGAGGTAGCTCATCGTCGTCTCACCGCTGTAGTACTGCCAGTTGGTGTTCGTCATGAACGACGAGACGGTGTTGAACGTCACATTCCATGGAGCTGAGTGGAAAGCGAGCGGGTTGAGCGCGTGCGGTACGAAGAACGCATCCTGCGTGCGCAGGATCAGATACAGCAACAGCCAACCCGCGAGCGAGAAGATGATCAGGCTTTTTGCGTAGGACTTCCAGTCCTGCTCGCGCTTGTAGTCGACACGAAGCACGGCGTATAGGAAACGCTCAGGAGCTGAGAATAGAGGTGAAAGAAAGACCCTCTCACCGGTGTACACCTTCGCCATGTAGCTGCCCAGCGGAAAGGCCAGCGCGGTCAGAATGACCACGAACAGCACGATCGTCAGCCAGCCGGCGAACGTCATCTCCCCACCTCAGAGCTTCTCGCCGCGGATGAGCGCGTAGAACAGATACGCGATCACGAGCACCGAGACGACGAGCCCGAAGAAGTCCGAGCCGCTCATGTGCGCAACCAGGAAGCCGAGCGGAAGTGGAACAGTCATACCCGGTCGATCCCCTCGATTGCAAGCAGCAGGATCGCGAACATGACGATGCCGAGAACTATTGATACGACGTCCATGTGCACCACTATTGACCGCGACGCGTCACGAACACATGACGATCGCGGCGTGCGGCATAACGATTTTGTGACGGCGCCTTCAGAACCCTGCGCGCTGTAGCGCCATCGCCTCAATCACTCACTGCGAACGCACACCGGCCCCGCAGGGGCCCTCTCATAAGGAGAATCGATACCCCACGCCGGGGTCGGTGACGATGTAGCGCGGGCCCGCGGCGCCCTCCGGCTCGATCTTCGCTCGCAGCCGAGCGATATGCGTGCGCAGCGGCTGAATGTCATCGACGTACTCCGGCCCCCAAACCTCCGCCAGCAGCTTGCGGTGCGTCATCAGCCGGCCGCGGTTGCGCAC
>Ga0302229_10000791_pt1 | contig 24456 bp, 22 predicted proteins | sample II_Palsa_N1_3_FD_193518 | JGI IMG/M metagenome (GOLD analysis project Ga0302229, IMG submission 193518) | Peat permafrost microbial communities from Stordalen Mire near Abisko, Sweden - II_Palsa_N1_3 | ecosystem: Environmental > Terrestrial > Soil > Palsa > Peat permafrost | place: Sweden... | reverse complement strand
ATTGGCGTTGCCCCTGTGCGGGGCAGCACTTACTTTCTTTGCCGCCGCAAAGAAAGTAAGCAAAGAAAGCGGGCTCACACCGCCAGCGTTTAGTGAGCCATCTAGGTCTACCACCGGAAACGGCCCAAAACGAGACGCTCTCTCGCACCACACGTGCCGGTGACAAAGTAGTCATCCGTTCCAGCGTTGCGCTACGCGCCCCGCCGCCCGGCATAACGGGTTCGGCGAAGGCTGGAGATAATGCAACTCCACCGGTTTCCCATGCAAACCCATCCGCGACGCACGGAGTGCGGAGTGGGGTGGATGAGCCCTTTGTCACTAATGCGGGTGGTGCGATAGACGGTCTTGTCTCGGACCACTTCGGGTTATTTTGAGTGGTGGACATCTAAAAGCTGGCGGGGTGAGCCCGCTTTCTTTGCTTACTTTCTTTGCGGCGGCAAAGAAAGTAAGTGCTGCCCCGCACAGGGGCGACGCCAATAGACCACTAAGAATACAAGGAAAGGCCAAAATTCTAGTAAAACAACCAAAACAAAAAAATAAAAAACCCAAAAGCAAAACAGAATAAAACCCATAAAATAATAAAAACCAGAAAAAGCAAAAAAGCCAGATAGTGAACAACAAAAAACCCCACATTTCACCAAAAATCGCCATAAAAAGAGAGCAAAAAAGCAAAAACCAACCGCATCCGTTATAGTCACTTTTTTCGCCGGCAGGAGAGGTGCATAGGAGAGTGACACGCCCATGAAAAGTGTGCATCTCCCCAAACCGCCGAAGGCAATAAAAGAGCCCCAACCGGCAACCAAACAGCAAACAAGCAGCCAGCACCCCGACAAGCAGGAGAACCCACCCCTATGAACGCCCGCGAACCCGCCTTTATCGCCGCCTCCCGCAGCAGCCGTCTGCGCCAGATGCTCACCAGCACCCAGCTAGAATTCATGATGGAAGCCCATAACGGCCTCTCCGCTCGCATCGTCCGCGAAGCCGGCTTCAAGGCCATCTGGGGTTCCGGGCTCGCCATCTCCGCCCAGTTCGGCGTGCGCGACAACAACGAAGCAAGCTGGACCCAGGTCGTCGATAACCTCGAATTCATGGCCGATGCCAGCGATCTTCCCATCCTCCTGGATGGCGATACCGGCTACGGTAACTTCAATAACGTCCGCCGCCTCGTCCGCAAGCTAGAACAGCGCGGCATCGCCGGCGTCTGCATCGAAGACAAGCAGTTCCCCAAGACCAACAGCTTCATCAACGGCGAACGTCAGCCGCTCGCCGAAATGGACGAGTTCTGCGGCAAGATCAAAGCCGGTAAAGACTCCCAAAACGACGAAGACTTCTCCATCGTCGCACGCGTCGAAGCGCTCATCGCCGGCTGGGGGATGGACGAAGCCCTGCGTCGCGCCGAAGCCTATCGCCAGGCCGGCGCCGACGCGATCCTGATTCACAGCAAGCTGTCGCGTCCCGACGAAATTCTCGAGTTCGCCCGCGAATGGGCCGGCCGCGGTCCGCTCGTCATCGTGCCGACCAAGTACTACAGCACCCCCACCGAAGTGTTCCGCGAAGCCGGCATCAGCACCGTCATCTGGGCAAACCATCTGATCCGCGCCTCAACTTCGGCCATGCAGGCCGTCGCCAAGGAAATTCACGCCAGCGAAACGCTCGTCGACGTCGAAGACCGCATCGCCTCCGTCAACGAAATCTTCCGTCTGCAAGACGCCGACGAGTACTCGGAAGCCGAAGACCGCTACCTGTCGGCTTCGCGCGCCTCGGCTTCCGCCGTCGTGCTCGCCGCCAGCCGCGGCGTCGGTCTCGAAGCCGTGACGGCGGATCGTCCCAAGGTCATGCTGCCGATCGCCGGCAAGCCGCTGCTGCGCTGGCTCGTCGACGCGTTCAAGAAGCAGGGCGTCAACGACATCACCGTGGTCGGCGGCTATCGCGCCGACGCCATCGAAACCGCCGGCATCAAGCTGGTCGTCAACGAACGCCACGCGGAAACCGGCGAACTGGCCTCGCTCGCCTGCGCCGTCGACGCCCTCAAGTCGGACACGGTCATCTCCTACGGCGACCTGCTGTTCCGCAGCTACATCGTGCGCGATCTGGTCGAAAGCGAAGCGTCGTTCAGCGTCGTGGTCGATTCGTCGCTGACCGAGCCGGTCAACAAGAGCGTGCGCGACTTCGCATGGTGCTCGTCGCCCGACGATCGAGGCCTGTTCGGCAACAAGGTACTGCTCAAGCGCGTGTCGAGCGAACTGCAGGACGCGGATTCGAGCGAAGCCAAGCTGCCGGACGGCCGCTGGGTCGGTCTGCTGAACGTGCGCGGCGAAGGCCGTGAGCGTCTGCACGCCGTGCTGACCACGTTGCGCGCGCGCCCCGATTTCGACAAGCTCGATATGCCCGCGCTGCTCAACGCACTGATCGAAGCCGGTGAAGCGATCGAAGTGCAATACGTGCACGGCCACTGGCGCGGCGTCAACGATCTGGAAGACTTCCGTCGTGCCGGCGATTTCGCCCACGCCCAAGCGCCGCTCGCAACGGGCGCCGCCGGCGGAGAGGCGCAATGATCGAGGCTGCACAGTTTGTCGAAGCGGCGCGCGAGCGTGGCTTCGACTGGTATGCCGGGGTGCCCTGCTCGTACCTGACGCCGTTCATCAACTACGTGCTGCAGGATCCATCGCTGCATTACGTTTCCGCAGCGAATGAGGGCGACGCAGTCGCGCTGATCGCCGGCGTCACGCTCGGCGCGCAGAACGGCCGTCGCGGCGTCACGATGATGCAGAACTCCGGCCTCGGCAATGCGGTGAGTCCGCTCACGTCGCTGACATGGACGTTCCGTCTGCCGCAACTGCTGATCGTCACGTGGCGCGGCCAGCCCGGCGTCGCCGACGAGCCGCAGCATGCGCTGATGGGCCCGGTTACGCCCGCGATGCTCGACACCATGGAAATTCCGTGGGAGACCTTCCCGACCGAAGCCGACGCCATCGGCCCGGCGCTCGACCGCGCAATCGCCCACATGGACGAGACCGGCCGTCCGTACGCGCTGGTGATGCAGAAGGGCAGCGTGGCGCCGTATGAGTTGAAGCAGGGCGCGAGCGGCGCGCGCCGCACGCCGTGCGTGCCGCAAACGCAGTGGCACGGGGTGGCGACGGATGCGCTGCCGACGCGTCAGGCTGCGTTGCAGCGCGTGATCGCGCACACGCCGCCGGAGTCGACGGTGGTGCTCGCATCCACCGGCTTTTGCGGCCGTGAACTGTATGCGCTCGACGACCGCTTGAACCAGTTGTACATGGTCGGCTCGATGGGTTGCCTCACGCCGTTCGCACTGGGCCTCGCGCTTACGCGTCCGGACCTGCATGTGGTCGCCATCGACGGTGACGGCGCCGCGCTGATGCGCATGGGCGCGTTCGCGACGATCGGCGCGTACGGCCCGGCCAATCTGACGCACGTGCTGCTCGACAACGGCGCGCACGATTCGACCGGCGGCCAGGCCACGGTGTCCGCCGAGGTGTCGTTTGCCGGCGTCGCGGCGGCTTGCGGTTACGCGTCGGCAGTCGAAGGCGACGACCTCGCCACGCTCGACGAAGTGCTCACGTCGCCCAAGCTCGACGGCCCGCGTTTCGTGCGCCTTGCGATTCGCCGCGGCACGCCCGACGGTTTGCCGCGTCCCACCATTACCCCGCCGGATGTGAAGACGCGCCTGATGCGCCACATCGGCACCGCTCAAGGAGCTTAATGATGCTGCTGCTCAATCCCGGTCCGGTGACGTTGACGGAGCGCGTGCGGCAGAGTCTGCTGCAACCTGACCTGTGCCATCGCGAAAGCGAGTTCTTCGATCTGCAGGAAGAAGCGCGCACGCGTCTGCTGGACATCTACAAGCTCGACCCCGCCGAATGGCAAGCCGTGCTGATGACCGGTTCGGGTACGGCCGCGGTCGAAAGCATGATTGCCGGCCTTGTGCCGGAGAACGGCAAGCTGCTGGTGATCGAGAACGGTGTGTACGGCGAGCGCATTACGCAGATTGCCAGCCAATACCGCATCGCGCACGAAGCGCTGAAGCACGACTGGATGCAGGGCCCCGATCTCGAGCGGATCGCCGCACGACTCGATGCCGGCGAGGGCTTTACGCATGTGGCGGTGATTCATCATGAGACCACCACCGGCCGCCTGAACGATCTGCGGTCGCTGGCGGCGGTGTGCCGCGCGCGCGGCGTGCGTCTGCTGGTGGACGGCGTCAGCAGCTTTGCGGCCGAGGCGATCGACTTCGCCGACAGCAGCATTGCTGCCGTGGCGGCGACCGCCAACAAGTGTCTGCATGGCGTGCCGGGTGCATCGTTCGTGGTGGTGCGGCGCGAGGCGCTGAAGCAGGCGGCGAGCCGGACCTACTATCTGGACCTGGGCCGTCTGGCGAAACTGCAGGATCAGCGCAATACGCCGTTCACACCCTCGGTGCATGCTTACTACGCGCTTGTCGAGGCGTTGCGCGAACTGGCCGACGAAGGCGGTTGGACCGCGCGTCACGCGCGCTATGCGGCGCTCGCGGAGCAGGCGCGCGCAGGTCTGGCCGAGCGCGGTATCGAGAGCGCGTTGCCGCCGCAGCAGTCGTCGGTGGTATTGCGGGCTTATCGCTTGCCGGCGGGTATCAGCTATGTGCAACTGCACGATGCACTGAAGGCGCGCGGCTTCGTGATTTATGCGGGGCAGGGTGGGCTGTCGGCGGAGCTGTTCCGGATCTCGACGATGGGCAACATTCATCCGGCGGATGTGGAGCGGTTGCTGCAAGGGTTTAGCGAGTTGACGCGGTAAACCGGGCTGCCGCTAACTCTGAACGGATGTCCCGCACAACGGAAGGCCTCCGATTGCGCGGGGTCTTGCCGTTCTTTCCTTTAGTTAGGAAAGCGAATGCTCGCTGACCTTGCTATAGGTCAAGCGACTAGGGCGAACGCGCATTCGAACAAGGGAAACGAGGAAACTGAAGCCCGTGCGGTCTCCACGCCGCACATATCGAAGTCCGTCAGCCAGATGCCGTCAAAGCCATCCCGCTCGATGGCCTGCGCCAGTTCGACCACGGTCATACCCACATGCACCCATCAACGCGATTGAGTTTTGACGACGGTCCCGGACCGTCCACACCTGCACTGCTGGACGTATTGCGCGCGAGCGCATGTCAGGCGCTGTTCTTCGTGCTGGGAAGCAACCTGGCGCAGGCGATGGACGTGGCAACCCGCGCGGTCCGCGAAGGACACGTGCTGGGTAATCACACGTATTCGCATGCCCGGCCGGGTGCGGTGTCGGATGCCGTGTTGAGCGATGAAATCGAGCGAACCGATGCGCTGATCCGCGAGGCCTATCGGCTCGCGGGCGTGCCGGAGCCGGCCTCGATTCCGTTACGGCTTCCTTATGGTCTGGAACCGCAGGATGTGCGCAGCGACGTGCTGACGCGCCTGAAGCGCAGCCACACGGGATGGACGGCCATCCTTGACGACTGGTGTCGGCCGCCGCCGTCGCCCCATGCGCTCGCGGAGAGCATGCGTCGGCATATCGCGGACAGGATGGCGCTAGGGCAGGATGTACTGTTTTGCCTGCACGACGGTTCACGCTTCGCGGAAGCGCGGCCCGCGACCGTCGAGGCAGTGCGGTTGCTGCTCAGCGATCCGGGCTGGCAGACCGGCCCGTTAGCGAACGGGCGAGGGGCTGGCTAGTAACTGTCGCCAGCAGGCCAGGAAGCCCATGCCGGGACCTGGCATCCAGAGGCCGCGCTGGGCGGCTTCCAGATGGATCAACAACTGGTCCGCGCAGAACAGGTCCACGAGCGCGTCGCGTTTCAGGCGCATCAGTTCCGATGCCTCGTCGTCAGGCTGCAGCGCGGCGTAGGCACGCAGGCCCGTATCCCAATGCCGGACGTCGAAAGTGAAACGGTCTTCATCGGTCGCGTCGCGCGAGAGTGCGAATAGTGCAAAGGCGGCTTCCAGCCAGTGCGCGCCTTGCCCGACGTCGTCGAAATCGAGCACACCCGTCACCGTGTCATTGGCGAACAGCAGGTTGCCGGCGTGATAGTCGCCGTGCAGCCAGCGCGCCGGTCCGCGAATCCACGCAGCCGCCGCTGCCAGATGCATACCGATACGCCGCAGCACCCCATCGTAGTGCTCCAGAAGGATCGCGGGCAAAGGCGGCGCCGGTCGTGAAGAAACGCGTGCGTAGCGCTCGTTGAGCCACGCGAGCGGATCGGACGCGTTCGCGGAGATCGTCGCCATCGCCGCATGCAGATGGGCGAGCGTATGCATCGCGTCGGCGATGGCTGACTCCGCCCCGTCAGGCAGACCGGGCGTGCCGTCAATGTGCTCGAACAGATGCAACCAGCTTCCGTCGTCGGCTTGCGCGTACGGCTGTGCGTTCACGGTCGATTGAAACCGCGGCAGCGTGGGCAGTCGCGGCGACGAGCCGAGACGATCCAGCATCGACGCTTCGCGCTGGACCTGTTCCGCGGATTTGCCGGGCCATGAGACGCGCAGCACGGCAGCGCGCGAGCCGCAGTCGATGCGATAGGTTTTGTTAGTATGGCCCGTCGATAGCGCCTGAATCCGCGTCGGCCGGATGTCCCAGTGCTTCATCAGCAGCAGTTCGAGTCTTTCCACGTCATTCATCATTGCATCGATCATGTCCGAGCGAATTTCGTCCCGCATGCGGGACATCAATATCGAATGGCTTACGCGCGCAGCCGAGTTCGACCATCTGTTCCATACGCGCTGGCTGGGTGAGCGCTTCTTTCATCTGCCGGGCGACATGCTCGCGATCCAGGAACTGATCTGGCGCGAACGCCCCGACTGCATCGTGCAAACGGGCATCGCGGCGGGCGGTGGCGTCGTGTTCTCCGCATCGATGCTGGAACTGACGGGCAACGCGGGCCGCGTCGTCGCCATCGAGCCGCGCCTGCGCGACGAGGTCAAGGCGCGTCTGCAATCGAACCGGCTGGCGCATCGCATGGTGCTGATCGAAGGCGAATCGTGCTCGGCCGCGACGCTGGCGTCGGTCCGCGAACAGATCGACGGCTGCGCCTCCGTGATGGTGATTCTCGACCTCACGCACACGCACGAGCACGTCCTGCGCGAGCTGGAATGCTACGCGGGACTCGCGACGCCCGGCAGCTACGTGATCGTCATGGACACCATCATGGAATACCTGCCGGAGCGGATGTTTCATGGCAAGCCTTACGGAAGGGGCAACAACCCCGCCACCGCCGCGCAGGCTTTCCTCGCTCGCGACACGCGCTTCGAAGTCGACGGCGATATCGAAGACCGCGTGCTCATGACGCTGTCGCCGGGCGGCTTCCTGAAGCGAGTTCGATGACCAGGCGCGCAGCCTGCGCCGAGCCGTCGCGCTGGTAGCTCGCGGCGATCTGCGCGGCTCGCTCGCGCAGCGGACCCGGGCGCAGCAGATCGCCGAGCGCGGTGGCGATGTCCTGCACCGTTGCCTGCTCCAGATCCAGGCAACGTCCCGCGCCGGCCCGTTCGACGAACCACGCGGAATGGAACTGGTCGTTGCAGAACGGCGACAGCAGCATGGGGACGCCGCATGCCAGCGCTTCCATCACCGAGTTTGCGCCGCCGTGGTTGATGAACGCGTGCGAGCGCCGCAGCAGGGCCAGTTGCGGCGCGTAGCGTACGGCGATGACCCGCTCGTCCGCAGCCGGCAGCAGGTCGGTGTCGATCAGTTCGCCGACGGACAGCACGAGCTGCGCGGAGGTGGCGCGCGTCGCCTCGATGACTTTCGCAAACAGCTCCGGCTGGTAGTACAACTGGCTGCCCAGCGACATATAGACGAGTGGACGCGACGCGTCGATGCGTTCCCACGGAAAAGGCGGCTCGTCGCCGCGCGGGCCGGCCGGCAGCGCGGGACCGACCAGCTCGACGCCTTGCGGCGGCTCACCGACGAGATCCTCGGTGGTGAAGGCGAGCGTCAGGTGCGGCGAGAGCACGTCGCAGCCGCGAAAGCGCGCTTCGATTCCATAGCGTGCGAACAGGCGGTCGCGTTCCGGCGCGAGCCATCGCACCGTGCTGAGCAGTTCCGAGTCGAGCGAATCCGGCAGCACCGGATTCAGCGAGTTCGACATCGCGACCCACGGCAAGCCCTCCAGCTCCGCGGCGATAGCCGATGCGTAGAGCAGCGGATCGATCACCACCACGTCGGGGCGCCACTGCCGCAAGATCGCGCGCAGGCCGTCCACCTGCGCGGGCGTCTGTTCGATCAGCAGCGTGTGAATCCAGCGCCGCAGCCAGGCGGCGTCGCGAATGTTCGCGGCGAAACTCGCACCGCGCGACAGATCGTGGCGCTCGGGTGTTTCGCGCGGTCCGAGAAAAGCGAAGGCGCCCGCAGCGTCGAGTTGTGTGCTGATGTCGGCGGGGGCGTAGAACGCGACTTCGCAGTCCGCCGCCCGCAGATGCTGGGCGGGGCCGATGCACGGGTTGACGTGTCCCTTTTCGGGCACCACGCAGAACAGGATACGTTTCATGGTCGTTTTATAGTGGGCGCGTGATCGCGCCCAGGTGGTCCAGGGTGAGTGTCAAGGTCGTCCACAGCACGCGTTCCGTGTCGGCTTCGAGCGTGGGAGCGGGCAGCTCGAGCGAGTCGGCCAGGGCGCGGATGCGGTCGCGCTCGAGCCACTCGCCGAGGTCCATCGCAGGCGCCAGCCGGCCACGCTTTGGACCGTGCACCAGCCGCTCCGGCAGGTGCAAACGTCCGCCGAGTTCGCGCAGACACTGCTTGTTCGGATCGGGTGCAATGCTGGTCAGATGCGCGACGACGTTCGGGTCCACAAACGGCGGACACAGGCTAACCGACGCCGCCCCGAACAACGCGTTGCATAGCGGCAGATAGTTGGCGGACTGATCGCGGCGCAACACCTGGTCGGCGCCGTCGCCGGTAATGGCGAGTTCGATGCCGTCCTCGGCCATCGCTTCGGCCAATAGCAGCTTCGCGACCGGGTGCAGGTTGAACATCGGCTCTTCGACAATGTGCGTCGTCCTGGGCAGCGCGGCAACGAAGTCGGCTTCGCTCACCCGCACGATCTTCACGTTGGCCTGCATCTGCGTCGCCAGTTCGAGCGCGGCGTCCTCCTCGCAATAGTCGGGCATGCCGGTTGCCAGAATGTACGAGGTCACGTGCCGCTGTGCGCCGAGTTCGCGCAGCAGTGCAAGCAGAAGCGCGGAGTCGAGACCGCCGCTCAAGGCGAGTGCGACGCGCTTGCCGCTTTCGAGCGCACGTTGCAGCGAATCGCGCAGCACGGTCTCCAGATCGCTGGAGACCGGTTGGTTGAACGCGTCGCGTACTTCGAGGCCGAGCGGCGACTGGAGCAGCGCATGGCCGGGCGGAACGGCCAGCACGTCGCGCAACACCGTGCGTGCGACGGGGCGAGCGCCGCTTAGATAGCCGGCAATAGCGGCCACGTCGGGTTCGCCGGCGGCATGCCCCGATGCCAGGAGTACTTGCCGGATGCTGGGCGCCCACGTGCCGCTGCGCGGATGGTAGAGCAGGCGCTGGAAGCCGAAGAGATCTCGCGTGCCGACGATCATGGATAGCGCGCCTTCAAGGCGTCCACTTCAATGCGCCGCATGATGCGGTGGGGCGCCTGCGGCGCACTGCCGCCGTAGCAATGCATGCAGGCTTCGAGCGGCGCTTCGCGCTGCAGATAGGCCAGCAGCGCATCGAGCATGCCGGCGTCGTCGCGCAGCGGCAGACCGTCGGAGCGAAAGTCGCGCTCGCCCTGGTACAAGGTCTGAAAATGCGCCGGGCGCGTACAGGTATAAAACATGCCGTCCCGGATCATGTGACATCGTTCGCGAATCCAGCAGTCGTGATAGATGCGCTTTGCCTCGGCGATGTCATCGGATGGCTGCGTGCGGGTCATGCTCGAGAACGCGTCCTGTATCTTCCAGTTCAGACGCACGTCGAAGCGTGCTGCCTGGGCTTCGATGTGCGCGATCAGAGCGGGCGTGAGCGACGGCTTCGGATAGCGCGAGATGGTCAGCGCATCGACCGCTTGCCAGAAATCGTCCGTCATGTCGCCGAGTTTCAGGCCATTGGTCGTGATGGAGACGACCGGCGCGATACCTGTCGTGCGCACGCCCCGGATCACGTCGACGAGTTGCGGATGCAGCAGCGGCTCGCCGCCCACCAGCTTGAAGACGCGCGGATTCAGCACCTTGACGGCCTTGCGCAGGTCGTCGACAACCGACTCGGGCGTCGCATACCACGTGGGCAGCAGCGGCGACAGCGAACAGCATTCGGCGCAGGTCAGATTGCAGTGATCGACGATGTGCGCCTCCAGCGAGCGCGTCTCTATGCGTCCTGCGGACACGCGATAGTGACGGTCCATGGGCGGTGGAAAGACATGCGTTCGTCCATCGGGCGACGTCGTGCTCACGGGAGCGTTCAGGTTCATGGGCGTCCTGCGTCCAGACAACGGGAAAAGAAATCGATCAGGCGGCCGCGCGCGCCGAGCATCGTCGAGACCATGTTCATCGCGCCGTGCAGATGCGAGGCGAAGCGCGGTGAATCGTTCAGCCAGCCTTGCACGACCCAGCGCTTGAGGGCGTGCTGCAGACAGGCGGCATCGACGGCCCACGCGATCCGTTCGGGCTGCAGCGGCCGGACTTGCAGATAGGCGCGTACGAACGCCACGGCGAGCTCTGGCGCTTCCAGCGGCAGATGATTAAGACAACGCACCACTTCGAATTCGCGCGGCGCACCGATCGCCGCTTCCCAGTCGAGGATGACCGGTGGCAGGGCGCCGTCGAACAGATAGTTGAACTGGTTATAGTCGTTGTGGATCGGATGCTGCGGATCGTCGGCGGGAAAGGCGTCGATGCTGCCGGGGTAGTGCGCGTCGAGCATGCGCAGGCACGCATCGACATACGTGCGTAACAGCGCCGCGTCGCCCTCGGGCGGCATGCGGTCGAGGGCGTCTAGCAGGCTGCGGCGGATGTCGTCGGCGTCGATGGCAGTGAGGCGCGCGCGAATCGTGTCGAGCGCCGGCAGCGTCAGCCGGTCGAGGCTCAGATGCAAGGCCGCGAGGCTCGCACCGAGCGCGCGCCACTCGGACGGCGTGAAGGTGTCGTAAGTGCGGAATTGCCCGGTTTCCCAGCGTGTGAGCATCGCCTGACCGTCGAAGCCGGTCCATGCCGGTTCGCCCGCTGCCGTACGTTGCAGCGCCTGGACGCGAAAGCGCGCGTCGCCATGCGTCGCCAGATGCGCGAGGACGGCGGCTTCCTTGTGCGCTCGCGTGTGCTGCTCGACGGTGTAGAGCTTGACGGCGAGGTCGCCGCTTCCGGTCGGCAGATGCCAGACGCGCTCGCTGATGCGGCGCGCGGGCCCGCTTTGCTTCAGCGCATAGGACTCGCAGATCGCGTCGAAGGTGGCGCGGGGTGGCTGGTCCATTCAGATCTGCTCGGCAGGGCCGTAGCGATACGGATGGCCGCTCAGGAACGTGTTATGGCCGACATAGCGCAGCTTGTACATCGCCGGACGGAACAGCACTGAGGGATCGTTGCGGGCGATGCCGAGGAGCGGATACAGATCGCGGCGGACGAAGAAGGCGTTATTGCCCATGTCGTCGCAACACACCAGTTCGTAGCCTTTGCGTTTGGCGAGATGATGCAGCGATTCCAGGCTGGCTCCGTAATAGGTCGAGCCGTCCCATTCGTGCTCGGGGTTGAAGCACATGACCCAGCGCTCGGGCGGCGCGTAGTACGGGTTGTATTCGATGACCACGATGCGCGGCTGGAAGGCTTCGATGCCCTGCCAGACCCAGTAATCGTTGCCGTCGATATCGATCGACAGCAGATCGAACGCTTCAGGCACGCCTGCATCGACGAGCAATCGGTCCACGCTGTCCGGCTGGACGCGTTCATGGCGAAGCTGGACACCATCGGCACTGCCGTAGTTCGCCTTGAGTTTGCCGTAACGGTAGTCGCTGCCTTCGACCAGCAGCCCTTGCCATCCGCCTTCACGCAGCAGTAACGCGGTGTTGCTGTTGCGCATGCCGTCGCTCGCGCCGATGTCCACGCAGAAGCGGTTGGTCGGCGCAATCCGCTCCATCAGGCGCGCGAGAATGGGTTCTTCGCTGCCCTGGGCGTACAGGCTTTGAGCGAGACCCGACAGGTCGAGTGGGACAGCGGAGTCCTGCATGGCTGGTTGCGCGGCAAAGAGAGTTTTTGATCGAAGGGTAATGTACCCGAAATCCACTGCAGTCACGACCTCGGCGCGACCGCGGCCGCCGCCTGTATGCCGGTTGGATAGGGTCCATCGCCGCTGCGTTACGTAACGCTCGCCTGCGCGTACCGGTTACGACGGCCGTCGCGTGGCCGGATGCCATCCATCCGGCTAGCGGTGAAAGCGTTTTCGTCGATTGGATGAGGGCGGTTGACGTTGGCACGGAGTTCGCTTACTGGGAGCGCCACTTCCATTCGACCTTGCCTTGAGAAGAGACCGTCGCCGATGCCCGACCATAGCTTCGCCAAACCGCTCCTTAAAAACGCTGTGAAGCTCGTCGTCTGGGATCTGGACGAGACCTTCTGGAACGGGACGCTATCCGAAGAGGGCATCACGCCCATCGCCGAGAATGTCGAGATGGTCAAGCAACTGGCCCGCCGCGGCATTATCTCGTCGGTCTGCTCGAAGAACGAACCCGACCGCGCGTTGGCGGCTTTGCGCGAGCTGGACGTGCTGGATTACTTCGTGTTGCCCAGCGTGAGCTTTCAGCCGAAGGGCAGGTCGATTGCCGGCATTGTCTCGGCACTCCAGCTCCGGCCGGACAACGTCGTCTTCATCGACGACAATCCGTCTGTCCTCGCGGAAGCCGGCTACTGTTGCCCAGGCATGGTCTGCCTGGAGAGTCCACATCAGCTTGCTGCGTTGATGGACAGTCCGTTCCTGCAAGGCGCGCCCGACAGCGAGCTGACCCGGCTGCGGCAATACCGCCTGCTGGCCGAGAAGCAGAACCTCAAGCAAACAGAGGGAGGCAGCGACGAGCGCTTCCTGCGCGCGAGCGAGATCCGCATCGAGATCGACTTCGCGGTTGAGGAGAACATTGAGCGCATCGTCGAACTCATCAATCGTTCAAATCAGCTCAACTACACGAAACGCCGCATCGAAACCGAAGAGGCGCGCCGCCGTCTGCTTGCGGACCTCCGGGCCTTCGGTTTCAACGCCGGCGTCGTGCGCGTCTGGGACAAGTTCGGCGACTATGGCATCGTTGGCTTCTTCATGACGCTGGCCACCTTGCGCGAGTATCGACTGGAGCACTTTGTCTTCTCGTGCCGCATCATGAATATGGGCGTGGAGCAGTACGTTTATGAATACCTGAATCGGCCCGGCATCGAGATTGTCGGTCCGGTTGCCAATCCCATTGAAACCTTCGCGAGCGTGGACTGGATCAAGGACGGTTCGCGCAGCGCAGTGATTTCCACGCTGCGCCGGTACAAGCTGGTTGTCGTCGGCGGCTGCGACATGCTTCAACTGTCGACCTACTGCTCGGCCGACTCGAGTGAATTCACGAACCGGCAACAAAACGGCTTCATGAAGCGGCTCGACGATCCGTTCCTCATCCTCGACGATCCCGAGCGCGTCCGGAAGAGCGAACTGCGACCGTACATCCCCGCCTTCAACGCCGACGACATGCTGGCCCTGAAGCATGCCGCGCAGGAGGGCGACCTGATTGTCCTGTCGCTCTACCGGATGATGGAAGTCAACTACTTTCGCGGTACGGACGGCTTGACGGTTCGGCTCGACGAGGACGCCGTACGCGACATCCTGAAGTCCGAGCTTGCCCTCTGGTTCGTGCGGAATTTCAACTTCGTCCCGTCGAGCAACGAGGAGCGCCACGAGATCATTCGCATGGCCCTTCACACACTCTCGTCCTGGATCAAGCCGGGTGCGAAGATCGTGGTGCTGCTCGAAAACACCCGCAAACTTGAGAACAATCCGGACGAGAAGGCGCTTCGACAGCGCTACAACGCGTTCATCGTCGACATGTGCAAGGCACTTGATAATCTGACCTATATCGACGTCAACGCCGTCACGGGCATTGAGTGGCTTTTCGACGACGGCTTCCACATGCGTCGCGAGGGCTACTACGAACTGGCTCAGGCCGTGACCGGCGTCCTGGACGAGTCCCGGCAGGAATATCAGCCGGCCATGGCTCTAGCCAGCGTCGGTTGAAGTTGGGGCGAACGTCGTACCGGTCGCCCTCACCCCCCATCTTCAAACCGGATCTTTATCCGGCGGCCCCTCGGGCCGCTGCGGCTCGTCGTTGTGATGGCCCGGCGAGGGCGGCGCGAGCGGATCGCCTTCCGGATCGCGCGTCGGGTCCGCAATGGGGTCGGGGATCGGACTGGTATGCATGCGGTCATTCATGACATCACCTCGCGGGATGGGAGCGGCGCACGGGCGTGCGGGACACGCTTAGCTGCCAGTAGTGTTCGGCGTTAAACACATCGTCATAGCCCTGCGGCCCGAACGCGCGCAACTGGCTGGCGTACGCCGCGACCGCCTCGCGCTTGAGCGACGCCTGGCGCCCGGCGTCGATCGTGTGATCCGCCGACGGATGGGCCGGCGTCGCCACGATGCCGCGTCGCTCCAGATCATCGAGGCGCGCCGCCACGACGCCCGGCTGGCGGCGGTGGATCGCATCCTCATACGCAAACCACGCGAGGTGCGACAGCCGCGGCAGGATTTCGCAGCAGGCGTCGAACACCAGCACGTGATCCGCATGGTGCAGGCCGAGCGGCATCAGCAGCGTATTCGCGGTCGAACGGTAAATGGTTTCTTCGAGCGCCGCCGCCAGCCTGCTGATCGACGGCGAGTCGAGATACTGGCCGTCGCGAAACGGCATGCGTACCGGCACCGCATCGAACAGCTCGAGCGCACGATTATCTTCAAGCGTACGCGCATTGACCGATTCGTGCGCGCCGGGAAAGCCGGCCTTGCTGTCCCAATCGGTCTGCATATTCTGCTCGGGCGCTGCGGCGAACACGGTGCAGACGACGGCGTCGGAATGGGTGGCGAGCAACGCGCCGCAACTAAAGACGGCGTCGTCGAAGTGGGGCGAGACGATAAAAAGACGCGGGCTGGTTTCGCTCATGGATCGAAATGGGTTCTCGGAGGCGCGCGGGCGGCTGCATCCGGTATGTCGACGGGACAGCGTCACATCAGCTTAGACCGTATTGAAGCCGCTTGCGCAGAAGCTGGCCGTCGCAAGGCGTGTGCCTGACGGCGCCGCCTTAGCGTCTTGGCTGCGCCGGCGCTGACGCCGACGCGGCGCGCCGCTCACAGGCCGTGCAGATCCTCGGGCGTATCGACGTCGCGCAAAATGCCGGGATCGTCGACATCGAGCCGTGCGACCTGATGCGTGGACAGCAGGGCCCGCGCGCCGGTGTCGCCGTCGAGTCTCATCAGGGCGTCGCGATGCTCCGGGCCGAAGCCGACCGGGTGACCGCGCTGACCCTGATAGAACGGCACGACGATCGAGGCGCCGCCGTCGAGCGTGCGCGCGACCGCTTCCACCGTGGCGACCGCAATGCGCGGCATATCGGCCAGCGCGACGATCCAGCCTTCCGAGTCGGCGCTGGCTTCGATGCCCGCCGCGAGGCTCGCGCCCATGCCGCGCTCGGCGTCGCTGGAGAACACCACGTCGCAGCCCGCGTCGTTCAGCATGCGGGCGAGCGCCTCGGAGCCGGGACGCACCACCGCGAGTACGTGCGACACGACCAGCAGGAGTCGATGAGCCGCCTCATGGGCCACGATGCCACCGTCCGGCATGCGGGCGAGCAACTTGTTGTGCAGGCCGTCCGGGTCGAAGCGCGACCCGTAGCCGGCGGCAAGCAGCACGCCGGTGGCGAGCGAGGCGTAGGCCATGGGGCGGCACCTGGAAAGGGAATGAGGTCGATTGTGCGGCGCAACCGGCGAGCAGGCAAGCACCAATATGTCGACCCCGTGATGACGGCCCCGTGCGTTCCCGCTCACACCTCCGTCGGCCTCATCACCTTGTCCAGCGTGATGGGCAGATCGCGCACCCGCACGCCGGTCGCGTGATAGACCGCATTCGCCAGCGCGGCCACCACGCCGGTCAGGCCAATCTCGCCAATCCCGCGCACCCCGAGCGAGTTGATGTGCGGATCGGGCTCGTCGATAAAGCTGACGTCGAGCGTGCCGATGTCCGCATTCACCGGCACGTGGTACTCGGCAAGATTCATATTGACGAAGCGGCCGTAGCGCGCGTCGAGCAACGTGTCTTCTTCGAACGCGGCGCCGATGCCCCAGACCATGCCGCCCATCATCTGGCTGCGCGCGGTTTTCTGATTCAGGACCCGGCCGACGTCGTAGACGCCCACAATGCGCGGCACTCTGATCGTGCCGAGGTCCGCATCCACGTGGACCTCCGCGAACACCGCGCCGAACGAATGCAGCGAATAGTCGCTGCGCTCCTGGCCGGGCTTCACGCTGACCACCGCCTCGATGGGCTTGCCGCCGGCGCGCGCGAGAATCGCCGCCGCGGGGTCGCGCAACGACGCGTTCGCCCGGCTGACCACCCAGCCGTTCGCCACGCTCACATCGGACGAATCCATGCCGTGCAGCGGCGAGGCGGCGTCGGCCAGCGCGAGCGAGATCAACTGGTTGCGCACCTGCAGGCAGGCGTCGCGCACCGCCGGCGACACGCTCGCGGCCGACTGCGAACCGCCCGAGCCGGGCGCTTGCGGCAGGGTCGAATCGCCCAGCGCGAAATGGATTTTTTCGGGCGGAAAGCCGAGCGCGTCGGCGGACACCTGGGTCATCACCGTGTATGTGCCGGTGCCGAGATCCTGCGTGCCGGACGCGACCATCGCGGTCCCGTCCGGCAGGATGCGCGCAATCGCCGCGGCCGGGCTACGGTTGGCGGGATAGGTGGCGGTCGCCATGCCGAGGCCGATCAGCGTGTTGCCGGAGCGCATGGAACGTGGCGTCGAGGTGCGTCGCGACCAGCCGAATTTCTCCGCGCCGATCTCGTAGCATTGCCGCAGCGCCTTGCTCGAAAACGGCTTGTTCTCCTGCGGATCGACCTCCGCATAGTTTTTCAGCCGCAGCGCGACGGGGTCCATCTTGAGCTTCCACGCGAGCTCGTCCATCGCGGATTCGAGTGCGAACGAGCCGGTGGTTTCGCCCGGCGCGCGCATGAACGTCGGCGTCCCCAGGTTCAACTGCACGAGCCGGTGCGTCGTCAACTGATTCGGCACCGCGTAGAGCATGCGCGTGACCATGCAGCAGGTCTCGGTCCAGTCCTCGAACGTCGACGTGTTCGAGAAGCTGTCGTGCCGCATCGCGGTGAGCGTGCCGTCGTGGCGCGCGGCGAGCGTGAAATGCTGCTCGGTACGCGGACGAGCGCCGACCGAACCGAACATCTGCGGGCGCGTCAACGCGAGGCGCACCGGACGCCCGGTCTGCTTCGCGGCCATCGCGCAGAGCGCCACATGCGACCAGGACGAGCCCTTGCCGCCGAACCCGCCGCCGATGAACGGCGAGATCACGCGCACGTCGTCGGGCGAGACGCCCAGCGTTTTCGCCACGGCGATGCGCGCCCCGCTCACGCCCTGGGTGGAGTCGTACAGCGTCAGTTGCGGGCCATCCCAATGCGCCATGGTGGCGTGCGGTTCCATGGGATTGTGATGTTCGACCGGGGTCGTATAAACGGCGTCGACGCGCACACTGCCGCTCGCGAGGCCCGCTTCGAAGTCGCCGCGCTGCGTGTCGGTCTGGCGGCCCTGGGGCGTGATCGGCGCGTGCGCATTCGCCTTGGCGCTGGTGAAGTCGAGCGCGCCAGGCGTGCTTTGATAGACGATGCGCAGTTGCTGCGCGGCGTCGGTGGCGCGTTCGAGCGTGTCGGCCACCACGACGGCAACGGGCTCGTTGCTGTAGTTGATCTGATTGCTCTGCAACAGCGACAGATGACGGCCGGCCGGCGGCGTCAGCGGCGGACGCCCGCCGTTGGGCAGGCGCGGCGCGTTCTGATACGTCATCACCAGCAGCACGCCCGGCAGGGATTGCGCGCGGCTCGTGTCGATCGACGCAATGCTGCCGCTCGAGATGGTGCTCGTCACCAGCACCGCGTGTGCCAGGCGCGCCTCGGGGAATTCCGCCGCATAGCGGGCCTCGCCGGTCACTTTCAGCAGGCCGTCGGTGCGGTCCATCGGTTGACCGACCAGTGGGGCATCCAGGTTCAGGTTCATGCGACACCTCCGGTCCGGCCCGCGGCCTGATTCACGGCGCGCACAATCGAGCGTTGCGCGAGTTGCACCTTGAAGCGGTTGCCGCTGAGCGGCTGCGCTTCGCCCATGGCGGCGGCTGCAGCGGCGCGCAGCGTCGTATCGGTGAGCGGCTTGCCGCTCAGCATCTGTTCCGCGACGCTCGCACGCCAGGGCTTATGCGCGACGCCGCCCAACGCGATGTGCGCAGTTCGCACCATATGGCCGTCCATCTGCAAGGCGGCAGCCACCGAGACGAGCGCAAACGCGTAACTCGCGCGGTCGCGCACTTTCAGGTAGTGGGAGTGGTCGCTAAACAGCGGCGGCGGCAGATCGACGGCGGTGATCAGTTCGCCGGGTTGCAGGGTGGTATCTACCTCCGGACGGTCGGCGGGCAGGCGGTGAAACTCTGCAATCGGAATCGTGCGCTCGCCGCGCAGACTGCTCACGCGCACCACGGCATCGAGCGCCACCAGCGCCACGCTCATATCCGACGGGTTCACGGCGACACATTGCGAACTGGCGCCGAGAATCGCGTGCGTGCGGTTTTGTCCTTCTATGGAGGCGCAGCCGCTGCCCGGCTGGCGCTTGTTGCATTGCGTAAAGGCCGTGTCGTAGAAGTAGCCGCAACGGGTGCGCTGCATCAGATTGCCGCCCACGGTGGCCATATTGCGCAACTGCGGCGACGCCCCCGACAGAAACGCCTGCGAGAGCAGCGGATACTGTTCGCGCACCAGCGCATGATTGGCGGCGTCGCTGTTGCGCACCAGCGCGCCGATGCGCAGGCCGCCGTCAGGCAGCGTGCCGATTGTATCGAGTCCGCGCAGGTGCGTGATATCGACGAGATGCACGGGCCGCTCCACGCCGCCCTTCATCAGATCCAGCAGATTGGTGCCGCCGCCGATAAACATCGTGCCGGGTTGCTGCGCAGCGCGCAGCGCGCTGCTGACGTCGCCAGCGCGTTCATAGGAAATCGCGTCCATGGCCGTGCTCCGTCAGGCGTTGCCGGTGTTGCCGTCGTGCACCGTGCGCACGGCGGCGACGATGTTGGCGTACGCACCGCAGCGGCAGATATTGCCGCTCATGCGTTCGCGGATTTCGTCGTCGGAGAGTTGGGGCGGACGGGTACGGACGTCGGCAGTGACGGTGCTCGCGGTGCCGCTATTGAATTCGTTGAGCAGCGCCGTCGCGGAACAGAGCTGCCCGGGCGTACAGTAGCCGCACTGAAACGCGTCGTGTTCGATGAAGGCGCGCTGGATCGGACTCAGCACGCCCTGGCTCGCGAGGCCTTCGACAGTCGTGATGGTTTCGCCTTCGTGCATCACCGCCAGCGTCAGGCACGAGTTGATGCGCCGGCCTTCGACCAGCACGGTGCACGCGCCGCATTGCCCGCGGTCGCAGCCCTTCTTGGTGCCCATCAGGCCGGCGTATTCGCGCAGCGCGTCGAGCAGCGTGACGCGCGGCTCCAGTTGCAACGCGTAAGCGCGGCCGTTGATGTTGAGCGTGACCGGCTGCGGCGGCTCGGGCGCGCGCACTTCAGCGGGCGATGCAGGCGCCGGCGGAGCGGCCGGCTGGGTCTGTGCATGCAGATGCGGCGCCACGCCGACGGTCGCCGCCGCGGCGGCGGATTGCAGGAAGCGTCGGCGCGAGGGTTGATCGGCAGTGGGGGTGGGTTCTTCGTCCGAACCCGGAGGGACTCGATTCCTGGACATAACGTTCTGTTTGCTCCATGAAAGGTCGATGCAAACCCGCGACGCCTCGGCAGTCCGATGCATGCGCGTACAACGAATCAGCCAGCAATTTCAGTGCCCCGTCCGCGCGTACCACGGCGCTGGCAGGTCGCGCTTCACTATAGTCAATGTAAAACACGATCAACCGCCGTTTACCGGGGCAAAAAGGAAACACAGTGTTGTGCGATACAGGTCAAGGTCTCGCGCAACCACACCAGCGCCGGGTCGGCATGATTGCGCGGATGCCACGCGGCGAACGCCGTGAAGCCGCGCGCCTCGAACGGCAGATCGAAGACGTCGAGCCGGTCCCGATGGCGCGCTGCAAAGCGCGACGGCAGCGTCGAGACATAGTCCGTATGCGCCAGCAATTCTGGCACCAGCGTGAAATGCTGCACCGATAGCGCCACCCGCCGAGTACGTCCGAGCGCTTCCAGATGCTCGTCCATGAAGCCGTGGAAACTGCCGCCGCTGGTGGACGCGAGCACATGGTCGAGCGCGCAGTACGTGTCGAGATCGAGCGGTGCGGTGCCGCGTGGATGCCCCTTGCGCTGGACCACGACGAAACGCTCGTCGAACAGTTTGCGGGCGCGCATGGTGGCCGGAACCATCCGCTCGGAGCCGATCAGCAGATCGATTTCGCCGCGTTCGAGGCGCTCTGTCGTCGACGGCTGGTCCGCCACGATAAAGGCGATCCGCACGCCCGGTCCCGCGAGTTCAGGCAGGCGCTCCATCAACGGCAGGCCGAGCACCGCGGTGCCGTTGTCGTTGGCGGCGATAACGAAGCGGCGCGTGTCCGTGTGCGGATCGAAGGCCGGCTGATGGCGTACCACTACTTCCAGATTTTTCAGCGCCGCATGCAAGGGCTCCATCAACGCCAGGGCCCGCGCGCTGCGCGTCATGCCGCGGCCGGTCTCAGCGGGGATCAGCAGCGGATCGCCGAAGATCTGCCGAAGCCGCGCGAGCTGCGTCGACACCGCGGGCTGCGTCAGGTGCAGGCGCTCGGCGGCGCGGGTGACGTTGGATTCGGCGAGCAAGGCGTCGAGCGACACCAGCAGGTTCAGATCGATACCGCGGAGATCAATCATATTGATGGGTCACATTCCAGTAATTGATTTCAAGAATACGTAGCCGGGCCCTAGAGTTCAAGCGTGCCACCCACTTTGAGAACCTGACTGAGGAGTCAACCATGAAAGCCTGGATGCTCGATGAACCCGGCCAGCCGCTGGCCCTGCGCGAAGTCGCGCAACCGCAGCCGCGCCGTGGCGCCGTGCTGGTGCGGATGGAAGCCGTGCCGCTGTTGAGTTACACGCGCAGTTATCTGGAAGGGAAGCTGCCCTATGCCTATCCGCCGGGACCGTTCTCGCCGGGGACCAACGGCGTCGGCGTGGTGGCGGCGGTCGGCGAGGGTGTGGTGTCGTTGCGGGCCGGTCAACGCGTGGCCGTCAACCCGTACTGGATCGCCGACGAAACAGTACGCGAGCCGGCCCAGGCGCTGATCGGCCTGACGGCTATCAGCGCCGACAGCGGTGCGCTGATGGCCGATTTCCCGCACGGCACGCTGCGCGAGTTTGCCGAATTTCCGGCTTCAACGCTGATTGCGCTGGATGGACTGGACGACCTCTCGTTCGAGCGGCTGGCCGTGCTCGGCAAGTTCGCGGTGCCGTTCGGCGGACTGCGGCGCGGCCGGCTGGCGGCGGGCGAGGTCGTGGTCGTGAACGGCGCGACCGGCTACTTCGGCTCGGCGGCGGTGCTGGCCGCGCTCGCCATGGGCGCGAGCCGGGTGGTGGCGCTCAGCAGGCGCGCGCAGCCGCTGCAGCGCCTGATCGAACCCGGCAAGGGGCGCGTTGTACCGGTCCTCTTGACGGGCGACGCCGCGCAGGACGTGGCGGCGATCCGCGCCGCGTCGGGCGGCGGCGCCGATCTCGCGTTCGATATGGTCGGCCAGGCAACCGATCCGAACGCCACGCTCGCCGCGCTGCGCAGCTTGCGCCGGGGCGGCCGGCTGGTGCTGATGGGCAGCATGCAGGTGGATCTGCCGATTGCGTATCAGGAGATGCTGCTGAACAACTGGGAGTTGATCGGCAACTTCATGTACACGCGTGCCGACTATCTGGCGTTGGTCGCGTTGGTGGCGTCCGGTCAGTTGCCGCTCGATGCGGTCGAGTTGCAGGCGTACCCGTTTGCCGGGCTTGAAGCGGCGATCGATGCGGCCGGGCAGATGGCGGGCCTGCAGTGCACGATGGTGGTCGCAGGGGGCGAGGAGGGCGCGTTGGCTATGTGAGCGTGAGCGTGAGCATTGGCCCTGGCGTTGGCGGTTGCCAACGCCAGGCTGTTGCGTTCAATGCGAGTGGCGCGGCACCTCCGCGCCGCGGCAGCCCACCAGGAAGTCGAAGTCGCAGCCCTGGTCGGCTTGCAGGACATGCTCGACATAGAGCTGGCGATAGCCGCTCGCATCCGCCGGTATCTTCTGCTGTGTCTCCGCCCAATCGGCCAGACGTGCCGTCAGCTCTTCCGCGCCGATGTCGAGATGCAACCGTCCAGCGAGGCAGTCCAGTTCGATCCAGTCGCCTTCGCGGACCACGGCGAGCGGACCGCCGGCGCGCGCTTCGGGCGACACGTGCAGCACGACCGTGCCGTACGCGGTGCCGCTCATGCGCGCATCCGACACCCGCACCATATCCGTCACGCCTTGTGCGAGCAGTTTCGGCGGCAAGCCCATGTTGCCCACCTCGGCCATGCCCGGATAACCCTTCGGTCCGCAGTTCTTCATCACGAGGATGGAGTCGGCCGTCACGTCGAGTTCGGGGTCGCCGATGCGCGCCTTGTAGTCGTCGAAGTTCTCGAACACGACGGCGCGCCCACGGTGCTTGAGCAGGGCCGGTGTCGCGGCAGACGGTTTCACCACCGCACCGTTCGGCGCGAGGTTGCCGCGTACGATGCACAGACCGCCGTCGGCGACGAGCGGTTTGTCGAGCGGACGAATCACTTCGTCGTTATAGATCGGCGCGTCCTTGTTGTTGTCCCACAGCGACTGGCCGTTCGCGGTCAAGGCATCCGGATGCGGCAGCAGGCCCGCTTCGCCGAGGCGCTTCAGCACGGCCGGCAAACCGCCCGCGTAATAGAACTCTTCCATCAGGAAGCGGCCCGACGGCTGCAGATCGACCAGCGTGGGCGTGCCGCGGCCTATGCGCGTCCAGTCGTCGAGTTCGAGGTTCACGCCAATGCGTCCGGCGATCGCCTTGAGGTGGATTGCGGCATTCGTCGAGCCGCCGATCGCCGCGTTCACACGGATCGCGTTTTCGAAGGCCTCGCGCGTCAGCAGCTTCGACAGCCGCAGGTCTTCAAGCGCCATCTCGACGATGCGCATGCCCGACATATGCGCGAGGACGTAGCGGCGCGAGTCGACCGCGGGAATCGCCGCGTTGTGCGGCAGCGTGACGCCGAGCGCTTCGGCCATGCACGCCATCGTCGAGGCGGTGCCCATGGTGTTGCAAGTACCCGCGGAGCGCGACATGCCCGCTTCGGCGGACATGAATTCATGCAGCGAGATCTTGCCCGCCTTCACCTGCTCGCTGAGCTGCCAGACAACGGTGCCCGAGCCGATGTCGCGGCCCTCATGCTTGCCGTTGAGCATCGGGCCGCCGCTCACCATGATGGCGGGCACGTCGCAACTGGCGGCGCCCATCAGGAGTGCCGGGGTGGTCTTGTCGCAGCCGGCTAGCAGGACCACCGCGTCGATCGGATTGCCGCGGATCGACTCCTCCACATCCATGCTCGCGAGGTTGCGCGTGAACATGGCGGTGGGGCGCAGGTTCGACTCGCCGTTCGAGAAGACCGGGAACTCGACCGGGAAGCCGCCCGCTTCGAACACCCCGCGCTTGACGTGCTCCGCGATCTTGCGGAAGTGCGCATTGCACGGCGTCAGCTCCGACCAGGTATTGCAGATGCCGATGATCGGCTTGCCCTGGAACTCGTGATCAGGAATGCCCTGATTCTTCATCCAGCTGCGGTACATGAAGCCGTTCTTGTCGGCGGTGCCGAACCATTGGGCCGAGCGTAGCGGGCGTTTGGCGTCCTTCATGGGGCTGTCTCCTTAGACTTTGACGATAGTAATACTATTCGCGCCAGGTGGAGCGCCGATATAGACAAGGGAGTGCGGCGGGTTCAAGCGCTCCGCCAGCGGGCCACCCGCGCTTCGTCACTTTGTTGCATTGCAAGACGGTGGATGGTGCGCGCGAAATGCTTACGACCTGTCATGTGTTCGCCACGCGGCGCGCCCAATCTGCAAGGTCAACTGAACAATCCCGCTGACTTCAAAGTCATAGCGCAAGAAATAGTCCGACTAGTTAAGGGTATACATCGATTATTCGGCGTAGGTGCCTGATATAGCATTTTTGGTGGATTGTCATGCGGAGGCGCGTGCATGTGAGCAGGCGCCTCCGTCGACGCGGTAATGCCCGGCAACGGCG
>Ga0302229_10000779_pt1 | contig 24672 bp, 21 predicted proteins | sample II_Palsa_N1_3_FD_193518 | JGI IMG/M metagenome (GOLD analysis project Ga0302229, IMG submission 193518) | Peat permafrost microbial communities from Stordalen Mire near Abisko, Sweden - II_Palsa_N1_3 | ecosystem: Environmental > Terrestrial > Soil > Palsa > Peat permafrost | place: Sweden... | reverse complement strand
TCGTCCGAGACGATGAAGTGGGTGAGCACAATTCCCTCTGGGGGCGATGGGAGCTCGGCCATCTGGCACCTCCGCTGGTTGGGCCTCACACCCCGCTCACGACGGGATCTGCAGCCGATGTTACAGGCGTCATCTTCGCCGGGCGGTGTCCGAGCCGGCCTACGTATGTGTGCGCGTCAGCCGTGCCTCTCGCGGAATTTGTCGGTGCCACGTGGCAGGATCTACCGCAGGGTCGAGGGCAGGGAGGTCTGCTTCGTGGGTAAGGCGAGCCGGCAGCGCCGGCTGAAGCAGGAGAAAGAGCGCAAGCAGCGGCGTGCGGCGCAGCCGTCTCAGCGGGAGCTTGCCGCTGAGGGTGTGGCCGAGGCCCTGAATGCCCTCGCGCATGGACTGCAAGACGAGTTCCTGAAGTGGGTGGAGGCGCTGACCGGCCAGCGGCAGGTGCCCGGCTGGGACGCTACCCTCAGCCGTGAGCTGGTCAGCTACCTGCGCACCTCGGTGGCCGGCGCCTGGCGGCACGGCTGGCAGCCCGCTGAGCTGGTACGGCATGCGAGCCGGGAGATGGGCGACGCGCATGCCCGGATGGCCACCGACATGATCGCCGACGAGATGCGCGGTTACGCCGCCGCCACCGTGGACGACCGCTGGCTGGCCCAGCTGTCCGCCCTCCGGACCGAGGTGTGGTGGGGGAGTGACGACGCCTACCTCGATCGGTGGCGCGGCCGGGAGGGGGACAGTCCCCAGGCCACCTTGATAACAGCGGTGCAGGTGCTCTTGCTGCTCAGCCACCTGCCGGTGCTGCCCCGGCTGTGCCCGCTGCCCGGTACGGTACGGCCCGGTACGGTACGGCCCGGTGCCGCGGCCAGGCCGGGCACCGGGGCTGGCCCGGAGCGCACCGCCGACGAGCGGATCCTCGGCAAGATCCGCGCCCTCCTCGCGAAGGCGGAATCCACGGAGTTCACCGAGGAGGCCGAGGCGCTGTCCGCCAGGGCGCAGGAGCTGATGGCAAAGTACAGCATCGACCACGCGCTGCTCGCGGCCGAGGCGGGCAGGAAGGACGAGCCCGCCAGTCGCAGGCTGCCGGTGGACAACCCGTACGAAGGGCCGAAGGCACAGCTGCTCGAGGAGGTCGCCAAGGCCAACCGGTGCCGTGCCGTGTGGTACAAGAGCCTGGGGATGTCGGCGGTGATCGGCTTCCCCGCCGATCTTGACGCCGTTGAGCTGCTGTTCACTTCGCTGCTCGTGCAGGCGAACACCGCGATGCTGCGGGCCGGCGCGAAGCGGGATCGCTACGGCCGGTCGCGCACCCGGGCGTTCCGCCAGTCGTTCCTGATGTCCTACGCCATCCGGATCGGAGAACGGCTGGCTGGGGCTACGGGGGACGCGGAACGCCAGGTGGCGGCCGAGGCGCCAGGTCGGAATCTGCTGCCCGTGCTCGCTGCCCGGCACCAGGCCGTCGACGACGCGGTCGATGAGATGTTCGGCGACGGGGTCTCGTACCGCCGGACCGGCCGCGTAAGCGACTCCGAAGGCTGGTATTCCGGCCGGGCCGCCGCCGACACGGCCGCGCTGCACGGTCACCGTGAGGTCACCGCCGAATTCGCCTGAGGCCGCCAAGTGTTCGCGGACCTGGCGGTACACGGGTAGTATGACTGTATGGCGAAGCGTAAGATAACTGTCACCGTGGACGAGGAGCTCGTCGACCTTGCGCATGCGTTCGGTGAGGAGAAGCTGTCCGTCGTGGTTAACGCTGCGCTAGCCGAACACGTTGAGCGCCTAGGTCGGCTGGCCACGCTGCGGCAGCTTCTCGACCGGTGGGAAGCACAGGCGGGTCCGGTACCGCCCGACGTCCAGGCCGACGCGGCCGCAGCCTTCGATTCGGCCGAGGACGGCCCGAGCATGGCCGCAGGATGACCGGCGCGCCCCTCATCCTGGATGCAGACGGCCTGGACGCTCTGACTGAGCAGCCTCCGCCGGACCGCCTGCGGGCGCTCCTGGCCGAAGCCTGGGAACGCAAGAGCGGCGTGCTGGTCCCGGCTCTGGTGTGCGCCGAGTGCTGCCGGGGCGCAGGACGTACCCGTGCCGTCGAATCATCGCTGGCGCGGCATCGCGACACCCGTGCCGCACGGCCCGCGGTCCGCGTCGTCCCGACGGACTTCGATCTCGCTCGCCGTGTGGGGTCGGTGCTTCATGGTGCCGGCGCAGGTACAAGCGACATCGTTGATGCCCATTCGGTTGCTGTGGCGTCCATGCATGGCCGCGCGGTTGTCGTGACGGCCGATCCAGATGACATAATTCGGCTGGCTTCGGCGATGCCTGCGGTGCGGATCGTCACCCGCTCCGCACGCTAACACCTTGCCCCGACCTGGCTTACCGACCCTGCGCGCACACGTTCCGGTAGGACGGCCCGGGCGGCACGTACCTCGCCCACTCGGCCCGGGTGAAGGAACCTCCGACCTGGGCGCAAAGCCTCCCAAGCACGTTGTTCAGGTAGCCGACATTCCACAGCTGCGCCATGCCACCGTGGTTGGCTATGGCCAGCTTCTGACCGTCCGGGCTGAACGCCACCGTGCTCACGATGCCAGTACTGGCCGGGAACGGGCTGCCGATCTGCTGTCCGGTGGTGAGGTCCCAGAGCCGTACCGTGTCATCGTCGTCGCTGGTGGCCAGCGTCGGCCCGTCTGGGTTGAACGCCACCGAGCTGACCAAGTCCGAGCCAGTGACCAGGGGACCACTGACGCTCTGGCCGGTGGCCACGTTCCATACCCAGGCCGAGCCATCGGCGGTGCCGGCGGCCAGCCGGGTGCCATCCCGGTTGAATGCCACCGACGCAACCCCGGAGCTTTGGGTGTTGAAGACGCGGATCTGGTGGCCGGTGGACACGTCCCACAGCCGTGCCGTGCCGTCGTCGTCGCCGGTGGCCAGGGTGGTGCCGTCCGGGTTAAACGCCACCGAAGAGACCGGCTCACTGGCCTGGAAGTTGCGGACATTACCGCCGGTGGCCACGTTCCACAGACTCACCTCGCCAATGTCGTCGGCCGTGGCCAGTACGGTGCCGTCCGGGCTGAACGCCACCGCGGTGTACCAGTTGAACTGGCCCGGGGAGAAGTGGCCGATCTGCCGCCCGGTGGCCACGTTCCACACCTGCGCGCCGTCGAAGCCGCCTGCGGCCACGGCCGCACCGTCCGGGCTGAACGCCAACGAGAGGACCTTGTACGAGGGGAAGCTGCGACCCTGCGATCCGTCAGCGGCGTGCCACAGCTTCACCGTGCTATCGAAGGCGGACGTGACCAGTGTGCCGCCGTCCGGGCTGAACGCCAACTGGGTGGCCCCGTCGGCCGGGAAGATGTCAGCCGGGACCCCGGTAGCGAGGCTCCATAGCCGTACCGTGTCATCGTCGGCGACGGTGGCCAGTGTGTCGCCATCCGGGCTGAACGCCAGATCGTTGATCCCGGCGGAGCCGGTGGGGAACGTGCCGATTTGCTGTCCGGTAGCCACGTCCGACACCGTCGTGTCATTAGCGCCGCAGATGGCCAGCATCTTGCCGTCGGGACTGAACGCCACGCAGGAGCCAGTGGCGATGCTGCGGATCTCTCGTCCGGTGACCGCACTCCAGAGCTGGACGCCCCCGGCCCCGGCGGTGGCCAGGGTCCTCCCATCCGGGCTGTACGCCACCTGCACGGAAGAAACGGTGCCGCCGTCAGCAGGAAGGTTGCGGATCTGCTGTCCGGTGGCTACGTCCCACAGCCGCGCCGTGCCATCGCTGTCGCCGGTGGCGACGGTCTTGCCGTCTGGGCTGAACGCCACCGAGTAGGCGTAACTGGAGCCGATGGGGAGGTCGCGGATGAGCCGTCCGGTGGTCACATTCCACAGCCCGGTCGGGCCGAGCTGGTCGGCCGTGGCCAGGGTCTTGCCGTCGGGGCTGAACGCTACCGCCTCGACCAGGTCACTGTCCGGGCCTCCGGCTGGCAGGCTGCGGATGAGCCGTCCGGTGGCCAGGTTCCGCAGCTGGGCGGTGCCACCGGAGACGGCCATGGCCAGGGTCTCGCCGTCCGGGCTGATTGCCACCGACTCGATCGGGTTGGAGCTGCCGAAGGAGAGGTAGCCGGTCTGCTGTCCGGTGGCCGTCTTCCACAGCCGCACCGTGCCGTCGTCGCTACCGGTGACCAGGGTCTCGCCGCGCGGGCTGAACGCCACCGACTCGACCGGACCGGAGTCGCCGGTGAGGGTAGCGACCTCGGGGCTCGCCGCCGCGACGGCCATGGCGTGCCGGGCCTGATCGGTGGGGTAGACGCCGAACGCGGCCAGGCTCTCCAGTTGAGCGGCGGTGGCATTGGCCGTGCCGGTGTTTTCGCTCCCGTCGGAGAGCTGGCCAGAGAGGGCGATGTCGCGCTCCCGGCTGGACGTCCGGCTGGCGCGGACCGCCGTGACCGCGACCGCGGCGAAGCCGACGACCAGGACCAGCAAGAGAGCGATCAGGCCCTGCCGGCGCCGGACCCGGTGCCGCGCCGCGCGTCGGCTGGCGTCCAGGAAGCCTCGTTCGGCCGGGGTCAGCGGCAGCTGGCGTGCGTCCGTTTCCAGCCTGGCGACGGCGTCCCTGGCGGCTTCGAGGCGGCTGCCGCCGTACAGGTACGACGGGTCGCGGTCGTGGTGGATCCATTCCTCGGCGGTGGCGTGCAGCCGGGCTGTGATGATGCGGTCGGCGTGGGTATCGGCCAGCCACGTGTCGCGCAGCAGCGGCCACGCCGTGAGGAGAGCTTCATGGCTGATCTCGACGGTGTCAGCGGCCAGGGTGAGCAGGCGCTCGGTGGCGAACGTTTCCAGGACCGCGGCCACGTCGGCTGCGCCGGCCAGGTCGTGGCCTGCGGTCAGGTCGGTGCGGGTGACCCGGGCGATGGTGTCCTGGCCGTCGCTGGTGATGGCGGTGAGCCGGACGAACACCTGCCGGGCGGTTTCCTGCTGGGCCGGGGTGAGCTTGTCGTAGGCGCGCTGCGCACTGACCGTGACCGCCCCGCCGATGCCGCCGGTCCGCTCATAGTCGGCCAGGGTGAGCGCGTGGCCGGTGCGGCCGCGCCAGGTCTGGTCCAGGGCGTGCGACAGCAAGGGCAGGACCCCCGCCCCGATCGCCGCGCGAGCCGCCCCGCCGCCGTCGGCCGCTGCCGCGGCGGGCGAGCGCATCTCGTCGAGCAGCACCCGCACCAGCTCGTCGTCGACGCTGGAGCCAGCCCTCACGGCGGGCTGGGTGATGGCCATCCGGAGCTGCCGCTCGGTCATCGAGGTGAGCAGATAGCGGTCCTGCACGGCCGGACCGAGCAGTGGGTACTCGGCCGGGCGGTACTCGGCCAGGCGGGCCTCGAAGTCGGCGCGGATCACCAGTATCACCAGGGCCGCGGGCAGTTCCTGGTCGCCTTGCCCCACGGTGGCGGCCGCGTACAGCGCGGTGATGAAGGCGTGCCGGTCCTCCTCGGTGCATCGGGTGAACAGCTGCTCGCACTGGTCGACCATGAGCAGCAGCCGCCGCTGGCCCTCGTCCGGCGCACCCGGGCTGGCCAGGACCGCCTGCCGGGCGGTGAGCGCAAAGCTCTCCGGGTCTTCGGCCAGTCCCTGCCGCACCCTGTCGGGGTTGGCGTCCACCACTGCCGCCACACGCACCGCCAGTTCCTCCAGCGGTCTGCGTGTCGGGGTGAAGATCAGGCCGGGCCACGATGTCGCCCCGGCGGCGGAGGCCAGCCCCGCGCCTCGGAGCCTGGGCAGTACGCCGGCCCGGAGCAGCGAGGACTTACCCGCACCAGATACTCCCGATACCACCAGCAGGCCCGGCCCGCCTAGGCGCCCCGACATCAGCTCAAGGACCCTCGTCGCCGCGGCCTCACGCCCGAAGTACAGTGCCGCGTCTTGTTCTCCGAACGCGCGCAACCCCCGGTAAGGGGAGGCGATCTCCCCGGCCACATCGACCAGCGGAGGCGGTGCGACACCATCGGTCCAGGTCCTGTTGTAAAAGTAGTTAATCTGGGTGCCCTGGTCACCGACCTGCACTGCCTTGGCGCCGCGAACGTCTATCCGGTAGGGGCCAGCCGCCTGCGCTTGGTCAGCCGGTCCGGAGTCCGCTGGCGCTTCCTTGCCTGGGTCAGCGCTCATCGAGCCCGCGCAGGCCACCGCGGAAGTCGTTGTGTTGGACGTTGCCGTCGCCGATCTGGACCCCCTGGGCCTGACGGGCATCCACCACGTACTTGCCCGGCGTATCCGTCTGCGTGGCCGAGGCCTCCTCGCTCTTCTCGGCTCCACGCTCCGGCGCCAGCGAGCCACCCGGCGCTGGCCGTTCGCCGGCTTCCCGGCGCTGTCCGGCCCACCCGGCCACGCCCAGCGTGAGCGCCCCGAGCTCACAGAACCCGGCGATCACCCCTGCCAGCCCGGCCGCGCTCGCAGTCCCGTCAATCGCGGTATCCGCGCCCAGGCCGATCGCCGCAGCCACGGCGATCGCCACCGCGAGCCACGTGATAACGCGCCACTTCACCTTTCCATCATCGCAGCGATGCACGCTCCCGGACAGCGATTCCTTTTCCGGTGCCGCCCGGTCTACATATTTGAGGGCTAAGGCCTTCGGTCACTGCCGGGGAGTGCGGCCTGAGCCGCGGATGAGAGGATCACAATCGATGAAGACCGACCAGGTCAGAACGCGTACCGACGCGCTGGGCCGTGCGTTCGCCAGCACCCGCGCTGTCCTGGCCGAGGTCCAGCCCGGCCAGCTGGAGGCGCGGACGCCGTGCGCGTCGTGGGACGTGCGTGCCCTGATCAACCATTTCGTGGGCACGGCCCGCTGGGCGGCGGTCACCATCAGCGGCGGCGTCCAGGTCGCGGACGAGGACTACACCGCCGGCGACTTCGTGGCCCGCTACGACGAGAGCATCCAGGCCGCGCTCGCCGCGTTCGGAGCCGAAGGTGCCCTTGACGCAGCGGTCACGCTGCCGTTCGGCGAGTTCTCCGGAGCCGCCTTCATGAGCCTGGCCGCCACGGACCAGTTCACCCACGGGTGGGATCTGGCCCGCGCCATCGGGCACCCCACTGACCTGGACTCCGAGCTCGCGGACGAACTGCTGACCAGGGCCAGGACCGCGATCCTCGAGGCCTATCGCGGGCCCGACGGCGTGGCCCCGTTCGGGCCCATCGCCCAGGCTCCCGCCGGAGCGTCCCCGGCCAGCCGGCTCGCCGCCTTCCTCGGCCGCCGGGTGTGATTTGGGCACCGTAGCACCGGACAGCGCCAAGTTCGCCAGCGCCACCGAGCCGTTCCGCCGGGAACTGCTGGCGCACTGCTACCGCATGCTCGGCTCGGTGGACGACGCCGAGGACCTGGTCCAGGAGACCTACCTGCGCGCCTGGCGTTCCTACAGCGGATTTAAGGGCCAATCATCGGAACGAACCTGGCTCTACCGCATCGCCACCAATGCCTGCCTCAACGCGCTGGAGCACCGCGGCCGCCGCGTGCTGCCGAGCGGTCTCGGCGGTCCCGAACCGGACCCCGAGACCGCCCCGGTGCCGGCCGGGCCCGATGTCACCTGGCTGCAGCCGGTTCCCGATGCCATGGTGAGCCGGGAGGAAGCCGATCCGGCGGCCATCATCACCGCGCGCGAGGGCCTGCGGCTCGCGCTCATCGCCAGCCTGCAGTACCTGCCCGGCTCGCAGCGGGCGGTCCTCATCCTGCGGGACGTGCTGGCTTTCCCGGCCGCCGAGGTCGCCGTCATGCTCGGCACCACCACCACAGCCGTCAAGAGCACGCTGCAGCGCGCCCGTGCCCGGCTCCGGGAGGTGGCCCCGGTCGCCGATGACGTCACCGAGCCCGCCGAGCCGCAAGCACGCGCGCTGCTCGACCAGTACATCGCCGCCTTTCAGAACGCCGACGCGGCCGCGCTCCGCCGGTTCCTGTGCGCCGATGCCACCCTGGAGGCGACGCCGTTCCGGACCTGGTTCGCCGGCTGCGACACCTGCGTGCCCTTCCTCCGCGCGTGGGTCCTGGGCACCCCAGGTGACTGGCGCATGCTGCCGACCCGCGCCAACGGGCAGCCCGCCGCCGTCTGCTACTACCGTGACCCCGAAGGCACCTACCAGGCCTACGGGATCGTGGCCTTCACCATGACCGCCGCGGGAATCACCCGCATCATCTCGTTCGGCGACCCCGCCCTGGTCCGGGCCTTCGGCTTCCCGCCCGTCCCGCCTGGATCCGCCGGCGGTTCTTCGGCACCGGCTTCCTCCGCTCGTTCATCTCCATCACGCTCGGCGGGATCATCATCGCCGCCATCGGAGCCGCGATGGGAGCAGTCAACTGACAGCTGATGCCGGGTGGGGTATCGGGCAGAATGAATTCATGGCAGGTTCGACCAGCTCGGCCGCGCTCCCGGTCATCGACGTTAGCCCGCTGGCCGGCGGCGCTCCCGCCGCGGCGAGGTCCGCGGCGGCGGCCGCGGTGGCGCAGCAGATCCAGGTGGCCTGCCGTGAGCGCGGGTTTTTCTACGTGACGGGCCATGGCGTGCCGGCCGGGCTGCTGGACGAGCTCGCCGAGGCGAGTGCTGAGTTCTTCGCGCTGCCCGCGGCGGACAAGCTGGAAATCGCCATGGAACGCGGCGGCCGGGCCTGGCGGGGTTTCTTCCCGGTGGGCGCCGAGCTCACCTCCGGGCAGCCAGACCTGAAGGAAGGGCTGTACTTCGGCGCCGAGCTGCCCGGCGATGATCCGCGCGTGCGGGCCGGGCTTCCGCTGCACGGCCGCAACCTGTTCCCGCGGCAGGTGCCCCGGCTGCGCCCGCTGGTGCTGGCCTACCTTGATGCGCTGACCAGCCTGGGCCAGGCCGTACTCGCCGGAGTGGCCCAGAGTCTCGGCCTGGACGCCGGCTACTTCGTCACCGCGTATACCGCCGACCCGACCATCTTGTTCCGGATCTTCCACTACCCGCCGTCGCCGCCGCGGGCCGGCGGCTGGGGGGTGGGCGAGCACACCGATTACGGGCTGCTGACCTTGCTCGCCCAGGACGACAGCGGCGGCCTGCAGGTCGCCGCGCCCGAAGGCTGGATCGACGCCCCGCCCATTCCCGGCACCCTGGTCTGCAACATCGGCGACATGCTCGATCGCCTGACCGGGGGCTGGTACCGATCGACGCCGCACCGGGTCCGCAACCTCAGCGGCCACGGCCGGCTCTCCTTCCCGTTCTTCCTGGATCCGGGATTCGACGCCGAGGTGCCGCCGCTTCCCGACCGCGCCGCCGCCGATGACGATGGCAGGCGCCGGTGGGATGGCCAGGACCTGCGCGCCTTCACCGGCAGCTACGGCGACTACCTCCTCGGGAAGGTCTCAAAAGTCTTCCCCCAGCTCCGCAGCGACGTGCTGGGATAGACCCAGCCAGGCCTGCGATGAGGTCAGCTCGCCCGGCTCGTCTCATTCGTGGCCGGAGCCCACGAGAGGAGCACGTCAACATGCCCGAACAGGCGCCATCGTGGCCCAAGCAAGGACCCGCCTCGTATTTCCCGTCCATCGAGAAGAAGTACGGGCGCTCGATCGCGGAGTGGCAGCGGATCATCGCGGACTGCGGCCTCGACAAGCACATGGCCATCGTGGGTTACCTGAAGTCCGAGCACGGCATGGGACACGGGCACGCCAACGCGCTCGTCGGCTGGACGCTCGCAGGCAACGTCGCCAGCCCTTGAAACTGCGCGGGAGCCCCTTTGCCGTGGTAGGGCGACGTCGTTGGCCTCGTCGCCGCGGGTCCGGCGACGGACACCGCCACCTGATCGAACCGGGCCATCACCGCATCGCCATCATCGGCGGTCCCCAGGGCCTGTGCCGTATCTACTGCCGCAGCAGCCTGCGTTTGCCCGTTCGCCAGCCCGGCCCGTGCTGCCCGGTGCCGCCCCGATGTGACATCGGGGCGGTAGGAGGCGCACCGATGTCACATTGGGCCGGTTACAACCGGCCCAATGTTCCGTAGGGCCGGCTGGCGGCCGGTCACGCTGGCCCCACGGGCCGCGGCGGCTCCTGCAGCCCCTTAGGTTCGCGGCCGGAGGCTGCCCGGCCGACCGTAGCGCTTCCCCCGCTGCTGTGCTCCCGGCTGCGGGCCCCGCCGCGGGCCCCGCCACCACCCGCTTGACAGCGCCGCACCAGGCTTCTACCGTTATACCAACATCATAGTTTAATGTCATGATGGAAGAAGGCGGATGTTCCGGTTCCGGCTCGACGGGTCCTCAGGTGTCCCGCCCTACCTGCAGCTCGTCCACCAGGTACGGCAGTCGCTGCTGCTGGGCTACCTGCAAGAAGGCGACCGGCTGCCGACGGTCAAGGACGTGGCCGCGGACCTGGCCATCAACCCGAACACGGTCGTGAAGGCCTACCGGCAGCTCGAGCACGAAGGGCTGGCCGGCGGTCGGCCGGGCCAGGGCACGTTCATCACCGCCACATCGTCCCCGGCCCTGCCCGAAGCCCAGCAAACCCTGCGCGCGTCGCTGGAGGAATGGCTCCGCGCCGCCGAAGAGGCCGGGCTGAGCAGCGAAGAGGTGACGGCTCTGATCGCCGTGGCCCGCGAGGACCTGAGGAAAGAGAGGGTCTAATGATTCGGAACGATGCCGGTGACAGCACCCCGGCACTGCGGACTGACCACCTCGGCCGACGCTACGGCCGGGTATGGGGGCTGCGGGATTGCACTCTTGAGGTGCCGGCCGGCGCGATAGCCGCCGTGGTGGGCCCGAACGGGGCGGGCAAGACCACCCTGCTGGAGATGATCATCGGGTTGCTCCAACCCACCGAAGGGCAGCTGTCAGTCTTCGGCGAGACCTCGCACGCGCCTATGGCGGCGCGGCTGGCGCGGGTCAGCTACGTCGCTCAGGACCATCCGCTGTACCGCGACTTCAGCGTCGCGGACATGTTCCACCTGGGCCGGGCGATGAACCCCAGCTGGGATCAGGAGCTGGCCGTAGCGCGGATGGACGCGCTGAGCATCCCGCTGAAGCGGAAGGTCAAGAGCCTGTCCGGCGGGCAGCGGTCCCAGGTCTCGCTGACCATGGCGCTGGCCAAGCGCGCGCCGCTGCTCGTGCTCGACGAGCCGGTTTCCAGCCTGGACCCGGTCGCCCGGCTGGAGTTCATGCGGGAAGTGATCGCCGCGGCGGCCGGCACCGGCCTGACCGTCCTGATCGCCTCGCACGTGGTGTCGGAGCTGGAGCGGCTGTGCGACTGGCTGATCGTCCTCACCGGCGGGCATGTGCAGCTCGCGGGGCCGGCCGATGACCTGATCGCCGCGCACCAGCTGCTCACCGTCCCCCGCGCGACTCCCGACGCCGAGCTTCCCGGGGTCACCATCCACCGCACCGACAGCGACCGGCACTCCACCGTGCTGGTCCGCGCCGATCCCGTCCGCCTGGCGGTGCAGCAGCGCCCCGGCTGGCGGGCCGACCCGGTGGGCTTCGAACAGCTCGTCATGGCCTACCTGCAACGCCCGCCCCAGGCGGCGGCCCGAGACGATACTGCCCAGGCCGCGCGGCCCGGGCCGACCACGAAGGCGGTAACACGATGATCTGGGTCAGCTGGCGGCAGCACCGCAGCCAGGCCATAGCCTGCCTGGGCCTGCTCGCTGCCCTCGCGGTCTACGCGATCCTGCTCGGCACCTCGATGCGCACGGCGTTCGGCCAGGACGGCCTGGTCACCTGCCTGGCTCGCAGCCACGGGACCGGCTGCCCGGCCGGGATCCAGGCCTTCACGAACAGGTTCGGCTCCGAGGTCAACGTCGCGTTCTGGTCCGTCCTGCTGATCCTTCCCGGGCTGATCGGGGTCCTCGTCGGCGGGCCGCTGATCGCGCGGGAACTCGAATACGGCACCTGGCGGCTGGCCTGGAGCCAGACGGTTACCCGGGCCCGGTGGCTGACCGTCAAGCTGGGCCTGGTCACCGGCGGGATCATAGTCCTGGGCGCGGCGATGACCGCGCTGATCATGTGGTACCGCGCGCCCATGGACCGGCTCACCGGCCGTTTCCTGCCGAACATCTACGACTTCGAGGGCCTGGTCCTCACCGCCTACATCCTGTGCGCGTTCGGCTTCGCCGTGCTGGCCGGGCTGCTGATACGCCGCAGCATCCCGGCCATGGTCGCCGCGTTCATTCCGTGGCTGGCCATCCGGCTCGTGGTCGAGTTCCTGCTCCGCCCCCATTTCGAGGCGCCCCTGACGTTCAACCAGGTCTGCCCGCAGAACGGCGCGTGCTACGGCGGCATCGGCCTCGGCACTCTGCCCCCGGTAACCGGCCATATCGGCGACTGGGTGCTGAGCCAGGGTCCCGGCCAGGCCAGCGCCGCGAATACGTACCTGTACCAGCCGGCCGACCGGTTCTGGACCTTCCAGTCCATCGAGGCCGGCATTTTCGTGGCCCTGACCGCCGCCGCGCTCGGCGCCACGATCTGGCTGCTGCACCGCCGCGCCGCCTGACCCCCCGGACCGGCCCGCGGGGCTGTCCTTCACCGCCTCGGCGGATCACGGTCCGAAGCCCTCGAACACGAGTCGATACGTTTCCAGGTAGTAGCGGAACCGTACCGCATTGGCTCGCGGTGCGCCGTACTGATTTGCGGCCACGTGCCGTTCGAAGGCCCACTGAGCGATCGTGGGTTGTGTGCCCGCCGCCGTCTTGTACGCAACCTCCATCCGGTGCGTTTCGGCGGAAGTGACCAGGGGTGCGAAGCGGGTTGCCCCCATGTTCCAGCGAGCGTAGACGAGGCCGGGATCGGCGCTGGGGCCGATCCGCGGATCGGCCTCCACCGCGGCCCGGTTCTCGCGGTAGTACGCATCGGACAGCAGCAGCGAGAGGGAATAGAAGCGGGAGGACGGCGTGGCGCTGAAGCCCCCGGGTGCCGCGGGGTCCTTGGTCACGGTGAGCTCGGCGTTGATGTCGGCCGAGATATCCCGCGCGAGGCGGCCCGCCTTCACCTGCTCGGCAATCCGGCTGGTGAAATCCGCCTCGTGCTGGGCAGCGTCGGCATCATCCAGCGATATCGTGTTGTCGCCCGATCCCGCCGTGGTGTGCGTGAAGTGATCGAGGCCCATGTTGAAGTAGTAATAGAACGACCGCCACAGGGCGCGTGCGTTCCCGGGTGTTGTACCCCGGTTGACGAAGGCGTCGGCGGTGCCGCGGCCCTCCTTCACCCACAGTGCCAGAAGTATCCACGGCTCAAGCGTCGCGCCTTCGGCGAGGGACCGGTAAGTCTGCTCCACCCGGCTCCCGCTTACCCCGATGTAGGGGTTCTGGTCGACCGTGACGCCGGTATCGCTGTTAATCCGGGTCCGGATCGCTGGGATCGGGCCCTTGCCGCGCTCGGTCAGACGCTGCAGCTGTGCCCGCCAGGCCGTAGCGCTATCGATACCGGCCTGCAGGGCCGTGGCCTTGTCCTTGTCGGTCGTGGCGGCCGAGTAGGCGGCCCTGACCGCGGTGAAAGGATTACCCGCGGCTGGCCCGCCGTCGCCGCCGTCGCCGCTGTCCGGCGCGCTCACCACTTCGAGGTCCAGGAGCGCCGGCAGCCGCCTGGCCGGGACGGAGCAATGCTCTTCGTCGACGCGTACCACGGCCAGCCGTGTCCCACGCTGATGATAGAACTCTTCGCCGATAGCACTGGTCCGGCTGCCCGGCCGGTAGAACATGTGAACCTGCAGGCGCGGATTCAGCGTGAGCCAGTCTGTCCACCTCTGGACCCGGCCGGCGTAAAGAGTGTCGAACGCCCATACCTGCGACAGAAGGGCCAGGGCGCCGTCGTGCATCGCCGGGTCCTGGCGGCTATAGGCGAGCGGTTCCAGGAAGTCGTAGGCACGTGAATGGCCGGCGATGATCAGCTCACGCAGTGAAGGTGCTGTGCTCGCCTGCACGCGACCTAGCTCGGCCAGCACCTCGCCGATGAGGCCGTTGAGATGATCTGGCCTGGCCAGCGCGTGCCAGTGTTCGCCGCCTGGGCCGAAGGCGTGCTCGCCGCCTGGGTCCGCCCAGTCCAGGAGCGGGACGACCAGCACCATCGGCCGCCCAGACCCGTGGACGATGCGGCCGAGGGCGAAGGGCGGGTCGGTGACGAATTCGGCCGGAACGTGCTTCAGCCTCGGGCGGCAGGCGTCCAGCAATCCATGCGCGAACACCAGCACCTCGACCTCTGCGCGCGATAGAGCCGCCTTCGGGCAGAACACGGCCACGCGCAAGGGCAGCGTCTTGGCGGTGAAGGTCCACAGCTTTCCGTCCAGATAATCCGACGCGCCGTCTGAGTCCTCGGAGGAGGACGCTTCGGCCGGTGGCGAGGAAGCGGGCAGGCACGGATGATGGCCGGCCTGTGGCACGAAAGCCCCGGTCCCCTGGGCCAGGACCCGGCCCGCACCGTCGATCCGCGCGTCGAAATGCATCATGTCGCCGCTGCCCCCGGATCCCGGGCCGAAGTCGACCGCGCCCCAGGCCAGGCACCCGCGCTCGCGCAGCGCGATGACCAGGTCGCGGGGCAGGGTCAGGAATCCTTGCTCCGGCCGATCATGGTGGCAGAGGTCCCCGCTGCGCTGGTCGTCGTCGGAAGCGCAGAAGGTAATGGTGTTCCGGTCGCCCTGGATCTGGGCACGCCACCTGGTCACCGCCTGATCGAGGGACTCTCCCTGGCCCACCAGGCCCGTCGTCCCTCTGCGCTGTCCTGCTTGCAGGGCTTCGCGAACTGCCGCGTCCCCGGCCAGCTGAAAATAGGCGCCGAAGTCGCGGCTGCGCTGCTGGAGCTCATCCCAGACCTGTCCCGTCGACCGCGTCTGGTCTGATCCCAGCGACGCGAGGTAGGCAGGCGCGCTCGGCTGGGTCAGGCTGGTGCCCGAGACAAGCAGGGCGGCATGTTTTAGCGCCTCCCAGCTGGCCGGCTGGTGGATCCACGGATTCGCGGTGTACGCGATGTCGATGGCCAATCCGAAGGTATGCGCGCTGACGCTCTCCCCTGACCGGGCGCCCCCGTGCTGCTCTGTTAGCCCGAGGGCTTTCCCCAGGGCGGCCGGGGTCTTGCCGCTGAACGCGGGCAGCGTGAGCAGGTATCGCTCGGCCCGGCGCAGCCTGCGCACCAGCAGCACATGGAGCCCTGCGCCACCCTTGGTGGTCCAGCCGAGCACCGATGGGTCGGTGATTCCGTCGTACCAGCTGGCGGCCGAGAACTCGCCGGTGATAGCGCGAATCTGCGCATCACACTTGCGCAGGCGCTGTTGCGCCGTGGCATTGCGCCGGACGCCACCGTGGAATCCGGAACCGGCGCGCTTGATGAGCCCGAGGCTGTCGAGCGTGGACTCACCGGCTAGCCCGTCGTGCTGCCGGTTGTCGCAGTAGCACTTCTGCTGGAACTGGTGCACGCTCTCGGCGAGCACCGCATCGGTCGCCGGACTCGACGCGTCGATTGCGGAGCCGGGGTCCTGCTGGTTGTGACGATCGATCGCCGCCTGCACGGCGGCCGCGTCGACGTAGCTTCGCAGGGCCTGGCGGATCTCGTCCAGGGTGACACCCGAGACGCCCGGATGCCTGCTCAGATTCCAGCTGACCGCTTTCGCGGACTCTCGAGCGGAGAGCAGCGGCTCAGTGACGACCGCACGTTCGGCTGGGTCGAAGGGCGGCACGGCGGCCTCGGCGTCTACCGGTACGGGCGTCCTGTCCTCGGGGTCATACTCGGCCGACTCGTGCTCGACCGCAACGGTGTCAACGGCGCCGGCCGACGTGCGCAGCCCTATCTGGGCCGCGATGGTCGCCACGCTCGGCTCGACCGGCAGCGGAGCCGACATTTCCGCGTGTCGTCTCGGTCGCAGCAGCAGCTGGCCGGGCGGCAGTCTTCGCGGTGAGCCCGCGAGCGCGGGGGCATCGACCTCTAGGACGAGGCACCGGCCCGGGCTCAGCCGCCCGAGCGTGACCTGCAGGAGTACGTCCCCCACCTGCGGCGCCTGGTCGATGCGCTGACCCGGCCTGGCCACGATGTCGAACCGGTCATCGATCCAGCGGGCGAGCTGGCTACCCGGACGGTAGAGGTATTCCCGGTATGCGGTGGCCGGGGCCGCCGCCAGCAGCACGGTGTCGTCGGTGTTCATGGTCGGCTCCTTTGCGCTCGGCCTACCGGCGGGCGCGGTCAGGGTCCGCTGCAGATCAGCGAGCAGGCGAGGGATGTTCAGGTATCCATGGCCGAAGCGGTACCGGCCATCTGGGCCCGGAGCCGGATCGCAGCTACCCAGCACGAGCGACCGGATCTGCTGAGCGCCGAGCCGATGGCCGGCCGCCTCGAAGCACAGTGCGACAGCCCCGGTGACATGCGGTGTCGCCATGCTGGTTCCTGACTTACGGACCAGCAGGCCGGGGTTATTGTGGTCGATGATCGAAGCCGACTGGGCCGCGAGCACGCCGACACCCGGAGCGACCAGATCGGGTTTCGGGCGGCGGTCCCGGCTCGGGCCGCTGCTGCTGAAGAAGGCCACCGGCCGAGCCGGGTCGTGGCCGTCGCAGGCACCCACGACCAGGGGCAATCGGCTAGTGGTAATGGTGCCGATCGTCGTGACCGGGCTGCTGTCGTGCGGCGCGAACCTGGCCTGGCAACCCCGGCAGGTTTCGTCTCGCTCGATCCACGCGTGGAATCGGCCGCTCTTGACCCGCCGGGCTTCGAGGGTCACCGTCCAGTTCCCCGGGCAGCCGATGGGATCGATATACGCGACGATGTGGTTATCGCCGTTATTGGGGTCATGTTTGCGGTGATACACCCGGCCGATGGTCCGGCCTTCCATAAGGAGGTCAGATCGCTCACCGAGGCGTACGGCACGGCCACCTGCGTAGCCGGGCGGGTCTATGCGGACGGTGAACTCGTCCGCGCCGTCGTACCAGATCTCGAGTTCGTTAAGGGTGATGTCGGCCGGATCGATGACGAAAGTCAGCGAACGCGCCTCTCCCGGCGCGATACGGCCGCAGGCGTGTGTACGCCAGCCGAAGTAGTTGCCGGCGCTGTTCACCACGAAGCGCCCGGGGGTAGTAGCCAGCAGATCGTCCAGTGCGCGTTCTACCAGCGTCGTGCCGTCTTTCGGCCCGCAGGTGCGGCCGGCGCTGATGTTGATCACGCACGGCCGCGGTCCGGCCGTGCGGGAGATGAAGTCGACCGCCTCGAGCAGCCGCACCGAGTCGCCGAAGTTCGCCAGCCCCCCGGTTCTTTGGTCCGCCAGGTGCACGAAGATCAAATCCGCGTCGGGCGCGATGCCGACTGGGCCGCCAGCCCGGCCGTTTCCGGCTGCGATGTCGAGGACATGGGTACCGTGCGCTCCGCGGCCCGCGGGATCAGCGATAGCGGGGTGGTAGCCCAGCCGCTGGTAAGGCCGCGGGTCTTGCAGGGCGCTGTCGATCTCCTCCCGCTCGTGGACGGTTCCGTATCCGTACGGGTACGGGTGCGGCCCGGCCGCCTGGTCACGCTGATCCCAGAACGAGAGGAACCGGGTCGAGCCCGCTCCCTCCCCCCCGGCCTGGTCGGCGGGCCAGCGAAACGCCGCTGAGTCCACATCCACGCCCCAGTCGACCGAAGCCACCACCGCACCCGCCCCGGTCAAGGTGAGGGCCGGGCTGCGCCGGACGTCGGTCGGGCACACGCCCGCTCGAGCGGAGGAAACCAGCCCGGTCGGATCGGCCGCCGGCTCGAATCCCGGGCTGAGGCCGCGCGCCGCCTTGACGCTGATGACTTCGGGCCGCGCCCGGACCGCGACGACGTCCCGGGCCCGAATCCGGCAGGTCACTACCGTCCCGAAGCGGGAGACGATCTGCACATCGGGAATCTCGACCCCCGGCCGGGCGAGCCGGGCGATCGCCTCGATCACCCGGTCGCCGTCAGTTCCCGCCTCGGCCCGGAGCAATTCCCACAGAGCCGGATCCACGGCGCGCTCGCTATCTGTTAGTCAGCTAGTCACTGGCGAAAGTTACCCAGAGTATGCCGGTGGCGCCGCCGCCCTGAGCCGTGACCAGTACGCTTCCAGCAGCACTATCTGTCGTGGTGTAGGTGCCTGACGTAGCACTCGGGAAGGACAGATAGTTCGGGTTGTTTGAAAACCACGTAAAGGTCGCCGGCTGCACTGAGAGCGGAATGCCGTTCCGGTCAAGCGCGACCGCAGCCAGTGTGCCGCCGACACCAGGAGTAATATCTCCCGGATTGCCGATAGTCACGGTATTCGCGCCCTGCGCTCTGGTCCTGAAGTTGCCGAGCAGGGCGATGCCGAGAATCGCCGCGCCACCGATGACTCTCGGGTCGGTCGCGAATCCTTCGACTCCGCCCCTCTTCTTCTCGGGCGAGAGGAAGAGCAACGGGGCGAACCGGACGCCCGCGGCCACGTACGGGTGGTTCTGGGCGTCGGTGACGAACGAGGCGAGACCCTGGTCGACAGCGGTGCTGGCCACGGCGGCCCAGGTGGCGCGGCTCGCTCGCCGGTTCGCCTCCTCCAGGGTGCGTCGCAGCGAATCCTGCTCCAGCTTGTTCTCGAGGTCCAGCGAGCGGACCGCGTTGATGGTCTGCCGCGGGCTAGGACCTGCGGGTCGGACTGGTCTCTGCTGTCTCAGCGGCGCGCGCTGCTGGCTGCGCAGTTGCGCCTGCCGTTGCCGCTGGCGCGCCAGCAGGATCTGCCGTTGCCGCTCACGTCGCCGGCGGGCGGACCGCGACTCCTCGCCGAGATCTTCGTACTCGGCCTCCCCGCTGTAGTAGCTGCCTTCCCCGGCGTCCTCGCTGTCGTAGATGCCCTCACCGATCTCCTCGGTGTCGATGGCGTCCAGCCACGTCTGGCTCATTAGTTCTCTCCCTGCCCGGTTTGATGGTTGTCGCTGTGTCCGTCAGGACTCACCCGGCCGTGCTGCTGATGACCAGGGGGCGGCATGGCGGGCATCCTGTCGATGGCCGGCCTGATGAATTCCTCGAACAGCTCAGGTTCCGGCTGGATCCAGCCGGCCGAGCCCTGGCCCTCGCATAGATCGCACTCGGCCTGCCATCCCCAGCATTCACATGCCCCCAGTGCCGCGGCCAGCAGGCTGTTGATACTGACGGGTGGTTCATCCGCGGCCCGCTCGTCGGGCGCCGTCGCGGTCTCGCTCGCCGTGACATCCTCCGCCAGAGCGGTATAAAGGGCGGTCGCGGCGGGTTCAGCGAACTGCCCGTACTCGGTGACGGCTTGCTGCAGAAGCCGTCCGGCGAATCCTCTGGGGTCGGGCAGCACACGTTCAATCAGGGCCTGCACGTCCCTCAGTTCGGTTCCGCTCATCGGTCCAGCCAGTCTCGGCGGATGGCCGCGGCCAGCTCGAGGTTGTCCGCGCCAAGCAGATCGGCGTACAGCGAATCGGGCGCGTCAGCCAGAGCATCCTCCGGGATGCTCTCAGCGGCGTCCGATCGCGGCCCGAGGTACATCAGCTCATCGGCATCGGCGGCTGCCTTTCCGAAGATCTGGCTCAGCAGCCCGAGCACCTGCGGGACCGGAACACCGCTTACGGTCTGACGGCCGTGCTCTCCCAGTGCGGTCGCTAGCAGGCTTCGCAGCACGTCGGGCTGCTGGGTGAGCACCAGGCCCTGCGCCGCGGCGGCCGAGCCGCTCGCCACCGGCGAAGCGGAAACCGGTGGCGCCGGCCGAACGCCCGGCACAGTGACCGCCGGAGGAGCCGGTGCCGGCGCTGCGGCTGCGGGCGGGGCGGCAGCCGGCGGGGCCACCGGGGGAGCAAGGACCGGAGGAAGGACCGGGGGAGCGGGGACCGGGGGAGCGGCGACCGGGGGAGCGGGTGCCCTGGGAGCGGGTGCCTGGGGAGCGGGTGCCTGGGGAGCGGGTGCCTGCGGAGCGCTAGGCCGGGTCGGCAGGGCGCTCGCCGCGAGGCTGCCGAGCTTGCTGCCCAGGGCAGTGCCCACGGGCCCGCCGATCATCGTTCCCGCAGCCCCGCCGAGGATCGGCAGCGCGGTCTGCGCGACCGCGGCAAAGGTTGGATCAGAAATGAGCTGACCGGCGCCCTTCCCGATCTGGTTGAGCGCAGATGCGAAGTTGAATGCCTCGGCCGGGCTCATGGAGTCCAAGACGTTCGCTAGAGCGTCGCCAACCTCCTCGTCGCTGGCATTCGCATACTCCTCGTGCAGTGCGGACCGCAGCACGTCGGCGAGGTCCTCGGCATCGAGATCCTCTGCCCACTCGGCTTCGTCCGCGAGCGCACCCACAGCGGGATAGATGTCACCTTCGTCCAGACGTCTCACAGTTGGCCTCCTTGGCAGGCAACTTAGGGACGAACCCGTCACGAGCGCGTCACTATGACGAAACCTTCCAACGGCATCCGGACGGTCCGTCGCGGACCGGTGTCACCAGCGGCGCAGGTGTTGCGGGATAAAGCACGGGGACGGCTGGCCGTGCCGGGATCGAGTGACGCTGTCGTTATGCAGAGGTGACACCCCGCCGGTCAAGCTAGCGATATGCGGTCCAACCCTGTCAGCTGTCCGCCCGGCGCAGACCCCGCGCCTGGCCACGTCAGCCCAGAACCCAGCCAACGGCGGCCGGAACCATTCTCCCGGCAGGCTCTCCTCCGGTCATACCGATGAGGGGATCCTGGTCAAAGGCCGTCCGGAGAGTCCCGTGGTCGGCCGTCCCATGATCCCAGCCGAGTCTGGAGCCGCCCCATGGAGTGGGGAGGTAAGGTCGCTGGTGCTCCGGGCCTGGCTGGAGCCTGGGCTCCCTCATCTCAGGGTCCGCCTCGTCGAGATTAATTCCGGCCACGGTGAGAGGCCGGTAGCCACTGCCACCTCGATCGATGAGACCTGTCGCGCCGTTCGGACCTGGCTGGAAGCACTGCAGGCGGGCGGCGATAACGGCAGCCGTGACGGTGCGGTGACGCCGAAGAGGTGACATTTGCCTATAGGTGCGGGTTGACTTCCTCTGGCCCTGGAGAAAACTACCAGTCAGAGGCCCGGTCGGGTTAGGAGCCGGATAAATGGCCACGCAGGCCACGCGGCTGCGACAGTCCGGGAGGCGGAACGCCCTCACCGTCAGACTTGGCCTATCGGGGGAAATATGGCTTCGGGTACGCCACTGCGGCTCTCTCTGATCGGGCGTTTCGCGCTGCGGCGGAGCAGCCAAGAACTCGAGATTGCCGCAAGCGGTCAGCGCCTGGTCGCGCTGCTCGCCCTCAGGGATCGCCCGGTGGGTCGGCTTCATGTGGCTGGGACTCTCTGGCCAAACTGTCCGACGGAACGTTCACTCGCGGGCCTGCGTACCACGCTCTGGCGGGTCAACCAATCCAGCGAGCAGGTGATCGTGGCCACCCCGTCCTTGCTCAGCCTCGATACCGGTATTGAGGTCGATGTGCATCGGCTGGTCGCGTTCGCGCGTCGGCTAACTGAGGCGCAGGTCCCGTCCAAGCTGGCTGACCTGGATTCGGTGGGCGTGGCCGACCTGGTCAGCGACCTGTTGCCTGACTGGTATGACGACTGGGTCCAGGACGAACGAGAAGCGCTACGCCAGACTCGGCTGCACGCTCTCGAGAGCCTCGCCCGGGGACTTAGTGCATCCGGCCGCCATTCCGACGCCATCCAGGCCGCACTGGCCGCGATTCGGCTGGAACCGCTGCGGGAGAGCGCCCACCGCACCCTTATCGAGATGCACCTGGCCGAAGGCAACAGGTCGGAGGCCCGGCGCCAATTCCAGCAGTGCCGGCGGTTGCTCAGGGAAGAGCTTGGCGTTGAGCCGTCTGACTCGCTGCGTCTCCTCATTGAGCCGAAACACGGCACGGCCAGGCCGCCCGGGTTCGGTGTTCGTGCCGTGGTAACGAGACGCGGGACTACGGCCCGGACAGTCTCGGGCACCGGATAACTCAAAGTCCGCGGCCTCGCGGACATTAAATTCCCAGGAGTGGTGACATGGCACGAGCACCCGCACTCTCGCTTCGGGCCCAGGTGGCATCCCAGGCGGAGTTCATCGTGAACAATCTCCGGCAGACGAGCTATGAGTACCTTGAGCAGATCGACGTAGACCGCGGTATCTACGACTGCGACTGCAGCAGCTTTGCCGGCTTTGTTCTTGCGCGCGCCGCTCCCGGCCACTACGCCATGATCCCGCAGAAGGAACCGGGCCAGCCGCGGCCCCGGGCCTTCGAGTACTACGAGTTCTTTAGTTCGCTGACCCCAGAATCAGCTGGCGGATGGCGTCGGATTGATCTTCTCCGGGACGCGCGCCGGGGAGATGTCATAGCATGGCGGTTTCCGAGAATCTTGAAAAATCATGATACCGGTCACGTCCTTTTCGTGGCCAGGAACCCGGAAGTAAACAGCGCCGGGATCTTTTTCGTCCGCGTTTATGACTCCGCTAGCAAACCGCACTTCCGTGATACGCGCGGGGAAGCCAAAGAGCAATCCGAAAACGGAGTGGGATCCGGCACGATCAAGTTCCGTGTCGATAATTCGGGCAGGCCGGTGACCTTTCAGTTCGGCCCGGCCGACCAGTTCGAATCCTTGCCGATTGCCATCGGGCGTATCGAGCCGCTGCCCGCCGCGCCTCAGTCCTGAGGCCAGGCTCTGGCCTTGGCGAGGCTAGGAACGGTCCGATGGTCAGCCGGCCGGTGCCAGCTCCAGGTCGCTGAGGCCGGCGTAGTAGGCGAATTTGAACGGGTTGAGCAGCTGGTGACGTTCGACCAGCCGGTCCAGGATGCTCTGCCGCAGGTCGAGGAGCCCGGGGGTGCCGGGGTGGCTGAGCAGTCCCAGGTCTAGGATCCGCAGCGCGAGCGCGTGCTCGCCGCGCCGGGTGAGCTCGGCGCCGGCGGTGTCGAAGGCGGCTGCGGTTCCGCCGCCGAGCAGATCGGCGGCGACGGCCAGCTCGGCTGGCGTGAAGTGCTCGACGCCCTCCCCGCGGGGGTGCCAGTATCCGGTCCGTTGGCGGTGGACGCGCTGGATGAAGTGATCGCGGGTCACCAGGTAGGCGATGACCGCCGAGGGGTGATCCTTCAGCACCTGCGGCAGCTGGTTGAGCTGCAGGAGCTCGGCGAGCGTCAGCCCGCTGGCGATACCGGCCAGTATGGCATCGTCCAGGTCGCGGAGGGCTGCGAGCAGTCCGGGGAAGGCCTCGATGGTGTAGGTGTCGGTGAGGCCGGCGTGCCCGTGGATCAGCAGCCGCGGGTGCAGCGCCATGACGGTCTACGCCCAGAGCGACCCCGCGCTCACCGCACCCACTCGCGCCGCCTACCGCAGACAGCGCGACCTGCTCGCCGGCCTGCCCGATCGGCGGCCTTCCGCGCGCCCCGGACGCCCGTCTCGATAGCCACGTGACAGAAGGCTCGGCCAGATCCGGCGGCACTTAGCTCGCCGGGTGGCCGGGCCGGCGGTCGTACTCGGCCCGGGACGCGGCGATGGCGTGCCGGTGTCGTTCCGCCCACGCCGTGAGGGTCGCGAACGATTCGCCAAGCTCACGGGCGATCGGGGTGAGGCGGTATTCGACCTTGGGCGGTACGGTCGGGTACACGGTCCGGATAAGCAGGCCGTCGCGCTCCAGCTTGCGTAGGTTGAGGGTGAGCATCCGGCGGCTGATCCCCTCGATGGCGCGCTCAAGCTCGGTGAAGCGGATGGGGCCGGCGGCAGCGGCGACGATGATGCCGATGCTCCACTTGCCCGCGATGTGGTCGAGCACCTCGTTGATCGGACACGCCTCGTCCTGCGCCGCTACGGGCCCAGCGATGTTCCCCTGGGACACGAACGCGCCTCCTTCCGCCCCGCCCATCAGTGACAGATAATAATCCCTGTTACAAACCATGCCCCGAACGAGGCCCGGTGATAGCTCAGGCACATCGATCAGCGCTGGTCGGGGATGCGTCCACCACCCACTAAGAACGAGCGTGCCGGCACGCAGACGTTCAGTGAACTAGCTTTTTCGATGGCTGGGCTGGCAGCATGGCCAAGAACGTCTGCACCGACACAGAACCAGAAGAGTGGCCACAGATGACTTCTCCCACCTTGACCGCGACGCCGCCGGAGAACGAGGGTTTCACCCACCGGCAGATTCTGCTGGTCATGTCCGGGCTGATGCTAGGACTGTTCCTGGCCGCGCTCGACCAGACGATCGTCTCGACGGCGCTGCCGACGATCGTGGGGGACTTCCACCGCAGCAACCTGCTCTCCTGGGTGATCACCGCGTACCTGCTGGCCAGTACCGCCTCGACGCCGCTGTGGGGCAAGGTCGGTGACCTCTACGGGCGCAAGCGCGTCTTCCAGCTCGCCATCGTCGTGTTCCTGGTGGCCAGCGCGCTCTGCGGAGCGTCGCAGAACATGTTCGAGTTGATCGCCTTCCGCGGGCTGCAGGGCGTCGGCGGCGGCGGCCTGCTCTCGCTCGCGTTCGCGATCATCGGCGACGTGATACCGCCCCGCGAGCGCGGTCGCTACCAGGGATACTTCGGTGCCGTCTTCGGTGTCTCGAGCGTCGTCGGCCCGCTGGCAGGCGGGTTCGCGGTGGACGATCTCAGCTGGCGCTACATCTTCTACGTCAACCTGCCGCTGGGCATCGTCGCACTGATCGTCACCAACCGCGTGCTGCGGCTGCCGGCCCGCAAGCGCGAGGTGAAGATCGACTGGCAGGGCGCGCTGCTGCTGGTCGCGGGGGTGTCGTGCATCCTGCTCGCCACCCAGCTCGGCGGCACGAACTACCCGTGGGGATCGTGGCAGGTCATC
>Ga0302229_10000770_pt1 | contig 24750 bp, 22 predicted proteins | sample II_Palsa_N1_3_FD_193518 | JGI IMG/M metagenome (GOLD analysis project Ga0302229, IMG submission 193518) | Peat permafrost microbial communities from Stordalen Mire near Abisko, Sweden - II_Palsa_N1_3 | ecosystem: Environmental > Terrestrial > Soil > Palsa > Peat permafrost | place: Sweden... | reverse complement strand
CGCCGGAGCCGCCGCGCCACCCGGGGCACCCGGGGCACCCGGGGGCGGGGCCTGACCCGGGCGATTGGCTCGCAGACCAGGTCGGCCTGGCCCTGCGGCGGTTCGGCCGGCTCCAGGAGCGGGCCGAGGAGATGGTGAGCCGGGCCGAGCGGATGTTCGGGGCGTCCCATCAGGAGTCTCACCCGGATCAGGCTGAACCTGGCTCGCCCGGTTCAGGCTGACGGCAGCGGGTTATCGGGGCGGGCCCGGCCGATCCGGGCGAGGTTGAGCGCCGGGGAAGTTCTCCCGCCCGGTCGGCTTGGCCCGCCTTACGGCTCCCGGCCGCCGTGCCGCGCCGTCCCGCTGACCCCACCAATGCATTCTGACCCCACACACCTCAGCCCGGTTTGTATGGTTGTCACATCCTGCACACTCCGCTGCACACACTCCGCTGTGCACGTTGTCACAACCACACCACAACATCGTCCCGCGGGGCGGGGAGTGGGGCGCGGTGGGGCGGCGTCATGGCTTGCGTGTCGGTCCGGGGGCGGTGGCTCCGACCGCCAGGACGGCGGTGTCGTCCTGGCGGCCGTCGCCGAGGCTGTCCAGGAGAGCGATGATCGCGGTGACCGCGGCCGCGGCGGTGGTCGGGGCTAGCTCCCTGACGAAGGCGCGGAGAGCTTCGTCGCCGTAACGCCCGGACGGGTCCGTGGTGGCCGCGCGAGCCTCGGTCAGCCCGTCGGTGAACAGGAGCAAGGTGTCGCCGGGGTTCAGCCGGATCGTGACGGTGGTAAACACGACGTCGGCCCAGGCCCCGATCAGCGGGCCGAGCGGCATGGGCAGGTAGTCGGCGGTGCCGTCGGCGCGCATCAGCAGCGGAGCAGCGTGCCCGCCGCGGGCGAGCGTCACGGTGAAGCCATCGCCGTCGGAGGAGAGCACGCCGAAGATCACGGTGCAGAAGCTCCGGTCGTCGCGCAGGTACTGCTCGTGCAGGGCCGTATTCAGGGTCAGGAGCACGGTGCCGGGGTCGCCGTCGTACACCGCGGCGGTGCGCAGGGTGTAGCGGATCAGGGAGGTCAGCGCCGCCGCGCGGGCGCCTTTGCCGCACACGTCGCCGAGGAACAGGCCCCAGCTGTTCCCGCTGAGCGGGAACAGGTCGTAGAAATCCCCGCCGAGTTCCTCCGGCGACGCGGCGTAGTAGTGGGCGGCCGCGTCCAGGTTCGGCACCACCGGCAAGACCGGTGGCAGCAGGCTCCGCTGCAGGGTCACGACCAGGTCCTGCAGCCGCGCGCGCTCACGGTCACCCTCCTCGCGGGCCCGCAGCAGCTCACGCTCGTACGCCCGGCGGTCCCTGGCGTCGAAGATCGTGGTGCGGATGAGGATGGGTTCTCCGGCGTCATCGGTCTTGACCGCGGAGGTGATCAGCACGGGCAGGCGGGTGCCGTCGGCGGCCCGCAGTTCCAGGGCCACGCCTCCGACCTCGCCTTGCATGCTGAGCAGAGGTGCGAGGTGGGTCTCGTAGTACAGCTTGCCGCCGACATTGAGCAGATCGGAGAACGACCGGCGGCCAACGAGTTCGTCCCGGCTATAGCCGAGCCAGTTCAGCAGCGTGTTGTTGACCTTGGCGATCCGCCCGTCAAGCAGCGTGGACAGATACCCGCAGGGCGCGTTCTCGTATAGGTCCTCGGCGTTGTCCTCGAGCAGCGAGGAGAAGACCGCATAGTCGGTCTCGCCGGCCGCGGCCATGCGTTTCATGGGTTCGTCCCGGTGGTCACGGCCCATCATCGACCGCGAAGGACCTGATCGCCGCGATGGTCGCGGCCGGGGCACTCAGATGCGGGCAGTGACCGGTCGCCGACAGCGTGACCAGGGTGCTGGCCGGTATCTGGGCGTGCACGTACGCTCCGACCTCAAGCGGCGCGATCACGTCGCTTGAGCATTGCAGGATCAGCGTGGGCACCATGACCCGGGCCAGATCGGCCCGGTTGTCCGACAGGAACGTCGTGCGGGCGAAGACCCGCGCCGCCTGCGGGTCGGTCCGGCAGAAACTATTGGTCAGCTCCTGGCCGAGCTCGGGGCGGTCCGGATTGCCCATGATCACCGGGGCCATCGCCGCGGACCAGCCGAGATAGTTGCTGTCCAGCGATTCGAGGAGCTCATCGATATCGGATTTGCTGAAGCCGCCCCGGTAGGCGGCATCGTCGATATAGCGCGGAGAGGGCCCGATCAGGATCAGCTGGCGGAACCGCTCCGGCTCGGCGATGGCCGCCAGGACGCCCATCATGGCGCTGACCGAATGCCCCACGAACACCACGTCGTTCAGCTCAAGTGAGTGGCAGATCCGCAGGATGTCCTCGACGTAGCCGTCCAGCGTGGCGTACCGCTCGGGCTGCCAGGCCGACGGTTCGGCCTGGCCGGAGCCCACATGATCGAAAAGCACGATCCGGAAATCTTCGGCCAGGGCCGGCGTGACCAGCCGCCACATGTTCTGATCGCAGCCGAACCCGTTGGCGAGCATCATCACCGGCTTATCCGCACGGCCAGTGAGCAGGACGTTGTTCCTGCCGCCGATCCGAATGTCGCCCATTACGGTATCTTCTCACCCGGTACGCCGTTATCCGGTCCTCGCACGGACCGGGAGGTGGCGTCCGTCAGGCCGACACCAGGTCGCAGACGAAGATAAGGGTCTCACCCGGCGCGATGGCGGTCCCGGCGCCCTGGTCCCCGTAGGCCAGGCCCGGGGGGATGACCAGCTGGCGGCGACCGCCGACCTTCATGCCCTGCACGCCCAGGTCCCAGCCGGCGATGACACGCCCGGCGCCGAGCTCGAACTGCAGCGGATCGCCTCGGTTCCAGCTCGCGTCGAATTCCTCGCCGGTCGAGTACGCGACCCCGACATAGTGCACCCGGACCAGGTCACCCGGATTCGCCTCGGCGCCGTCACCCTCCCAGATATCGGTGATCTCCAGCTCGGCCGGCGGCTCGCCGCCGGGAAAGTCGATCTCGGGCCTGCTGATGCTCATACCTGCCTCTTTCGATAGCTTCCATTAGTTCCGCTGGTCCGCGCTGGCCCGCGCTGGTCCGCTGGTCCGCGCCGGGCGGGCTGCGCCAGTCTGCGGGAAGCCTTGTACTTCACCGCGGGTAAGGCCCCTAAACGCCACAGGCCAGATTATGCCGACCACGGATCGTTTTGGACCGCCGACCTCCGGGTCACCGGCTGGTGATCCGGAGGTAGTACCCGGCGGGATCGATGATCCGGAAGTCGGTCAGCCCCCACGGGCGATCCTGGAGATCCTGCTCCAGCGGCCACCCGGCCGCCACGACCTGATCGCGTTCGCCGGCGACATCGTCCACTTCCAGCACCAATTCGACCCCGGCCGGAGGCAGCCGGGCCGCGCGGACATCCGGAACGTCCTCCGGCACGGCCCTTCGGGCGACGCCGACTTGCACCGCGCCCCGCCGCAACGACACGTACGCGGTCGGCTCATGACGCTGATCCTTAGTCACCCCGAAGCGCAGTACCCGGGTGTAAAAATCGACGACCTCATCAAGATCGGACGGAAAGATCTCGAAGCGCAGCGTCATCTCCATTACCGGATCGTCGCATAGTCCGCCTCATAGTCGCACTCGCCCGCTAGTCAGGCGGGCGCGGCTTCGGCGCAGGCTGGCGCGCTTCGGCGCAGGCTGGACCTCTGGTCAGGCGGGCGCGCTTCGGCGCAGGGATATCTCGTCGGATCCGGCGATGTGGTCGGCCTCGACGGCTCGTAGGCCCAGCCCCAGGCGCTCGCGAGCCTGCCGCAGCAGCTTGAAGGAGTTGGTCGCGGGGCCCTGCGGGGCGGTACGCTCTGGATCGGCGCCGTGTTCCTCGATGAGATGGGTCTGCAAAGCGGCGGCGACCTCGTCGACCGCCTTCAGCGCGTGATAGATGGCCCGGTCTCGTGCTGTGTCGTCAACCATCCAGCTAGTATTGCGCAGTATCGCGCGTCCCGTCGGCTACGGTCCCGGCACAGCTGTCTGGACCTCGGTCAGTCCAGAAGGGCCTGGCCTGCACTCGCGTGGCCTGGTTGGCGCAGAGCTAACCCGGCGGCGGGCCGGGTCGCGAGGTCCGCTGAACCTGGGCCGCGATCTGGGCTGCACGCTGGCAGAACGTGTCCAGGGCCTGGGTGGTCTGCTGAGCGCCTCTGGTATAGACGCACAGGGTGCCTGCGCGTACCTCGAAGCGCGTGGAGTCGGCGCCGAGTTTCCCGAACGGCAGCTCGCATATCCAGGCCGTGAAGTCAGCTGTGAACAAGGCCGCCATGCTCGCGTGGTCGGTGTCGGCGGCCACGCCGACCTCGTAGCTCTGGTCGAATTTCGCGTCACCGACGGCGACCGACGTCAGCTCGCGCGGGAGAATGCTGACCAGCTTGAGCCGCCCGCCCCAGAGCGGATTCTGCCGGGGGACGCAGGCGATGCCCGCAGCCGGCCCGCTGACTTCGGCAAGGTCGTAGCATGCGGCGGTCCAGCTCTGCCGGGCTCCGCCCCGGCCCGCGCGGAGCACCTTTTCGGCGTACCAGAGCAGCCCCTGCGGGCCGCCGGCGAGCGGGCCGCGCATGAAGCTGTGCGACCTCTTCGGATAGATGGAGTTAAGAAACCACGGGCCGCCCGGCGTCGTGCCGGTGAGCTCATAGGTGAGCTGCCGATCTCGCGCGTACCGCGCGGCGAAGGCGTCGACGCTCATGCGCGCCAGGTCGGTCAGCTGCCAGGGACGCCGCAGGGCCTGGCCGAGCCCGTCGCGCAGCGAGGCCCGATCCTGTCGGGTCACGCCGCCGAATACTGCAGTCAGCTCCGGCGGGATGTCAATCCCGCGCTGCTCGTCGCGCAGTTCCACGACCTCAAGCGAACTCAGGGATGGCCGCCAGTCTCCCCCGCCGAGCGCCCTCGAAGTCTCCTCCTCGATAGCGGGCCAGACGAGCCGCACCGCCTCGTCACGATCCGGAGCGGCCTGCCGGGCTACCTCGATCTCCACCGAGGAGCCGAACCTCTCGTCATGCTCGGCGAAGCTAGCCCGGAGCCGGAACCGGTGCCCGGGTACCAGCGCCGCTGGATGTGGTGATGAGCTGGTGCGCTGACGGTACTCCTCGGTTGTCTCGCGGCGGCTGGTGAACACGTAGCCGAGGAAATCGTCGAGAGTCTTGACGTGGCCGGAAGAAACCCGCCACGGCCGCGACCCGGCGCCTGCGAGCTCCAGGTCGAGCAGGCCGACGAACACGATCTCGCCGTCGGCGTTCTCGCGAGCCTGGATGGGATCCTTGTATTGACGACGGCCGGCAAACCGGAACGTGATCCGAAGCCGCGCAGGCTCAGCGTCTGCTTCAAGGCCTCGGATCTCGATCCGGGTTACCCGCGGGCCCCGGGCCACCTGCCACGGTTTCCGGACAGGATGCATCAGCCAGTACGCGGCATCCGGCTCGGCGATGGCGGTAAGCCTCGTGCCGTCGCCATCGGCGGCCATCGCCCATGCAGCCACCGCCTGGCGTGCGGCCTGGCTGACCCGATCGGCGGTGAGCCAGTCGTTGCTCGCTCCCGCGTGCCGCATCGTCTCGGCGACCGAAGCGGGGATATCCAGGCTGGCCGCCTGCACCAATTTGGCCGACTCAGACTCGTTCATCGCTCACTCCCCGCGCCCGGCCAGGGCTAGGGCCGGGATGACCGGCGTCCAGGCCGGGTTGCGCCTGATCACCTACCGTGACGGCGGACGAACGTCCTGGTGGGGGCCACGGCTATGATCATTGTGCCTCGGCCGAGGCGCGCTGGCGGGCGGGTCAGCCTACGCGCCGCGGCTCGTCGGAGCGCCCCCTTGTTCATCGACGGGGTGATCCCCGGCACAACCCGCCGGACATGACCGTCGGCGCCCGGGGGGTGTTACCCGGCGCGGGCGGGTGGGCTGTGGCTGCGCAGAACCTTGGTCCGGTCCCGGTTCCACGCGGTGGTGGTCCCGTCGGGGTTGCGGACCAGGGTCCAACCCATCCGGTGAATCATGACCTGATGATGGAAGAAGCAGATCAACAGGCAATTATCGACACTAGTTTCACCACCGCTGCTCTTGTGACGGAGGTGGTGCACCTCACAAGCCGAGGCGGGCTGATCACAGCCCCCGGCCCACTGGCAGTGCCGGTCGCGGACCTTGACGGCGTTGCGGATCCCGGCCGGGATCGTGTCGCTGAACCCGATGTCCAGCGGCTGGCTGGGACCGCCGAGCCGGGCACCAAGCTCCCGGCGCCGCAAGAACGAAGCGAGCCCGCCACGGCCCGACAGCAACTCCACGGCCTTGCCGATGACGCCTTGCTCGAGTGACTCGCGGCTCAGGCCCGGCGGCAGCGGCTGGGGACCCGGCACGGGCTCACCCCGGCCGCTGTGGTCCGGGTCGGCGTGGTCCGGGTCGGCGTGGTCCGGGGCCGGGGCTGGGGGTGCAGCGGCCAGGGCCGTGCCCGGCCAGCTGGAGGCAGAACCGGACCAGGTCACCGAGCACGCCCGGGTTGACGGTGCCCAGCACCACCGGCGTCACCGGCGCGTCGCACCCGAACCCCTCCGCGCCCTCGCCGTCCAGCCACGCCGCCCCGTCCGACCCGCCCACCGACGCGGCGGCGCGGGCCGCGGCCCACTCGCCCCGCACCTGCTCAGTCCACTCCTGCTGCAGCCTGGAACCGATGTCCAGATCGATCAGGTCGGCCAGGTGAATGTGCGCAGTGACCTTGACCGGCTGCCCGGCCCGCTCGGGCAGCAGCCCCGCCGCCACCAGCCGCCGCATGGCGTCTTCGAGCGCGTCATGGTAACGCTGCTCGTGAGTACGCTCATCCTCCGCGCCCCGCGGCGCCGACAGCGCATCCACCACCGCCGTGCACTCCGGGGTCAGATCGCCCGTCAGCACCCCGGCGCCGCCGAACGTAGTCTGCAGCCGCACGGCCCGGTCCTCGAACCGGGGGCCGTCCTCATCCGGGACATCCGGGCGGGACCGGGCCTCGATCTCGGCCGCCAGGCCGGCCAGGTCCGCCAGGCCCATCCCCATCAGCGCGGCGCCGACCAGGATCTCGTCGGCGTTGCCGCGGCAGTTCTCGGGGAGGCGGCCGGTCCAGCCGCAGATGGTCCGGGCGTAGGACCGGGTGATGTCCCCGGCGGCCAGCGCGGCCAGGACCCGGGGGTGGGTCGTGGTCCGGCGGGACCAGCCGGCGTGCTCGCCCGCGGTGGCCTTGGTGACCCGGGTCTTGTGGATCAGCCAGGACCGGGCACTGTAATCCCCGTCTTCGCAGTAGCCCCGGGAGGCCGTGAACGCCGCCAGGATCGCGGCCCGCGCGGCGGTGGCCCGGGCGTCGGCCCGCTCCAGCGCGGTCAGGCACCGGGCCTGGATGACGGCGGGCATCTGGGCCGGGTCAGCGGCGGTCAGGTAACCCAGCGCCGAGTCCAGCATCTGCAGCGCATCAGTCTCGCTGGCGAATGCAGGGGCGGTGTCCACCTGGTACTCACCTCCTGCCCGGGGTGCCGAGGGTAGGGTTGGGGTTCCTGGTTGGGTAGCGGCTGGGTGCAGTGCCCGTCCGGATTCGATGATCTTGAATGGTTGGTGATCTTTTTAAGTTTCTTGTTCGATGATATCAAGTGATGGTGACATTTCGGCGGACATCGCGCCGGACACGCCGAAACGGGCAGGTAAATCGGCGACCGGATTCTGCCGCGAGGACGCAGGCGATGCTCGTAGCGAGGCCTGATCCTGGCCAGTCACGCCGGAGGCTCGGATCAACAGCGGACGCTCCGGCAGTGCAGTGTGCGCAGGGGGGCCCAGCTACCGGCGGATCCGGGGCTTGGCCGGGACGACCGGCGTCAGGGCAGGTTGGGCCGGATCACCTGCCGTAATGATGGGCAAACGTGCTATTTAGGGACATAGTAATGATCAGGGTGCGTCGGCTGGCGCTCGACTGACGGGGCAGGAGGGACGAGTGCAGGTGACATCGATTGGTATCCCGGGGCTGCTGCGGCACGGCGCCAGGGCGGTGGCGGCCGGGCGGGTGGCGCTCGGCCTGACCGCGCTGGCCTGGCCTTCGGTCCCGGCCCGGCCATGGGTGGGCGGAGCGGCGGATGAACTGGGCGCACGGGTGTTCGGGCGGGCGCTGGGAGCACGGGACCTCGCGCTGGGGCTAGGGGCTCTGGCGGCCCTGCAGGGGCCAGCCGACGGGGCCGGCTCGGCCAGCGCATGGGTGGCGGCGGGTGCTCTCTCCGATGCCCTTGACGTGGTGGCCAGCGTGTCGTCGTGGCGTGAGCTGCCGCGGATAGGCCGGTGGCTCGTCGTCGCATCGGCCGGCGGGGCCGCACTGGCCGGGGCCGCCGGGGCCCTGGCCGTACGGCCGGACCGGAACGGCATGCCGACCTGAGGTACACGCTGGGTGGCGAGGCGCGTCGGGTGGCTAGGCGCGCCGGGAGGTAGGCGCGCCGGGAGGTAGGCGCGCCGGGAGGCTGGGCGGCTAGGCGGGATCTGGTGCCGGGGCTTCTGGGGTTATCACGTCGGCGACGATGCAGGTGATGTTGTCTGGGCCGCCGCCGTCGATGGCTAGGGCGATGAGGTCTTTGGCGGCCTGGTCCGGGTCGGCGACGGTGAGCAGCACCTGGGCCATGGACTCGGCGTCGGCGACCTGGTGCAGGCCGTCGGAGCAGAGCAGGTAGCGATCTCCGAGGCGGGCCTCGTGCAGCTGGAGGTCGGGTTCGAAGTGGGCACCGCCCAGCGCTTGCAGCAGCAGCGATCGCTGCGGGTGCGAGGCGGCTTCGCCGGCCGTGATCTTACCCTCGTCCAGCAGCGACTGAACCAGGGTGTGGTCATGGGTGATCTGGAACACCTCACCGTCGCGGACCAGGTAGGCCCGGGAGTCGCCGATGTGGACGAGTCCCAGCTGCGAACCGGACCACAGCAGGGCCGTCAGCGTTGTACCCATGCCGAGGAGTGACGGGTCCTGAAGGACGATGTCGCGTAGAACGCTGCTGGCCCGGCGGACCGCGTGATCAAGCGCGCTGAGCAGTTCGCCGGCCGGCACCTCGGTGTCCAGCGGGCGCAGCGCCTCGATCACGGCCGCGCTGGCCACCTCGCCGCCGGCGTGGCCGCCCATCCCGTCCGCGACCGCGAGCAGCCGGGCCCCGGCGTACGCGGAGTCCTCGTTGTCCTGGCGATGCAGGCCAATATCGGACTGCATCCCGCACCGGACGGCGAGCGCCCCCTGAGGATCGCGCATGGCAGTGTCCCTTCCAGACAGATAGCCGATGAGGAACGTGGCAAGCTCGCGCCGGGCCGCGGTCTCGGTCTCGACCCGGTCCCAGTACGCCGCCAGCTCGGCCGCGGCCTGGACCCGCGGCAGCGTGCTCACCGCGCGGATCCGGGCCAGCGGCATACCCAGACGGCGCAGCCACGCTACCAGCCGGGCCTGCTCGAGCTGGGCCGGGTGGTACCGGCGGTACTGCGACACCGGATCGACCAGTGCCGGGCGCAGCAGGCCGAGCTCGTCGTACAGGCGCAGCGCCTTGCGGGAGAGCCCGGAAGCACTGGCGAACGCACCACTGGTCATCAGTGCTGTGCGGTCGTCGGCTTCCACTGTGCCCTCCTCGTCCGGGCGGGTGGGCCCGGTGAGATCAGCCTCAGGCATGCCCCAGGGGCGAGGTCAAATCTGTCTATCGATCCGGGATGGTGCGGCCTGCGGGAGGTGGCTGGCCAGGAGCTGGGCCAGGTGGATGCCGGTGACGTTAGCGAGCTGGTCGAGCTGGGTGCGGCAGGAGAAGCCGTCGGCCAGCACCACAGCGCCCGGCGGGGCCTGGCGTACGGCGGGCAGCAGGGCGGTCTGCGCCACGGCCACCGAGACGTCGTAATGGCCGCGCTCGACCCCGAAGTTGCCGGCCAGCCCGCAGCAGCCGCCGACCGCGTCGACCTTCGCGCCGGCCCGGGCCAGCAGCTCGGCGTCCTGGCGCCAGCCCATGACGGCGTGCTGATGGCAGTGCGGCTGGGCCACCGCGGGCATGCCGTCCAGGTCGGGCGGCGCCCAGCCGGGTGTGGCCGCCAGCAGCTCGGCCAGGGTGCGGGTGGCCGCGCGGACCTGCGCCGCGCGCGGGTCGCCGGGCAGCAGCTCGGTGATCTCGCCGCGTAGCACGGCGGTGCAGGAAGGTTCCAGCCCCACGATCGGGGTGCCGGCCCGCACCGCGGCGGCCAGGGCCGCCACGCTGCGCCGCAACTGGCGGCGGGCGCCGTCCAGCTGGCCGGTGGAGATCCAGGTCAGCCCGCAGCACACAGGCTGGGCGGTGAGCTGCACCGCGTAGCCGGCCGCCTCGAGCACCTGCACGGCGGCCTGGCCGACCTCGGGCGCGAAGTACTCGGTGAAGGTGTCCACCCACAGCAGGACCGGGGCTCGCGGGGATTCCGGGGCTCCTGAGTTCCCGGCCCCGGCGGGCCTATGGGCGAACCAGTCGCGGAATCCGGAAGCGGCGAAGGGCGGCAACGGCCGCCTGGTATCGATGCCGCCCAGCCGCTTGGCCACCGCCGACAGCGGCCCGTTACGCAGCAGCGCATTGGCCAGGCCGGGGGCGCGAGCGGCGAGAGCGGCCCAGCGGGGCAGCCAGCCCAGCGAGTAGTGGGCGGCGGGCCGCGGCCGGCGCCGGTACCGCTGGTGCAGCACCTCGGCCTTGTAGGTGGCCATGTCCACGCCGGCCGGGCAGTCCGACGAACAGCCCTTGCACGACAGGCACAGGTCAAGCGAGGAGGCCAGCTCCGCCGAACCGAAGCCCTTGACCAGCGTGCCGTTCGCGAGCTCCTGCAGCACCCGGGCCCGGCCGCGGGTGGAATCCTTTTCGTCCCTGGTGGCCAGGAAGGACGGGCACATCACTCCCCCGCTGGCGGTGGTGTCGGCGCGGCACTTGCCGACGCCGGTACAGCGGTGCACCGCCACCGACAGGTCTCCGTCGTCGTGGGGATAGGCGAAGCCGAGCCCGGTGCGCAGCGGGCGGGCCTGGGGCACCCGCAGGTCCGCGTCGACCGGCCTCGGGTCGACCAGCACGCCCGGATTGAACATGTTGCCGGGGTCGAACACCGCCTTCACCGCGGCCAGGGTGTCGATGGCCTCGGGTGAGTACATGTACGGCAGCAGCTCGCCGCGGGCCCGGCCGTCGCCGTGCTCCCCGGACATCGAGCCGCCGTACTTGCCCACCAGCTGCGCGGCGGCGACGACGAACGGCCGGTAACGGCCCGGCGCGGCCGAGAACGGGAAGTCGATGCGGACGTGTACGCAGCCGTCGCCGAAGTGCCCGTAGATCAGCCCGTCCAGGCCGTGCTCGGCCATCAGCGCGCCGAAGTCACGCAGGTACGCGCCCAGGTGGCGGGGCGGGACGGCGGCATCTTCCCAGCCGGGCCAGGCCGGCGCGTCCGCCGGGGTGCGGCCGCCCAGGCCGGCGCCGTCCTCGCGGATCCGCCACAGGGCGGCGGCCGGCCCGCCGGTGACCACAGCCGCGTCGAGGGCGCCGCCGTCGGCGATCAGCCGCTCGGCCGCCGCCCGCGCCGCCGCCTCGGTCTCGCCCTCGGTCTCGACGAACAGCCAGGCCTGCCCGCGGGGCAGATGGGGCACGGCGGTTTTCGGGTCCACGCCGCGGCGGGCGCGGAAGACCTCCACCAGCCGCGCGTCCATGCCCTCCAGCGCCACCGGGCGGTGCGGCAGCAGGCCGGGCACCGCGTCCGCGGCCTCCGGCATGCCGGGATAGCCGAGCACCGCCAGCGCCACCGCCTTCGGCGAGGCGACCAGCCGCACCGTCGCCCCGGCCACCAGGCCGAGCGTGCCCTCGGTGCCGACCAGGAACTTGGCCAGGTCCGCGCCGTTCTCCGGCAGCAGGTGCTCCAGGGAGTAGCCGGACACCTGCCGGGTGAACCGTCCGAACTCGGTGCGGATCATGCTCAGGCGGGCCGCGACCAGCGCGTCGAGCGCCACCCCGGCCGGCCCGGCCGCGGCCAGGCCGTCGCGGCCGAAGCGCCGCGCCGCCAGCCGCTCCCCCGAGGCGGTCAGCACGTCCAGGCTCACCACGTTGTCGGCGGTACGACCGTACCGCAGCGCCCGCGAGCCACAGGCGTTGTTCCCGATCGAACCGCCGATGCTGGCCCGCGCGTGGGTGGAAGGATCGGGACCGAACCGCAGCCCGTAGGAGGCCGCGGCCGCGGTGATGTCGTCCAGGATCGCGCCGGGCTCGACGACCGCGGTCCGCGCCTGCGGATCGACCGCGAGCACCCGGTTCAGGTGCCGGGAGAAATCCAGCACCAGACCGGTGCCGACGGCGTTGCCGGCGATGGAGGTGCCGGCGCCCCGGCAGGTGACCGGCACGCCGAGCTGCCGGGCCACGCCCAGCGCGGCCGCCGCCTCGTCCACGTGCCTGGGGAAGGCGACCACGCTCGGCACGACCCGGTAGTTGGAGGCGTCGGAGGAATACTCGGCCCGCCGGCGGACCGAGTCGTCCACGCCGCTCAGCCCGGCGGCGCGCAACGCCGCGGCCAGCTCACTACGAGGGTTAACCAACGGTGATCGCGTCCAGGCGTTCCTTGAGGAACTGGGCCGAGATGACGGGGGCGAACTCGTTCGGCAGGCCGATCGGGGGCTGCAGTGACTCGATCACCGCGTCGTGGTCGGCCTCGTAGAAGTAGACGAGCGAGACGAGATCCTCATCCGGCGCCTCGGCCTGCGGCGGCAGCACGCGGTGCCGGTTGGACTTCCACCGGCCGCCGCTCCACCGGGCGAGCAGGTCGCCGGTGTTGATGGTGAGCGCGCCCGGTTCGTACGGCGCGTCTTCCCAGCCGTCCTGCTCGGTCCACACCTGCAGGCCGCCGCGGCCCGGTTCGCGGTCCAAGATCGTGACCGTGCCGAAGTCCGTGTGCGGGCCGATCCGGAACTGGCCTGGTTCCGGCGTACCGGCCACCGCCATCGGCGGGTACCAGTTGATGTTCATGGTGTGCGTGGCGTGTCCGGTGTGGCGGGTGAAGAAGTCGGGTTCCAGGCTGAGCGCGGCCGCGCACAGCACCAGCAGTTCGTCCGCGAGCGCGCGCATCCGGGCCAGGTAGGCGACGACCGCGGCCTGCAGCGCCGGGCTCTCGGCCGGGTAGACGTTGGGCTGGTACCAGTACCCGTCGACGTCGGGGTCGCCGGTCGGGGTGTCGGCGCCGACCGCGAACGACTCCTTCAGGTCCGGCGGCGTCGCGGTGCCCTCGGCGTAGCCGTTCGCCTCGACGCCGGGCGGCAGCCAGCCCCGGCCGCCGACGGTGACCGCGTATTGCTGCTTGGCCTGCGGCGGCAGCGCGAAGAACGCCCGGGCCTGCGCGCGGACGCTGTCCCGCAGCTCGTCCGGCACGTCATGCCCGGTGATCAGGAAGAAGCCCACGCTGCGGAGCGCGGCGTCGACCTGCGCGGCGACGGCGGCGCGGGCCGCCGCGTCGCCGCTGAGCCAGGGTGCGAGGTCGATGACGGGAACTGACGAAGGCACGACCTGGGCTCCGATCTGCTGGCTACTGGCTAAGAGCCCAGTTTCGCACGAGCGGGTTACGGGGGGATGACCTCGCGGACCTGGCGGGCGATCTCGATGTCTTCGCGGGCGCGGATCACCAGGACGCGGACCGGGGCGCCCGGCGGGGCGATGTCCCGGTCGCTGGGGCCAGTGCCGTTCCGCTCGTTATCGACATGAACGCCGAGGAAGCCGAGCCGGTCGGCGGCGCGGGACCGGATCTCGGCCGAGTTTTCGCCCACGCCGCCGGTGAACACCAGCGCGTCCAGGCCGCCCAGGGCGGCGGTCATCGCGGCCACGCTGGCGGCCAGCCGGTGCAGGTAGACGTCCCGGGCCAGCTGCGCCTGCGCCTCGCCTGCGGCGGCCCGGGCCAGGATCTCGCGCAGGTCCGCGGTGCCGGCCAGGCCAGCCAGGCCGGACCGGTTCTCCAGGGCGTCGCCGAGTTCGTCCGCGGATATCCCCGCGTGCGTCTGCAGCCACAGCACGAGGCCGGGGTCGACGGAACCGGAGCGGGTGGCCATGACCAGGCCGTCCAGCGGGGTGAAGCCCATCGTGGTATCCACGCTGCGCCCGTCCCGCACCGCCGCGAGCGACGCGCCCGCGCCGAGGTGGCAGCTGACCAGCCGCAATGAGCTAGCACCGAGCAGGGTCGCGGCGCGGCGCGATACGTAGGCGTGGGACAGTCCGTGGAACCCGAACCGGCGCAGCGACCAGCGCTCCCGCCACTGGGCCGGCAGCGCGAAGGTGGCGGCGGCGGCCGGGATGGTGGCGTGGAACGCGGTGTCGAAACAGGCGACGGCGGGCACCTCGGGTAGCACCTCGGTCACCGCGTCCAGGGCGGCGAGCGACTTGGGCTGGTGCAGCGGGGCCAGGTCGGTGAGCGCGCCGATCCGCTGCCGGACGCCGCCCTCGATCAGCACCGGGCCGCTGAACTCGTCGCCGCCGTGCACGATCCGGTGGCCGGCCGCGTGCACCTCGCCGAACCCCTCGATCGTCGCCTTGATGGCCGCCCCGTCGTCCCCGTCCCGCGGCGGCGGCAGGTCGGCGGATCCGGTGACCTCGTCGGCCTCGTTGAGGACGCGCAGCTTGAGGCTGCTCGACCCGGCGTTGACGACCAGGATCTGAGTCAGTACGGCCACTTCCAGTCGTTGATCTCGGGGGCGTCCTCGCCGCGGGAGCGGGTGTAGGCGCGGCAGGTGAGCCGCTTGTCCGCCATCAGCTGCCGGACGTGCCCGGCCGAGGCCGCCAGCCCCGGAACCCGGTCGATCACGTCCATGACCAGGTGGAACCGGTCCAGGTCGTTCATCATCACCATGTCGAACGGCGTGGTGGTGGTGCCTTCCTCCTTGTAGCCGCGGACGTGCAGGTTGTGGTGGCCGTGCCGCCGGTAGGTCAGCCGGTGGATCAGCCACGGGTAGCCGTGGTAGGCGAAGATCACCGGCCGGTCGACCGGGAACAGCGCGTCGAATTCGGCGTCGGACATGCCGTGCGGGTGTTCGGTCTCGGGCTGCAGCCGCATCAGGTCGACCACGTTGACCACCCGGACCTTGAGCTCCGGCAGGTGCTCGCGCAGCAGCGAGACCGCGGCCATCGTCTCCAGGGTGGGAATGTCGCCGCAGCACGCCATCACCACATCGGGTGCGTCCGGCGCGTCGTTCGAGGCCCACTCCCAGATCCCCGCGCCCCGGGTGCAGTGGATGATGGCCTCGTCCATGCTCAGCCAGTTCCACTGGGGCTGCTTGCCGGCCACGATGACGTTGACGTAGTGCCGCGAGCGCAGGCAGTGGTCCGCCACCGACAGCAGCGTGTTCGTGTCCGGCGGCAGGTAGGCCCGGATGATCGTGGCCTTCTTGTTCACCACGTGGTCGACGAAGCCGGGGTCCTGGTGGCTGAACCCGTTGTGGTCCTGCCGCCACACCAGCGAGGAGAGCAGGTAGTTCAGCGAGGCGACCGGGCGCCGCCAGGGGATTTCCCTGGTCACCTTCAGCCACTTGGCGTGCTGGTTGAACATCGAGTCGATGATGTGGATGAACGCCTCGTAGCAGTTGAACAGCCCGTGCCGGCCGGTCAGCAGGTAGCCCTCGAGCCAGCCCTGGCACATGTGCTCGGACAGGACCTCCATCACCCGGCCGTCGGGCGCGAGGTGATCGTCACCGTCGATGATCTCGCCGTCGAAGGCCCGGTTGGTCACCTCGAACACGTCACCCAGCCGGTTCGATGCGGTCTCGTCCGGGCCGAACAGCCGGAAGTTCGACGGGTTGGCCTTGATCACGTCGCGGAGCCAGTCGCCGAGGACGCGGGTGGCCTCGGACATCTGGTCGCCGGGCTTGGCCACCGTCACGGCGTAGTCCCTGAAGTCGGGCAGCTCCAGGTCCCGCAGCAGCACGCCGCCGTTCGCGTGCGGGCTGGCGCTCATCCGCCGCTCGCCTTGCGGCGCCAGCGCGGCCAGCTCGGGAATCAGCGTGCCTTCGGCGTCGAACAGCTCCTCCGCGCGGTAGGACCGCAGCCACTGCTCCAGCAGGGCCAGGTGCGCGGGGTTGGTGCGGGCCGCGTCGATCGGCACCTGGTGCGCCCGCCAGGTCCCCTCCACCGGCAGCCCGTCCACCACCTTGGGCCCGGTCCAGCCCTTGGGCGTCTTCAGCACGATGGCCGGCCAGGCCGGCCTGGCTTTAGGGTTCAGGTCGCCGTCCTCGCGGGCCCGGCGCTGGATGGCGTGGATCTCGGCGATCACCGTGTCCATGGTGGCGGCGAGCTGCTGGTGCACCAGCTTGGGGTCATCGCCCTCCACCAGGTGGACCTGGTAGCCGTAACCGTTGAGCAGCGACTCGAGCTCGGCGTGCGGGATGCGGGCCAGGATCGTCGGGTTGGCGATCTTGTATCCGTTCAGGTGCAGGATCGGCAGCACCGCGCCGTCGCGGGCCGGGTCGAGGAACTTGTTGGAGTGCCAGCTGGCGGCGAGCGGCCCGGTCTCGGCCTCGCCGTCGCCGATCACGCAGGCCACGATCAGGTCCGGGTTGTCGAAGGCCGCCCCGTACGCGTGCACCAGCGAGTAGCCCAGCTCGCCGCCCTCGTGGATCGAGCCTGGCGTCTCCGGGGCCACGTGGGAGGGGATGCCGCCGGGGAAGGAGAACTGCCTGAACAGCCGGGCCATGCCCGCGGCGTCCTGGGTGATGTGCGGGTACCGTTCGGTGTAGGTGCCCTCCAGGTAGGTGCTGGCCACCACGCCCGGGCCGCCGTGCCCCGGCCCGGAGATGTAGATCATCTCCAGGTCCGAGTTCTTGATCACCCGGTTCAGGTGCGCGTAGATCATGTTCTGCCCCGGCGTGGTGCCCCAGTGACCGAGCAGCCGGGGCTTGACGTGCTCCGGGCGCAGCGGCAGCTCGGTCAGCAGCGGGTTGGCCATCAGGTAGATCTGCCCCACCGACAGGTAGTTCGCGGCCCGCCACCACGCGTCCAGCGCGTCGAGCTCGCTGCTCGTCAACGGCCCCGGTTCGGTCTCAGTCACGTCCAAAACCCCTTTTTATTACCAGAACGGGCGTGGTGCTTGCCCACGGTGACCAGTATCTATCTTTGCGTATCAGCTTTCCCGGCGTATCAACTCTGCTGCGCGATTCAACTCTGCGGCCGGGTCAGCGCAGCTTGCGCAGGAACGGGTCCTGGGCACGCAAGAGTTCCAGCTTTATTAGCGCGTTCGTCACCGCGGTGCCATCCCAGTCCAGGCCAAGGGCGGTGACCTCAGGCAGGTCGTCGGCCAGCCGGGAGACCCGTAGCAGCGTGTCACGCAGGCCCAAGGTCCCCCCGAGGGCAACCGATTTAATCAGCTCGTCAGCGTCGGTGTCGGTCAGCGGCGTGAGCCGGGCCGAAGAGGCCCCGCCGATCCCGAGCACCACCAGCGGGCCGAAGACGTGGTCGGTGGTGACCCGGATGATCACCTCGGTGCCGTCCGCGGGATCACCGGTGGTCATGCCGTAGCAGCGCAAGAGGTCGGCGGCGGCGCCTGCCGTGAGCCAGCCCCCCGCTGGCGTCTGGCGGAGGAACTCGCGCGCCAGCGTCCGGGCCGGTTCGGGGTCGATATCCGGCAGGTCGGGCAGTTGCCCGCGCGGCTGCGCCCGCCAGGCCCCGTAGCCGGCCGCGCGGGCCAGCGCGCCCACGGCGGCTTCCGGGTTGCTGTACGCGGGTATCCGGCTCTGCGCCGCGGGGCGGGGCAGCAGCCGGACCGATTCTGGCTGGCTGAGCACGACGGCGGCCAGCGGGATGCTGACGTCCGCGTGGACGATCGCGGACACCAGATCGCCGGTCGCCCCGGTGGGCAGCACCACCGCGATGATCGCGTCCACCTCATCGTCGGCCGCGAGCAATTCCAGGTACTGACGGTAATCCTGCTCGGACACCGTGATACCGGTGTCGACAGAACCTGAATTGAGGCCGCGAGCCAGCGCCCGCAGCCGCCGCCGGGTCGGGCCGTGCGGGCGATAGACGGTCAGGCCCCGGCCGGCGCAGGCGTCGGCGACCAGCCGTCCCGCGCTGCCCGCGTTGGAGACGATCGCGACCGTGCGCCCGGCCGGAACCGGCTGGGTGGCCAGCAGCGCGGTAGCCTCGATGAGCTCGCCGAACCCGGACGTGGTGATGACTCCGGCCTGCTCGAACAGGGCCGCCCGGTCGGTCTGCCCGGCGCAGGTGGTCAGCACGGGTATGGCGGCGGCGACCCGGCGGGCGGTCCGGGCGAACTTGCGCGGGTTGCCGAACGACTCGACGTACAGCACCGCCACCTTGGTCACCCCGTCGTGCTCCCACCACGCCAGCAGGTCGTTGCCTGACACGTCCAGCTTGTCGCCCACCGACGCGAACGAGGAGATCCCGATACCGAGCCGGGAGAGCCGGTCCAGCAGGGCGAAGCCCAGGCCGCCGGACTGCATCACCAGGCCGGCCACCCCGGGCCGCGGCGGGCTGGCGGCGAATGTGGCGTCCAGGCCGATGCCGGGCACGGCCACGCCGAAGCAGTCCGGGCCGACCAGTCGCATGCCGTGGCGGCGGCACACCGCGAGCAGGTCCGCGCAGGCGGCGACGTCCAGCCCGGAGGTGATCACCACCACCGAGCGCACCCCGCGCTGGCCGCACTGCTCGGCCACGTCCAGGACCGCCGCGGCGGGCACCGCGATGACCGCCAGGTCGGCCGGCTCGGGCAGGTCCAGGACCGAGGTCAGGCAGCGCTCGCCGCGGATCTGCCGGGCGCGCGGGTTGACCGCGTAGACGCGGCCGGCGTATCCGCCGGCCGCGATGTTGTCCAGGATCGCCCGGCCCGCGGTTCCCTGGCGCCGGCTCGCGCCGATCACCACCACCGACTCGGGCGCGAGCACGTGCCGCAGGCTGGTGTTCTCGGCCCGGCCGGCCCGTTCGGTCACGGAAGGCAGGTCCAGCGCGGCGGTGCTCATGGACGGTTTCCTTCCTGAGTCGTAAGACTCCGCGTCAGAGGACGGGGCCGGCCACGACGGGAAACATGCCGGGATAGCTGAGGCGGTCGCGGACGGCGACGACGCCCTGGACGTGCCGGATCTTGCGCACCAGGTCGTGGCCGACCTCGACGCTGTCCGGGCTTCCCGCTAGGGTCACCACGCCCGCCTGGACGTCCACCGTGAACAGGTCCGGGTCCAGGAGAAACCCGGGCACGTTCGCGTTGTCGATGATCTCCTGCCGGATTTCATCGTCGGGCCGGTCGTAGACCGCCAGCACGTCGGTCCGGCTGATGATCCCGACCAGGCCGCCGCTGCGGTCGATGACGGGAAGTCGCTTGAGGCGGAGGGTGTACATCAGCCGGGCGGCCTGCTCGACCGAATCGTCCGGGGTCACGGTGACCGCCGGGTGCGTCATCAGGTCGCGCGCGGTGAGGCCGTCGGCCTTGTCCTGCTCCCGGCGCTGCAGCATGGCGGTGATCGTCCCGGCGTGGTCGGCGTCCAGGACTTCCTTGGCCAGCATGTCGGCCTCAGAGACGACCCCGATGACCTTCCCGTCGTCGTCGATGACGGGAAACGCGCTGATCCGGTTCTCGCGCAGCCGTGCGGCCATTTCCTTGAACGAGGCACCGAGCTTAACCGCCACGACCTGGGTGGTCATGATCTCCTTGACGCTGGTCTTCATCGCTGTCGTCCCTTCGGGGGAAAGTAGCTGAGGCGGGTCCGAGCGGTCGAACACGGACAGCACGTCGGCCCGGCTGATGATCCCGGTCAGGCGGCCATCGGAATCGACGACGGGGAGCCGCTTGATCTTGCTCTTGTACATAAGCCGGGCGGCGCTCTCGAGGGCGGCGTCGGGGGAAATGGTCACCGCCGGGTGTGTCATCAGGTCGGCCGCGGTTATTCCGCGTGCCTTCCCCTGCTCCTTGCGGCGGAGCAGGCCGGTGATCATGCCCGGCATGCCGTCGTAGCCGCCGTCCAGGGCTTCCTTGGTCAGCAGGTCGGCTTCGGAGACGACGCCGACCACTTTCCCTTCGTCGTCCAGGACAGGGAACGCGCTGACCCGGTTCTCGCGCAGCCGTGCGGCCATCTCCTTGTACGGCGCGTCCTTCCTGACCCAGACCACCCGGCTGGTCATGACGTCCTTGACGGCGGTTCTCATGGTGCTTACTCCTGTGCTGCCTTCTGGTTAGGTGAGGATGACTTTGAGGGCGCCGGTGTCGGCGGCGCGGGCGAACACGTCGTAGGCCTCGTCGAACTCATCCAGGCTGAAGTGGTGGGTGACGAACCGCTTGACGTCGATCTGGCCGGTGCTGACCAGGTGCATCAGGGTCGGGGTGGAGGAGGTGTCCACCTGGCCCGTGGTGATCGTGATGTCCTTCATCCACGCGTCTTCCAGGTGCAGTATGGCGGCCCGGCCGTGCACGCCGATGTTTGCCATCCGGCCGCACGGGCGGATCAAGCTGACGGCCAGCTCGAAGGTGGCGGCCGTGCCGACGGCTTCGATGGACACATCCGCGCCCAGCCGCCCGGTCAGTTCCCTGATCACGGCCAGCGGGTCCGCGCGGGAGTTGTTCACGGTGACGTCGGCGCCGAACTGCTTGGCCGCGTCCAGCCGGGCGTCGGACCGGTCGATGGCCACGATGTGGCTGGGGCTGAACAGCTGGGCGCAGGTGATCGCGGACAGGCCGACCGGCCCGGCCCCGACGATGGCGACGACGTCGCCGGGGCGCACGCCGCCGGCCAGGACGCCAACCTCGTAGCCGGTCGGCAGGGTGTCGGCCAGCATGAGGGCTTCCTCGTCGGTCACGCCGGCCGGGATACGGAACGTGGAGGTGTCGGCGAACGGAACCCGGACGTACTCGGCCTGGGTGCCGTCGATCGTGTGGCCGAGGATCCAGCCGCCGCCCGCCAGGCACTGCCCGTAACGGCCCTGACGGCAGAATTGGCAGGTTCCGCACGCGCTGATGCAGGAGACCAGCACCCGGTCACCGGGGGCGAGAGTGTGGACGCCGTCCCCGGCCTCCACCACAGTGCCGACGGCCTCGTGACCCAGGATCCGGCCCGAGTGCACCTCGGGCACGTCGCCCGCCAGGATGTGCAGGTCGGTACCGCAGATCGTGGTCGCGTCCACTCGTACGATAACGTCACCATCATCGGTGATCTCAGGCTCCGGGACCTCTTCCCAGGCCTTGTGCCCGGGACCGTGGTACACAAGGGCTTGCATGGCTGCCTCCAGGTGTGCGTATCGTTCCGCCTCTAGCCTGGCGGTGCGGGCCGGTGCGAAGGCAGGGCCGAAGGTCCGTAGCCGGCCGGGTTGAAGGTCACCGCGATTCCGGACGGACGCGAGTTTCGCGGTGGGGGCACCCGGCGCTACGGTCATGACTAGGCGACAGGCCCGCACTGGGGAAGGACCAGACATGTCTGACCGCACGATCACGGAACTTGACGAGGCCGAGTGCCTCAGGCGGATAGCGCGGGGCGGAATCGGCCGGATCGCTTACCACAGCCGGTTCGGCCCGGAGGTGCTGCCGGTGAACTACCAGTGGCACGACGGGGCGGTCGTGTTCCGCACCGTCGCGCACAGTGCCCTCGATGAGGACCTGCAGACCGGGATCGTCGGCGGGGACTACCAGGTCGCGTTCGAGATCGACGACATCGACGTGGCCGGGCGGCAGGGCTGGAGCGTGCTGATCCAGGGGCCGGCGCACCATGTGTCCGAGGCCGAGCGCGAGTCCGCCCTGGAGGCGGGGGTCGAGCCCTGGCCAAGCGGCGAGAGGGAACTGTTCGTTCGGATCGTCCCGTCTCGCGTCACCGGCCGCCAGATCACGCCCGTCTAGCTGGTTTTCCTGACCGCGCGGACCACGCGGGCGTGCTCCCGCATGGTCTGTGTCCCGTCCGCGCCCGGCTGGCGGCCGAACCCGCAGTACATCGCCACGCCGAAGTCGGACAGGTAGCGCAAGGCCGTGGCGTGCCTGCGCCGTAGGCCGGGGACCCCGTCGATCGGCAGCACGATGCCCAGGAAGACCCGGGCGCCGCCCGGCGAGAAGCACAACGGAAAGCCGCGGCAGCCTCCGGCCGAGAAACTATGGGGCTGCAGGGGTAGTTGCGTCCCGTGGGGCAAGCGTGACGCGCAGCCGGGCGGCCCGATGTTCCACTGGGCCGGCTATAACCGGCCCGATGTTCCATGGGTGCGGCATTGACCGGCACGGGCCGGGTCGGGGAGCTGCAAACGCAGCCTGCTCCGGCACTAGGCTGGCCAGTGTGGCTGATCACTACCGCGCGCCTGGCTGGTTCACGCGTAACGTCTTCAACCGGCTGGTGGCGTTCCTGACCAGGCAGGGCATCAGCATTCTGGGCTCGCGGGTGCTGGCGGTGAAGGGCCGGACGAGTGGCGAGTGGCGTACCACGCCGGTGAACCTGCTCAGCCACGATGGCCGCCGTTACCTCGTCGCGGCCCGCGGCGAAACCCAGTGGGTGCGCAACCTACGGGCGGCCGGCACCGGCGAACTGCGGCTGGGCAAGCAGGCCGAGAGCTTCCGCGGCCGGGAGCTCACCGAGGACGAGAAAGTACCGGTCCTGCGGGCCTACCTCAAGAGGTGGAAGGCAGAGGTCGGGATCTTCTTCGAGGGCACCGGGCCGGACTCCAGCGACGACCAGCTTCGCGCTATCGCGCCCAAACACCCGGCATTCGAGGTGCTCGGCGTCAGGTAGGCCGTCCTCGGCGAGGCTTCGGGTGACCGGCGGCGGCTGGCTTACCTGAAGGGAGATTGGCGGATGACGGCGAAGGACCAGGCGCCCAGGCCGAATATCGCCACGGCGACGGCCGCCGAGGTCACCGCCGCCGGCGATGCCCGCCGCGGCAGGCGAGTCACAAGCCAGCTGCCGAGCAGCGAGATGGCGCCGATGGCGGGGACGTAGAACCGGGCGAACTGCAAGGTCGAGCCGAAGGGGCTGGCGGTCCAGGTGTAGGCGGCATACAGCCCCCACACGCTGAACCATGACGCGGCCAGGGCCAGCCCCACGGCCAGGTCACGGCGGGCGGGCACGGCCCGCTCCTCTTCGGCCCGGCGCAGCCGCACTCCCCGTCCGGCGATCCACGCCAGCGCCGCCAGCCCGAGCACCAGCATGGGCATGGCCTGGATCAGGTGGGCCGGCATGTACCGCAGGTTGGGCGCGATCAGCGAGGCATCGGTGAACGTCGGCCCGGGACGGCCGGCACCGGGGCGTTCCCGCCCGGGCTGCCAGCGCCCTGTTTGTTCCCGCCGGGCCTGGCTGCCACCGGGTGACCGCCGGGGCCAGGCAGCTGGGCGGCCAGGCGGTCGGCCTGGGCGGTGGACAGGGTCAGGAAATGCCCCTGGGTTATCGCGACGATCGAGGCGCGATACGCATAATCGTCCGGCTCCACCAGCCGGGACGCGGAACTCAGCACCACCGCGCACAGCACGGCGAACGCGGCCAGGGCGACGAAAGCCTCCACGCGGTCCCGGCTCACCCGAACCCAAGCCGAAGGCCGCGCCTCAGGGTCGGCCCGGGCCACAGCATCCACAGCCTCATTATCAGCGGCGAGCTTCCGCGCGCCGCGCAGATTACGTGTGAGTTCAGCGTGCCCGACCTGGCCGGCCTCGCCGCGCGGCTGCTCACCCGGGGCTAGTGTCCCGGTCTTGGGGTCAGTTCGCGCCGGCGACCAGCACGGGCTGGGCGGCTGGAACGGCCTCGGCGGGCGGGGTCCGCTGGGCGCCCGGCAGCCAGAGGGAGAGCAGCACGGCGACGGCGGAGAACCCGGCCGACCACCAGAACGCCACGTGGAACGCGTCAGCGAGCGATCCGTGGTGCGCGGCGATGGCACCCTCGAGGATCACCGCGAGGACGGCGGTGCCGAACGAGCCGCCGATCTGCTGGGCCGAGCGGGTCAGCACGCTGGAGTGGGGGATCTGCTCGGAGTCCAGGCCAACGTAGGCGGCGACCATCAGGGGCATGGTGACGGCGCCGAGGCCGAACCCCCGGATGACCATCCAGAGGGCGAGCAGCCAGGAGCTGGTATGCGGCCCGGCGAAGGCGAATGGCACGGTCGCGGCGGCGACGATGACGCAGCCGGCCAGGACGATGACGCGCGAGCCGAACTTGTCGATGTTGTTCCCGGCGACGGTGCGGGACAAGACCATGCCGATGCCCTGCGGGACGAGCATGATCCCGGCCGTCAGCGCGGTGGTGCCGCGCACGTCCTGGTAGAACAGCGGCAGCAGGAGCATCGCGCCGTAGAGGGAGAAGCCGGAGAAGAACAGCGCCGCGCTGGAGGAGGCGACAGACCGCTTGGCGAGCAGCCTGATCTCAACCAGGGGGCGGGCCTTCCTGAGCGCGTACCAGGTGAACGCGGCGAGAAGGGCGGCCCCGGTCACCAGGGGGATGATGACGTCGGGGCGGCCGAACCCGGCGGAGGTGCCCGCGTTGGCCAGGCCGTACAGCAGCACCGCGGTACCCGGTGCGACCAGGAGCAGGCCGGGCACGTCGAGCTTCGCTTTGGGGGCGGCGGCACTGCCCTTCGCCTGGCCCGGGGCGTCATCGGCGAGGTACCGCCAGGCGAGGAGGAAGCCCACCACGCAGAACGGCACGTTCACCAAGAACATGAACCGCCAGCTCAGGTGGGTCAAGATGGCGCCGCCGATCACCGGGCCGAGGATCGGGCCGAGCAGCGCCGGCAGCGCGACGTAGGTGACGAGCCTGCCCAGCGACTTGCCGCCCGCGGCCTGGAAGATGAGCGTGGTCATCAGCGGGAGCATGAGGCCTC